>Ga0265325_10000819_pt1 | contig 22561 bp, 22 predicted proteins | sample 41420metaG_FD_202090 | JGI IMG/M metagenome (GOLD analysis project Ga0265325, IMG submission 202090) | Rhizosphere microbial communities from Carex aquatilis grown in University of Washington, Seatle, WA, United States - 4-14-20 metaG | ecosystem: Host-associated > Plants > Roots > Rhizosphere... | reverse complement strand
ATAAGCGCTTGCAGGATGTGGCCTTCTTGCTCTTGCCTCGACCGGCTCCCCGTTGCTAGGTGAACACCCAATCACGAAGCTTCCGCAGGGGGACGTCATGTCCGAACCGACCAAGACTTTGCCGAAAGGGTTCCTCAGCGAATCGCTCGGCCGCATCAAGCCGTCGCCGACCATCGCGGTGACGCAAAAGGCGCGCGAGTTGAAGGCTGCCGGGCGCGACGTGATCGGGCTGGGCGCAGGAGAACCGGATTTCGACACGCCCGACAACATCAAGGAAGCGGCCATCGCGGCGATCAAGCGCGGCGAAACCAAGTACACGGCGGTGGAGGGGATCCCCGAATTGCGCAAGGCTATTGCGGCCAAATTCAAGCGCGAGAACGGGCTCGACTACGCGCCGTCGCAGACCTTTGTGGCGGCGGGCGGCAAGGCCATCATCTACAACGCGATGATGGCGACCCTGAATCCGGGCGACGAGGTCATCTGCGTCGCGCCCTATTGGGTGAGCTATCCCGACATCGTGTTGCTGGGCGGCGGCAAGCCCGTGATCGTCGAGGCGAAGATCGAAGACGGTTTTCGCCTGACGCCCGCGTCGCTCGAGCGCGCGATCACGCCGAAGACGAAATGGCTGATCTTCAATCAGCCGTCCAATCCCACCGGCGCCTGCTACACGCGCGAACAATTGAAAACGCTGACGGACGTGCTGCTGGCTCATCCGCAGGTCTGGGTGCTGACCGACGACATGTACGAGCACCTCGTTTATGGAGTATTCAAGTTCTCGACCATCGTGGAAGTGGAACCGCGCCTCTATGACCGGACGCTGACGATGAACGGCGTGTCGAAGGCCTATGCCATGACCGGCTGGCGCATCGGCTATTGCGGCGGTCCCGAGCCGCTCATCAAGGCGATGGCGAAGCTGCAGTCGCAATCGGTCAGCAATGCAACCTCGATTTCGCAATGGGCGAGCGTCGAAGCGCTCAACGGGACTCAGGATTTCATCCCGAAATTCCAGAAAATATTCGAAGAGCGGCGCGATCTCGTGGTCTCGATGCTCAATCAGGCAAGCGGCCTCGAATGTCCCAAGCCCGAAGGCGCGTTCTATGTCTATCCTTCGATCCGCAAGCTGATCGGCAAGACGGCGCCGTCGGGCAAGCGGATCGAAACGGACGGAGAGTTCGCCGCCGAGCTGCTGGAAGCCGAAGGCGTAGCGGTGGTGCATGGCGCGGCGTTCGGGCTCTCGCCGTTCTTCCGCATTTCCTATGCGACCTCGAACAAACTGCTGGAGGACGCCTGCGGGCGAATTCAGAGGTTCTGCGCCGCGCTGAAGTAATCCGGCCGAAAAGCTCAATTTGCCGCCTGCGTCGCGCACATGCCGCGCGAAATCGTCGCAATGGCGCACGCAACACCGACGGTTCGCTGTCCTGCGTGCGTTCAATTGAAAACGTCTATGCCGGCTTGCTTCAATTGAATTTCATTCGCGAGGATCAAATGGAATCTTCATTTCTGCGCAGATACGCAACGCCTCTGAGCTTCGTGACATTCGTGGCGGCGGCGGCGACCGGCGTGATGCTCTTTCTGGACATCGGCGGCAGACAAGTGTCCGAGCTGCACGAATGGATGGGGCTCGCCTTCGTGGCAGCCATGATCCTGCACCTTGTGCGCAATTGGCGCGGTGTCGTCGCGATGCTATCGGCGGCGCGCAGCAAAGCGATCGTCGTGGGTCTTGGTGCTCTTGCTGCCGTCTTGATTGTTGGCTTTGCCGTCGGCGCACAAAAAGAAGGACACGGGCCACATCACATTATGCAGCGTCTAGCCTCGGCGCCCATCGGCAAGCTCGCGCCCGCACTCGGCGTGACGGGCGAAGAGGCAATCGCGCGTTTGGAGCGAAGTGGCGTCGTCGTGGAAGGGCCGGAACAATCCCTTGCCGACATCGCTGCAAAGCAGCACGAGCGGCTGCCCAGACTCATCGAAGTGGTCCTGGCGGAATCGGACGGCTGAGCAGTTATACGCATGCGATCGAACGGCCTCAGCGAACCAATTCTCGCTTGGGTGGTTTTTTTCTGAGTAATACTCCTAATTGGCCTCACATCATCCGGATGGCATCCTCCGGTTGCGCGATAGCTGCATAAGCGCACGCAAATCGTTGGAGTGGGCTGGTGGAACTGCTCTCGGACAAACCTGAAGGGCTGCGCGAAATGGCGCACCGGATTCGCGAACGTGCGAATGCGTGCGAGCCGGGTTATTACCGCGATCTGATCTTCAAGTCTGCCGTCGACCTTGATCAACTCGCGGATGCGCTTGCCCAAGGAGAGCGATCGGAACTGTTTCTTCTCGATGACGATAAGCAGGTTCGGCCGCCGAAGGATTCCGATTAGGACGCTACGGCCTCGCCGCCCGCGCCATAGATGCCGCATTCGTCCTTGTCCAAACCTGCCCAACGTCCGTCGCGATAACCTTCGCCTTCGCAAACGCGGCGCGTGCATGGCATGCAGCCGATGGAAGGATAGCCGTCCTCCACCAGAGGATGGCGCGGCAGGCGATGCTTGACCATATGGGCTTCCAGATCGGCCAACGACCAGGCGGCCAACGGATTGAATCGGAAACGCCCTTCGAAGAATTCCACGAGCTGCATGTTTGCGCGATCCTTTGTCTGGAAGCGCTTGCGCCCGGTGATCTGGGCCGAGAATCCTTCGAGGGCGTACTGGAGCGGAATCACTTTACGCAGCCTGCAGCAGACGTCGGCATTGCACGACCACAAGCTCCCCTCGGGATCGCGCCGGGCGCAGTCGGCCGGATCTGGGGTCAGCGAACGCACGTCGCTGAGTCCAAGCAGGTTCTGCAAACGGTCACGGTAGTGCAGCGTCTCGCCGAACAGTCTGCCGGAGTCGAGAAACAGGATTGGAGTATGCGGATCGATCTGGGCCACGAGGTGTAACAGCACAGCCGATTCAGCCCCGAAGGACGAAACCAATGCCGTCCGTCCGGCAAACTCGCCGGTCAGTGCAAGTTCCAGAATGCCATGGGCGTCGAGGCCTTCAGCCTCGGCCTGCAATTGCGCCAGCTTGCCTTTGGTGTTGGCACTGCGGGCGCCAGCACCGTCGCGATCGAAGATTCGTGGACCGATCCGGTGGGCATAATCGTCGCGCGGCGGCAGTTTCGCATCGGCAGCGGCAAGCGCCAAAGCGCCGGCATTGTGTATTCGAGCCACGACCAGACCTTCGGACGGAACATCCCAAGGATACTTTGACCCGTTTTTGGTTAATCTGACGTTAGGGTGACGCTTCCTGCGCGGCTGCGGCGCGCTGATCGGCTGCTTATATCGCCGCCGCGCTTTGCTTACTGAAAAATCGCTTCGTTGCTAGCGCAATCAGAACAAAGACGCACGTTCCGGCGACCGGCACCAGCGTCTCCGCCAGCAGGAATCCGTTCGAGCCCCATTGCGAGTGGGCCCAACCGTCGATTCTCGTCAGATAGATGATGGGCACGTTCGCGATGCCGGCGAGCACATTGTATTTGGTGGCCGCGGCGCCCTTGCCGATGGCTTCCAGCACGACGGCCCCGAAGGCGGCAAAACTGAAGCCGAGGATAAAGGCGTACAAGCAGGTGAAGACGACAAACATCGCCTCGGTGCGCGGCGCAATCGCCATGGCAGCCGCGCTCGCCGCCAGCACGATGCTGAACAGGTTGAACGCCGTCTTGCGGTCCATATGATCGCAGACATAGCCGCCGATCACACAACCGAACATCGAGATGACGCCGCCGAGCGCGCCGTTGACCAGCGCGACCGTGTCGGCCGTGGCGTGCCAGTCGCCGGCGACCGCGGACCACAGATTCTGCGCGGCGCCGGCGCCGAGGGGGAGGCTCATTAACACGACGGCCAGGAAGCCCGTCCGCACGCGAACGATGGACCAGACATCCCGGCCGACATTCTTGAGGCTGTCGACGAAGCGGGCAGCGCGGTGTTCCGCCACCGGTTCCTTGAGCCATAACACGGCAAGCGACGACAGGATGCAGGCGGCGCCCAGCACGACGCCGGCCACCCATGCCGTCGAGACATGTTGCGCCAGCCACAGTCCGGCGCCGCCGCCCAGTCCCGAGCCGCCGAGATTGCCGGCCTGGCTCCAGCCGCCGGCACGGCCTTTTTGCTCCGGCGTCGTGGCGTGCGCCATCAAACTGTCGGCCGCCAAAGCGGTGAAGCTGGACGCCAAGCTGAAGCCGAACACCAGGATTCCTATTAGCACCAGGTTGGCTTCGGTCGGCGTGATGATCGTCGTGGCCACCATCAAGGCACCGGTCAGCACCGCAGAGATCAGGAACCAGCTCTTTGTGGTAAGCGTGGTGTCGACGATAGGGGCCCAGAGGAATTTCCAAACCTGTGGGTAGAGACTCACCCCGACCAGCCAGGCGACGTCGCTGACGCTGACGCCCACATGTGTCAGCAGGTAGCCGAGTGTCACCACGACATAACCGTTGGAGATGCCCATCGGCAGAAAAAGGATCAGGAACAGCACGGGATGGGCCGTGCGTTCGGGCATCATGCGTTCGGGCACGAGGAGGGGACCTTGGGCTGCGCTACACTGCGACAGTATAGAGCGCGGGACGGATGCGATAGCCCGGCAAAGTGGCTCACCGCCCCCTTGCCAACGCGTCCTATCGGCGCGAGGGTTTGGCCATAAAAGTGGGGCTCGAGACGCGGCCCGACCATCCGGGAACAAGCGCCCGCCGCGCCCCCCCCGGACCCCTCCCGGGGTCCGAAGGAGTGCTCAATGTCATCAAAAACAAACGGAGGAAGAGGGCCACGTACTGTGGCCCTGGTAGGACCCTATGGCAGCGGCAAGACGACGCTCTTGGAGAGCATTCTGTTCGTCACCGGTGCAGCGCCGCGCAAAGGGTCCGTCTCGCAAAGCAACACCGTGGGCGACAGCAGTCCGGAAGCGCGCGCCCGCCAGATGAGCGTCGAGATCAACTGTGCGACGACCAGCTATCTGGACGATAGTTTCACGTTCATCGATTGCCCCGGTTCGATCGAATTTCTGCAGGATGCGCTGTACGCGATCCAAGGCGTGGATGCGGCCGTCGTCGTCGTCGAGCCGGAACCTGCCAAAGTGCAGATGCTGAAGCCCTATTTGAAGCGGCTCGCCGATCTCAAGATTCCCCATTTCATGTTCGTCAACAAGATCGACAAGGTGACCGGCTCGTTCAGCGAGTTCCTGCAGATCCTGCAGGACGTCAGCGATACGCCGCTGCTGCTGCGCCAGATGCCGACCTGGGAAAACGGCGTCGCCACCGGCTTCGTCGATCTCGCGCTCGAACGCGCCTTCGCCTATCGCGACCATGCGCCGTCGGAAGCCGTCGAAATCGCCGACAAGGAAAGCGAAAAGGAAGCCCGCTTCGCGATGCTCGAAAAGCTCGCCGATTACGACGAGCATCTGATGGAAGAGCTGCTCTCCGACGTCGAGCCGCCGCGCGAAGAAATATTTGGCGATCTGTCGCGCGAATTTGCCGATTGCCTGGTGGTGCCGATCTTGATCGGCTCGGCCGAAGGCGACCACGGCATCCGCCGCCTGCTCAAGGCGCTGCGCCACGAAGTACCGGGGGTCTCGGCGGCCGCGGCGCGCATGGGCCTAGAAGCGAACGGCGACGCCGTCGTGCAGGTCCTCAAGACGATCTATTCCGCGCACGGCGGCAAACTCAGCCTGTCGCGGGTGATGAACGGCTCGCTCAAGGACGGCGCGCTGCTGCATACGGCCGACGGGCGCGAGGCGCGCGTCGGCGGCATCTTCGCATTGGTCGGTGCTGCCCAGACCAAGCTCGCGGAGATCAAGGCCGGCGATACGGCGGCGCTGGTGCGTCTGGAAGGCATTCTGACGGGCGATCTGCTGACCGGCGGCAAGACGGCGCTGCCAAAACGGACTGTGGAACTGCTCGCGCCGGTTTACCGGCTGGCGATCGAGGCTGCCGACCGCAAGGACGAGGTCAAGCTGACGGCCGCCATCGGCAAGCTGTGCGAGGAAGATCCGTCGCTGATTTTCGAGCAGAACGCCGAGCTGCGCGAAATGGCGCTGGCCGGGCAGGGCGAAATCCACCTGAAGGTCTCCTGCGAAAAGATGGTCAGCAAGTATGGGCTCAAGCTCAACACCCATCCGGCGCGCGTGCCGTACAAGGAGACCATCCGCAAGTCGGTGACCCAGCGCGGCCGCCACAAGCGGCAGTCGGGCGGCCACGGCCAGTTCGGCGATTGCGTGATCGAGATCAAGCCGCAGCCGCGCGGCGCGGGCTTCGTCTTCGTCGACGAGATCGTCGGCGGCGTTGTGCCCAAGCAGTTCATCCCGTCGGTGGAAAAGGGCGTGATCGAATATCTCAAGAACGGGCCGCTCGGCTTCCCGGTGGTCGACGTCAGCGTGACGCTGAACGACGGATCGTACCACACGGTCGACTCGTCGGACGCCGCGTTCCAGACGGCGGCGCGCGTCGGCATGCAGGAAGGTATGCCGCAATGCTCGCCCGTGCTGCTCGAACCGATCATGCATGTGAAGATCCACGTGCCGAGCGACGCGACGTCGAAAGTCAACGGCGTGGTCAGCGGCCGGCGCGGGCAGCTTCTGGGCTTCGATGCACGCCCCGGCTGGAGCGGCTGGGACACGGTGGAAGCCGAGATGCCGCAAACCGAGCTGGCCAACCTCATCATCGAACTGCGCTCGCTGACGCAAGGCGTGGGCACGTTCGAGATGAAATTCGACCATCTGGCCGAGCTTACCGGCAAGGTCGCCGATCAGATCGTGGCGGCACAGAAGGCCGAGAAGGAAGAGGCGAAGGCTTCGTAGGCGAATAGGGAGTAGCGAGTAGCGAATAGGGAAAGGCGAGCAGGGATAAGACCTATTCGCTACTCGCTATTCGCCTCTTCTTGTACACGGCTAGAAAAAAGGCGGTCTCGCAGCTCGCCGAAAATGGCGAAAATGGCGTGATACGGAATGGTATGGCAGGAGCACCAGTCCCCGTATTCCTTTACCGTGTGAAACGACCGATGCCGCGAAAGGCCAACCTGAAATGCCGAGCGAGCCTCGTCTGATTGATGTCGATGCGGAGAATTTCGCTGCATTGCCCTGCTGCGGGATAAAGAGCCCCATGCATCCCGGCCGTGAGCAGAAACACTGTTGGCTGCAAGCAAACGCCAAATTCGGCCTGCGGGCCAAGGTGCTTCTTGCCTCGGACGGACAGCCGGGCGGTTACATCGAATACCTTCCAGGCGAGTTCGCATGGCGCGGAGTCGAAGCCGGCGGCTTCATGTTCATTCACTGCATTTGGGTTTTCGCGAAACGGAATCTGAGAAAAGGCTGTGGGCGCGTCATGGTGGAGGCCTGTCTCGACGATGCAAGAAATGCCGGCATGCGCGGGGTCGCCGTCATGGTCCGGGACGGCCCATGGCTGGCCGACCGCCACCTGTTCCTGACAAACGGGTTCGAAACCGTCGATACCGCGTCTCCGGACTACGAGTTGCTGGTTCGGAAGTTCGACAGGAGCGCCGCCAATCCGGCCTTCAAGAAGGGTTGGGATCAAAAGCTCGCGCAGTACGGCCGGGGCTTGACCATCATTCGTTCAAGCCAATGTCCACACATCACGAAATTCGCAGCCGAAATCGCCAAGACGGCGGAACACGAGTATCACATCGAGCCCAGATTGGTTGAACTTACGTCTTGGAGCGATGCCCAGAACGCGCCAACGCCCTATGCCATTTTTTCGGTGATTTACAACGGCAGGCTGCTCGCGGATCACCAGATCAGCCGCACCCGCTTCCGTAATATCATGCGCAAATGCGCAACGAGCGGCCCTGCCGAGGGAAAAAGGCACCCATCCATAATGGCGTGACAAGGGGGTACCTGTCCCCTTCGGGCGCAGATAAGGCACGTCCGTATACGGACGGCAAAAGCAGCTTTTGTTTCTCCCCAACCGTCGCTCAGCGGCCGGTCATCTGCTCCAGTATTTTGGGATAACGCGCACCTTGGACCTCGATCTTCGCGGGGGTGCCTTCACCGGCGTGCTCCGTTCGGATGCGCGCGATCTCGCATCCCTGCCCTGTGCTGCGGATATCCCGGTGCGGCAGATTGGCTCGATACGAGAGGAGTGGAAAGCCCGCTTCACCGCGCTCTCGAGTCCCTCTGCGAAAAAAATGCAATCGAAGCAGGATTTTGCGGCGATGGATGGGGCTGCTTCACGCGCTCCCCGCAGCAGCGCGAATTACAGCGTTCCATATGCACAATCTTAATTACTACTTTTCACATAGTGTTTATAGGAGTAATGCGGATAGTGCGATGTAATTTGAGGAGATATACAAAATGCGCTCGTATTATTTGGTTCTTGGCGCCGCCCTGATTGCCGCCGCCCCTGCAATCGCGCAACCCACCGCACCGTATGAGGCCGGTACACTGCTGCTCCGCCTGCGCGCGGTCGAGATCGTGCCGGATGTCTCCTCGACCGTCAGCATCGGCGGCAAGGTGAGCATCACCGACACCACGATCCCGGAAGCCGACATCACCTATTTCCTGTCGGACCACTGGGCGGTGGAAGCCATCGCCGGCAGCGACAAGCACGCCATCTATTACAACGGGACCACCAAGCTAGCGAACGTCTGGCTGCTGCCGCCGACCGTCACGGTCCAGTATCACTTCGACCAGATCGGCCCCATCAGGCCGTATATCGGCGCAGGCCCCAATTTCACGATCTTCTACGACCGCTCGGTAGGCCCGCTGGGCAAGCTGCGCACGACGGACAATTGGGGCTTCGCACTCCAGGCCGGCGCCGATATTCCGCTGACGGAAGACGGCCGATATTTCCTGAACGTCGACGTCAAGCGGCTCTTCCTGTCGACCCATGCCTCGTTCAGCGCCTCGCCAGTGACAGCCTCGGTGAACATCAACCCATGGCTGATCGGCACGGGCGTGGGCATCCGGTTCTAATGGGCGGTTCCCAACCGCCAGCTTAGGGGGAAAGACAATGTTCAAGTGGCTAACCGGAAGGTCCTCGGGGAAGCGCGGAGCCGAAGCAAAGGGTTTCGCGGCTTCGTCCGTTTCCAAATCGGCAAATTCGCCATCTCATCAGGGAGTATCGATCGTGGCCGAACCAGGCTTCGCAACACGCAGCATCCACGCGGGCGCCAAGCCCGATCCCGCCACGCACGCCCGTGCGACACCAATCTATCAGACGACGTCGTACGTCTTCGACAACACCGATCACGCCGCGAAGCTGTTCGGCCTCAAGGAATTCGGCAACATCTACTCGCGCATCATGAACCCCACGAACGACGTGCTGGAGCAGCGCGTGGCGGCGTTGGAGGGCGGCGCGGCGGCGCTGGCGGTGGGGTCGGGCCACGCGGCGCAGCATCTGGCACTCTACACGCTGCTTTCGCCCGGCGACGAGATCGTGGCGGCGCGTCAGCTCTACGGCGGCACGGTCAACCAGTTCAACCACGCCTTCAAGAAGTACGGCTGGGGCGTGAAGTGGGCCGACGGCACCAAACCGGAAACCTTCAAGCGCCAGATCACATCGAAAACCAAGGCGATCTGGGTCGAAAGCATCGCCAATCCCGGCGGCGTCATCACCGATCTCGAGCCGATCGCCAAGATCGCGCACGATGCGGGCGTGCCGCTGATCGTCGATAACACGCTGGCGACGCCCTACCTCATCCGGCCTTTTGAATGGGGCGCCGACATCATCGTGCATTCGGCGACCAAGTTCCTCGGCGGCCACGGCAACTCGATCGCCGGCGTCATCGTGGATTCGGGCAAGTTCAACTGGAACAACGGCAAGTTCCCCACGCTCACCGAGCCGAACGGCTCGTATCACGGGCTGAAGATCTGGGAGACGTTCGGCAACATCTCCTTCATCCTGGCCACGCGCGTGCTGGGCCTGCGCGATCTCGGCCCCGCGTTGTCGCCCTTCAACGCCTTCCTGGTGCTTACGGGCATTGAGACTCTGCCGTTGCGCATCCAGAAGCATTCCGACAATGCGCTGGCAGTCGCCCGGTGGCTGCAGAGCAATCCCAAAGTATCGTGGGTGAACTATGCCGGCCTGGAGGGCGATGCGAATTATGCGCGCTACAAGAAGTACAGCCCGAAAGGCGCCGGCAGCGTCTTCACCTTCGGCGTCAAAGGCGGCCTCGAAGCCGGCAAGAAGCTGGTGAACTCGGTGAAGCTGTTCAGCCATCTGGCGAATGTCGGCGACACCCGCAGCCTCATCATCCATCCCGCCTCGACAACGCACAGCCAGCTATCGAAAGAGGAACTCGAGGAGGCGGGTGCATCGGAAGATACCGTGCGGCTATCCGTCGGCCTTGAGGACGCAGCCGACATCATTGCCGATCTGGAGCAAGGCCTGGCCTGAACGACCAAGTGCCGCGATCAGACAAACGAAGGCGGGCCTCGCAACAAGCGGAGCCGCCTTTTTCGTGAAAGCTCCGGCAGGCAAACGGAATCCGCCGCGCGGCAAACCGCAAGCACCTTTCGCTCGTCCTCGGGCTTCGCAGAGCAGGCGTGATCGCGTTCCGGCCGCGCTTGGCGGCACAATTCGCCGGCTTGCTCCGTTCGGATGCGCACGAGCGCGCATCCTCTCCCTGTATGGTCTCGTGTCAGATTCGTACGGGGACCAGCAACCCTCTACTCCCCGAGCTTGGCGTTCTCCGTTCAATTTCGTTTGAAGAGATAGGAAACGAAAACCGCATTTCAAGTGGCGTGCGGAAAAATATTTTTATCAGTGTACAGAGCAAGTAAGAAGAAGTCGCAATATCCAAAGCGTGTCGGGCCAACGCTCATTTCCTGCACATCGCAGTAACGGATCGTCCGATTCAAAACCAGGAGTGATCGCCGCTGGTGCAAAGCCTCGTTACATATGCATCCCTGACATGGGGGGCATCGCATCTGGCTTTATTATAAATACAGTGACCTCGCGCCGGCCTGCTTTCTCGAATGTGAGGGTCAGCGGGAATGTTCGGCCGGCTTTAAGCGGCTGCTTTAGGCCCGCCAGCCAAACGTGCAATCCACTCGCGTTCAGACTCACAGGCTTGTTGGCCGGAATGTCGATGGCTCTAAGGTAAGCCATATGCATCTCGCTGCTGTCACCTTGCATGGTCATGAGGTCCGTTCTGTTCGCCACAGGGGTCCATGCGGCAACAAGGCGGTCCGGGATCCGCGACGTGATCGTCATGAAGACGGCCGCATTGGCCGAGCCACCGATGGTGGCGCGGGTCCACACGTCATTTACTTCCGGCTGAGCTGGTTGCGCAGCGGCCATAACGGGAAGCAGCAGGAATAGAGCAAGGACGAACCGTTTCACGAGAATCTCTCCATTCAGCCTGTGTTGGCTGCCGTCTTCGTTGCGACAACGCCCTTTTCGTCCTTTCCGGACACGCAAGAGTAAGACCGATGCGGCCCAACCACACGTCAAGTTTGATCAGGCTCTTGCGCGGGCGCACCTTATTGCGATATAGAATTATTACAAGCGCGCGCTCGAGGGCCGCCTTGATCAACCTGGATCGTTAACCAGAGACGCCCGTAACGAGGTTATGGGAAGGGGCCCTCGATGAATTCTTCGTTTATCGGACACAATCTTGGCATCCATCGCCGGCAGCTGCTGGGCGGTGCACTTGCCGCTGCGGCGCTCCCGGCTGTCACGTGGCCGATCCCGGCTGCAGCGTCCGAACCTTTGGTGGTCGGCGGTCTGGCGGTTACCTGCAACCTGACCCTGCCGGTCGCCTGCGAGGCCAAGGCAGCCTCGAACCGCGCCGACAAGAGCGGCAAGCCGCAGTTCGCATTCCAATACAGCAAGTACAGCGGTTGGCCGGAAGTGAAGGAATCGCTGATGTCCGGCAGCATTCAGGCAGCCTACATGCTGGCGCCGCTGGTGATGGACCTGGCCGACAAGAAGGTTCCGATCAAGATCGTGTCTCTTGGTCACCGGTCGGGCGCCGTGATCATGGTACGCACCGATTCAGCTTATCGGCATTTTCGCGATCTGGCCGGCAAGCGCGTCGCGATCCCCAGCCGTTTCGCGGTCGACTTCCTCTTCCTGCGCAAGATGCTGACGGCAGAAAAAATGACCCCGAAGGACGTCGAGATCGTCGAGATGGCACCGGCGGACATGCCGGCGGCGCTCTATGTAAAGGCGGTCGATGCCTACTGCACCGGCGAGCCGTTCGGCGCGGCGGCACAACGCGCCGGTTACGCGCGGGTGTTGCGGATGACGCGCGACGAGTGGCCCAAATATATGTGCTGCGTGCTGACGGCGCGTGAGGAGCTGATCAAGACGAACCGGCCGCTGGTTCAGGATCTTGTCAATTACGTTCTTGGCGCGGGCACCTGGCTCGACAAACAGCCGCAAAATCGTACCAAGGCGGTCACGATCGCCGCCGGTCGCAACTATTTCAATCAAGACCCCAACATCCTGCGCTTCGTGATGGAAAATCCGTCCGACCGCGTGACCTATGGTGACTTGCGGTTGATCCCGCAGGAGTTCGACGACTTGATGCACCTGTCCATGGCAGCCGGCACACTGACGCACCCGGTCCCCTACCAGACGTATGTGGATGACAGTTTTGCGCGGGCGGCGCACCCCGCATTGATATCGCTTTGAGCATGCGTTTGAACCCGAACCGCCTGAGGAACCACGCCGCAGCTCTGCTGCTGTCGCTGCTGTTCGCAAGCGTGTCCATAACGACATGCGCCAACGCGGACGTGCGGCCGGAATTGAAGGCCGGTGTGTTCAATCCGCCGTATATGGCGCCCGAATTCTCGCTTGATGGCACCAAGAACTCCGACGTAACGCTGGCACGCTACCGCGGCAAGGTCGTGTTGTTGACGTTCGGCTTCACCAACTGCGCGGCGGTGTGCCCAACCACCTTGGCGACGCTCGCGCAGGCCCGCAGCGGCCTCGGCAAAGCGGCGGCCTCGGTGCAGGTGATCTACGTGACGGTAGATCCAGAGCGCGATAGCGTCGCCCGCATGCGGGAATTCCTGGCGGCTTTCGACCCGAGTTTCATCGGCGCCACCGGCACCCCAGCGGCGTTGGCGGCGGTACGAAAGAAGTACGGTGTCACGGCCATCAAACAAGGATCGGGCCGCGACTACGCGATGGCGCATACATCGTCCATTTTCCTGATCGATCGCGCGGGCAAGCTGCGGGCGCTGATGCCTTTCGGGCATGACCCCGCCGACTTCGTACACGACATCAAGTTCCTGTTAGCACATTAGCCATCCAGCATGCGACCTCATCTGTTGAAACTCCTGATGCGCGTGGCAGGCCGTGAATGGCGCCGGTTGACCGCGATTGCGCTGTCGCTGCTCGCGCTTGGAGGCATTGGCTGGGCTGCGCTGGCGCCGATCCAGGTGTCTTCGCACGATGAGCTGTTCGAGATTCCGCACGGCACTTGGGCGCGACGCATGGCCGGAGAAAAGATCGAAATTCTTCCGCACACGATCCACCTGACACTCGGCCTCAACGACGTGCTGCTGCTCAGGAACAAAGACGAGGTGCCGCATATATTCGGCCCGACGCTGATCATGCCTGGCCAGAGCTTCAGCCTGCCATTCGCGCAAGCGTCAACTTACAGCTTTCAGTGTACCGCGCATGCCAACGGTCAGCTCAACGTGATCGTGGAGCCGACGCCTGCGCCGGGATGGGAAAGGCTGCACTGGCGCTGGCGCAAACTGTCGAACGCCGTGTGGCACTCGCCTGAATCGCATCATCATTGAGGAAAACCGGTGAGTGAACTTGTCGCCAAGCTGAAGAAGATCGTGCCGCCGATACTCGTGATCGCGCTCCTGATCGCAATCTGGTGGATCGTCGTCGCAAAGAGCGACAGCCCGATCTTTCCGACGCCGTGGCAAGTCGTGACCGGGGCATGGGAACTCGTGAAGGACGGCACCTTGGGGGAGCATATCGAGGCGTCGTTGCTCCGCGTCGGAATCGGTTTCGGCTTGGCGTTTCTGGTTGCCATTCCGCTGGGCCTTTGGATGGGTTGGGTCAGCGGCGCGTATTACACTTTGAATCCGCTTTTTCAGATGTTGCGGCCGATTTCGCCGATTGCGTGGATCCCCATCGCGATCCTTTGGTTTGGCGTCGGCGATTTGTCACCAATCTTCCTGATCTTCATATCTTCGGTGTTCCCGATGATGGTGCAAACGACGGCGGGCGTGCGCACGATCGACCGGCGCTACCTGCGCGCGGCCGCCAATTTCGGTGTTTCGCGTTGGGTGTTGTTCCGTCGGGTCGTGATTCCTGCTGTGCTGCCGGAAATCATCGTTGGAATGCGCATCGGTATCGGCGTCGCGTGGTTGGTCGTCGTCGCCGCCGAGATGATCGCGCTGCACTCCGGCCTCGGGTACCTGATCATGGACTCGCGCAACGCAGGCAATCGCTACGATCTCGTGATCGCTAGCATGATCATCATCGGCGTGATCGGGATGCTGCTCGACGGCACCACACGCCTGCTCGAGCGCCTGAAGACTGTGAAGTGGCGCTATGTCCGATAAGAAGATCGTCGTCGACGGCATTGGCAAGAGCTTCGGCGCGCTGCCGGTCATCGATGGCGTGAGCTTCGATGTCAGCGACGGCGAGTTTGTCGCGATCGTCGGGCCTTCGGGCTGCGGCAAGTCGACATTGTTGAACATCATAGCCGGCTTTGAGCGAGCGGACCGAGGCGCGATCAAGATCGACGGCGTCGAACGCGTCGGTCCGAGCCCGAAGGGAATCATGATCTCCCAACACGGATCCGTGTTTCCGTGGCTGACGGTGCAGGAGAATCTGATGTTCGGCCTGAGCGGCGCCAGGCGCCGCGACAAGGCGAAGCTCGCCGACCGCTATACCGCGATGGTCGGGCTCAAGGGGTTCGAGGCGGCCTATCCGCACGAGTTGTCGGGCGGCATGCTGAAGCGCGTCGAACTCGCGCGCGCCCTCGTCGTGAAGCCTGAGATCCTCTACATGGACGAGCCGTTCTCAGCTCTCGATGCGCTGATGAGCCTGCGAATGCAGACTGAGCTGCGCCGCATTCTTGACGAAGAACGTCACACGGTGCTGCTGATCACGCACGATGTCGAGGAAGCCATTACCCTGGCGGATCGCGTCCTGGTGCTGTTGTCGCGGCCGACGACAATTCAGACCACGCTCCATGTGGATTTGCCGCATCCGCGCAAACTCTCAAGCCCAGAGGCGCAAAACTTGCGCGAAGCCATCCTGAAGGAACTCGGGCTTTAGAGCACGATCTTTTCGCACGGAGGCATATCCTGCGAAGCTTCGGGTCGGGGCACTACAAACGGCAACAACTCACGCCGGTTTCCTGGCCGTCGGCGCAAGCAGGTGCCCGAAAAATCCGCGCGCTACGAGCAGCACCACGGCGGATCCCGCCATTAGTCCCACATGCAGCAGCCAGAAGCGCGTATCCGGCATCGTGCCGAGCAGTCCGCCGACGTAACCCACCAGCAGGTTTCCCATGAAGAGGTGGACGTAATAGACGGCGATCATCGTGCCGCCCAAGCCTTTGGGCGCAGCGCGCGAATAGAGCGCCAGTCCTACCGGCAACACGTTGGCGAAGCCGATATCGTTCAGGATATGGAAGCCCAGCGCCCAGTAGAGCGGCACGGGATGGTGCGTGGCGGTCGCCACCATGGCGCACCCGGCCAGCACTAGCGGCCCCAGCGCGCTGATCGCGACGCCGATGATGATCTTGGTGATCTCGTCCGGCTCCGTCCAGCGCTTGCCGTACCAACGCCAGAAGGCGATGACACCGATCATCGTCACGGCGCTGACGAAGGCATCCAGCGACACGATCCAGGTGATCGGCATGTTGAAGCCGAAGAACACGGTCTGGAAATTCTTCTCGCCCCACACCAGATAGGCATCGAAGATCTCCTGGTTGCCGATGATCGACACGGCCAGCACGGGAAGCAGCGCCACCAGCAATATCACCACGCGCCAATCGCGGGCCGTGAGCGGTGGGGGCTTTTCCCCGCTGCCGGTCTTGCGGATTGGTTCGGGCGGGAAGGCGTGGCGGCCGAAGAGATAGATCGCGAGCCCAAACACCATGCCGACGCCCGCGGCAACGAAGCCCAGATGCCAATCGACCCTCTGACCGAGATAGCCGCAGATGACCGGCGAGAGGATCACTGCGAGCTGGATGCCCATGAAATAAATCTGGAACCCGTCGGCGCGGCGATGATCGTCGATGGTGTAGAGATCGCCGACCTGGCTGGCGATGTTCCCCTTGAAGCAGCCCACGCCCGCCAGAAGGAACATGAGCCCAATCAGGAAGGTCGCGTTCAGCGCCAGCAGGAAAGTGCCGAACACCATCAGAGTCGCGCCGATGGTCACTGTCTTGGTGCGGCCGATCACGCGGTCGGCGAGGTAGCCGCCGACGAGCGGCGTTATATAGACGAGAGCCGCGTAGAGTTGTGCCGTGTTGGAGGCGAGCGCCATCTGCGATTGCGTGCCGTAGAGCCACCCGATGAGGCGGCGGAAGGCGTCGAAGCCCCAGACCTGCTCGATGTGGCCGGGCAGAAGCAGATAATGCAGGAGATACAGCACCAGCAGCGTCTGCATGCCGTAATAGGAAAAGCGCTCCCAGAACTCGGACGCCGAAAGCCAGCCCAGCCCCCGCGGATGGCCGATGAACACCGTGTCGGATTTGTTCGTTGCTTGGAAAGCTTCGAGGGGCGTGGCTGCGTTTTGGTTGCTCAAGGGGAATCCCCGATTTGACGCAGACGCACTGTCGTAAAAGCGGGGGACGATGGCAAGCCGGGCGCAAGCCCGAATTGGGGGTCACTTGGTCGGATAGTGTGTCTCGAGCACTTTGGCGCAGGCTTCCACGGCGTTCGCAATACCGTCGGCGACGCGTCCTTTGCGGGCCGCATCGGTGAAATCCGCGATGATGGCGTCCCACACCGATTGTGGCGCGCGCAGATCGACGTCGCGGTCGGTGACGACTTCGACGTACCTTTCGCCCAACGAGACGAAGAAAAGAATGCCCGGCTTGTGGTCGGTCTGGGCCAAGATGCGCGCCGCGAAGGCGCGATGCGCCATCGCTTGCGCATGTGCGTGCTTCGCGCGTTTGGGCACGCTCATCAGTCTGAGCGGCAGCCAGTCGAGCGCAAACGAAACGGCGGCGAGGACGGTCGCCGACGCGAAGAAGCCGGTGCGCAACGAAAGCGCCGGCCAGAACAGCGCCAGAGCGGCGAGAGTCGCCATCGCCGCGATGGCGCCATAGACGATCGGATAAAGCGCGTAGCGATCGCTCACGGGAACCGTGGTCAAGACAAAGCGCGCATGCGTGCGCGCCTCAGCGGCTTGCTCCACCGCGTGCAGCCGCGCCCGTTCGTCCGCGGAAAGATGTTTGAGCATCACCACCCTCCCGATGCGCCGCCGCCACCACCGGAACCGCCGCCGCCGGAGAAGCCGCCGCCGCCAAATCCGCCACCACCGAAGCCGCCACCCCAGCCGCCGCGTCCGCCGCCGATACCGCCGAGGAACAGCAGCGGCCAGAGGAATCGCCCGAACACGATCCAAAGGATGATGACGATCAGGAAAATCGGAAAGCCACCGCCATGTGAGCTTTGCTGGTCGGGCTCGGCCTGCGGTAGCGAGGCCACATTGGATGGTTTGCCGCCGAGCGTTTGCAGCACCTGCACCGTTCCGGCCAGCGCGCCGCTGTCGAAATCGCCCTTCTTGAAAAAGGGCAGCATCGTGTTTTCGATGATGAGCTTGGATTGCGCGTCGGTCAGTTCGCCTTCCAGGCCGTAACCGACTTCGATCCGGGTCTTGCGCTCATTGGGCGCGATGATGACGAGCGCGCCGTTGTTCTTGCCCTTCTGGCCGATCCCCCAGGTGCGCAGGAGCTGATAGCCATAGGTTTCGATGTCGTTTCCCTGCAGCGATTTGAGGGTAACGACGACGATCTGGTTGCCCGTCTGCTTCTCGTGTTCCGCGGACAGCGCGGTGAGGCGTTGCTGCGTTTCGGATGAGAGAATTCCCGCATCGTCGACCACGCGTCCGGTCAGGGGCGGGAAGGTGAGCGCGGCCTGCGCCGCGCCGGCCGCCAGAACAAAGGCGATCAGCGCGGCGAGAAGGACGTGCGCAGAGGCTCGCGCAAGGCGTGACATTAGAAGTTGACCTGCGGCGCCTGCTGCGCTTTTTCGGTGATCGTGAAGGTCTCGCGCACTTTGGCGCCCGGATAGAGGATCGCCGCAATCCAGCGGCTCGGGATCGTGCGCAGCGTCGTGTTATAGCGCTGCACTGCCTCGATATAGTCTCTGCGCGCGACGGTGATGCGGTTCTCGGTGCCTTCCAGCTGTGCTTGGAGGGCGAGGAAGTTCTGGTCCGCCTTCAGCTGCGGATAGTTTTCGCTGAGCACCATCAGCTTGCCGAGAGCCTGAGTCAGCTGACCCTGGTTCTGTTCGAATTGGTGGAAGGCCTGCGGATTTTCGAGAATGTCCTTGGGGACCGTCATCTGCATCGCCTTGGCGCGCGCTTCGATCACGGCGGTGAGCGTTCCCTTCTCGTGGGCGGCATAGCCCTTCACGGTGTTGACGAGATTGGGCACAAGATCGGCGCGCCGTTGATATTCGTTCAGCACTTGGCTCCAGGCGGCTTTGACCTGCTCGTCCTGCGTCGGCACGGCATTGATCCCGCAGCCGGCAAGGACGAAGCCCAGCATGCCCAGGACCGCGACGCGGCCGGCAATTCTCGTAAATGCATTCGACATCGCAAAACCCTCCCAAGTCGGCCGGCCCGCAGGACGGCTTGCCCTCATGCTTCGACCGCTTCGTGCGGTCCCGTCAAGAAGGCTCCCATTAAAAAGGACGCCGGAGCGGTTTCCCGCCCCGGCGTATAGCTTGGGACTCACTCGCGTGAGTTGGTCGCGAGCCGAGCCGGGCGGCAAAAATGCCGCCCAGGCTCACGCGAAGGGGGCTTCGCGTCGGCTGGCCCCAGGGGGAGAGGGGCCGACCGTACCCAAATAGATAGGGTCGATTTTTGCCGTTTCAATAGTGCCAATCCTTGGCTTCCCGGACCAAAAATTCCCGGAAAGCCGCCACGCGCTTGGACTGGCGCAGGGCGTCGGCATAGACCAGGTGGACGTCGAAGCTGGGGCCCGGCACGTCCGGCAAGACCTTGATCAATTCGGGGTGCTCGGCGGCGACATAATCCGGCACGGCGGCGATTCCCATTCCCGAAAGCGCAGCGCCGAGAATGCCTGTCACATTGTTGATACGGATCGCACGGCCTTTGCCTGCGGGCCGCCGGCGGCTCTGTTCGATCAGCCAATTGACGTCCCGGATCTCGGGCGCCGCAGTCTCGCCATAGGCGATAATGGTGTGTTCGGCCATATCTTCGAACTGCTGCGGGGTGCCGTGCGCGTCCAGATAGGACTGCGTCGCGTACACATGGTAGTGCACCGTGAACAGCTTGCGCTGGATGAGATCGGCCTGCACCGGCGCGCGCATGCGGATCGCGAGGTCCGCCTCGCGCTGGGCGAGATCGAGTTCGCGATCGTCCATCACCAGATGAAGTTCCACTTCGGGGCATTCGAGCAGGAACTTGTTGAGGCGCGGCACAAGCCAATAGGCGCCGATGCCGTGGCTGGTAGTGACCTTGAGTGTGCCGCGCGGGGCCTCGCGCACGTTCTTGAGCGCTTCTTCGGCTTGCGCGAGACGCGTGAGCACGTCGCTCACCGCCGCGTACAGCATTTCGCCTTCGTCGGTGAGGGTGAGACCGCGGGCGTGGCGCTGGAACAGCGGCGTGGTGATTTCGTCTTCGAGCGCGCTGATCTGCCGGCTCACCGCCGACTGGCTCAGTGTCAGCATCTGACCTGCATGGGTGAAGCTTCCCGCCGATGCCACGGCGTGGAAGATGCGAAGCTTGTCCCAGTCCATGCGCTTCCCCTCGTGGCTGGTCCGCCTAGTGACCCGCCAAAAACCGTTCGGCCTCCAACGCCGCCATGCAACCCATTCCTGCCGCCGTCACGGCCTGACGAAAGACCTTGTCCTTCACGTCGCCGGCAGCAAACACACCGGCCACGCTGGTATGAGTCGAGTCCGGCGCCGTCTTGATATAGCCGGATTCGTCCATTTCGAGCTGCCCTTTGAACAGCGCCGTCGCCGGCGAATGACCGATGGCGATGAACAGCCCGTCCACCGCCAATTCCTGGTTGCTGCCGGTGACCGTGTTGCGCACCACAACACCCGTTACGCCTTTCGGATTCTCGGTGCCGACGACCTCGGCCAATTCGTGGTCGTAAAGGATGTCGACCTTCGGGTTGGCTTCCAGGCGCATCAGATTGGTCTTGTCGCAGCGCAGCGCGTCGCGGCGGTGGATCAGCGTCACGTGGTCGGCAAAGTTGGTGAGGAACATCGCTTCTTCGGCCGCGGTGTTGCCGCCGCCGACCACGGCCACTTGCTTGCCGCGGTAGAAAAACCCGTCGCAAGTCGCGCAAGCCGAAACGCCGAAACCCTGGAACTTGCTTTCCGTCGGCAGCCCGAGCCAATTCGCCTGGGCGCCGGTCGCGATGACGAGCGAGTCGGCCAAATGGCGCTCTCCGGAATCGCCGATGAGCGTGAACGGTCGTTTTGCGAGGTCGACGGACGCGATGATGTCCTGCACGAAATTGGTGCCGAGTCGCCGCGCCTGTTCCTGCATCTGATCCATCAGCCACGGCCCTTGGATGGCTTCGGCGAAGCCGGGATAGTTCTCCACCTCGGTGGTGATGGTGAGCTGTCCGCCGGGCTGAATGCCGGCGATCAGCGTCGGCGTCAGCATCGCGCGCGCCGCATAGATTGCTGCCGTGCAGCCGGCAGGGCCGCTTCCCAGAATGACGACTTTTGAATGGGTTGACACGGATTCTCGCTTTCGTTCGCGGGACGCCCAGGACGCGCGTCGGTCCCGTGGTCTAAGGCCGCTCGGCTGGTGCGTGCCTTGATATCGGAAGTGCCGGGAAAAACGTCAAGCTCGCCCAATCTCATTGATAAGATAAGGGGTTAGCTGGCGTTTGACCACCCACGAGGACAAATGTGTCCGACTCACGGGAATGCCTTTAACAGGTCAAGCCCTGGAAATATTATTGCTCGCAGGGGGCGTCCCGGGTTAAAAGCCGTCGGGTTGCACCGATTTGGAGATCACGTGGAGCACCACAAGCTCGATTCAATCGACCTGCGAATCCTCGCGGAATTGCAGGCAGACGGCCGTATCACCAACGTCGAACTGTCCCGTCGCGCGAAGATCACCGCGCCGCCTTGCCTCAGACGCATGCGCGCGCTCGAAAAGGCGGGATACATCCAGGGCTACCATGCCGATCTCGAAGCGCGAATGCTCGGCTTCGAGGTCATCGGTTTTGCTTTTGTCGGACTTGCCAGCCAGCACGACAACGACCTCAAGCAGTTCGAGGAACGCGTGCGCGCGTGGCCGGCGGTTCGCGAGTGCCACATGCTGTCGGGCGAAGTGGATTTCATCCTCAAATGCGTCGCGAAAGATCTTTCATCGTTCCAGACCTTCATCACCGAAACGCTGACGGCGGAAAAGAACGTCGCCAGCGTGAAAACCGCTCTGGTCATTCACGCCGCAAAATCCGAACCCGGCGTGCCGATGGAGATCAAGGGGTGAGTGTCAAAGGAACAAATGAATAAGGTGGCGAGAGCACTACTGCTAATCGTAACCGGTTGGCTGATAATCTTCGTTGCCGCCTACCGTTTTATTGCACCTCAACTCCGCGGAACAGTTTTGCTTGGGGGTATTGCAATTGCAGGTCTGGTGGGGTTGGCCGTGATCCTGAAAACGATCTCAAAGGAAGAGCGGAAATAAGGGGACGCGATACTTAACTCATCGTGTTCCAGCAAACCTGCTCTTGCGCACGCCGTAGAGTGCGTAAACCAAGATGCCGATGCTGTTCCACACCACGAACAAGCTTTGCGTCAACATGGGCAGGCTCCAGAACAGGTAGAGGCAGCCGAGAATCGCCGCCGGTCCCACCAGCCACCACAGCGGCGCCGAGAACACGCGCGGCTGCGCCGGTTTGCGGATGCGCAGCAGCATCATCGACAGCGCCACCGCGATAAACGCGCAAAGCGTGCCGGCGTTGGCCAGTTCGGCGATCAGCTTCAGCGGCGCCAACCCGGCGATGACGGCCGCTACCAATCCGGTGAAGATCGTGACCGTCACGGGCGTGCCGGTATTGGCGTTCACCTTTGCCAGTCCCTCAGGCAGCAGCCGGTCGCGCGCCATGGTGAAGAAAATGCGGCTCTGGCCGTACATGAAGACCATGATGACCGTCGGCAGCGCCAGCGTAGCGGCGCTGGCAATCAACGTCGCTGCCAACGGGTGATGCAGCGTGCGCAGGATCAGCGCCAGCGGCTCCGCGCTTTTGGCGAAATCTCCAGTCGGCAGCGCGCCGATCATGGCCGCCGCCACGGTCATGTAGATCGCCGTGCACAACAGCATCGAGCCGACGATGCCGATGGAAAGATCGCGGCCGGGATTCTTCGCTTCCTCGGCGGCGGTGGAGATGGTGTCGAAGCCGTAGAACGCGAAGAAGATCAGC
>Ga0265325_10000818_pt1 | contig 22563 bp, 17 predicted proteins | sample 41420metaG_FD_202090 | JGI IMG/M metagenome (GOLD analysis project Ga0265325, IMG submission 202090) | Rhizosphere microbial communities from Carex aquatilis grown in University of Washington, Seatle, WA, United States - 4-14-20 metaG | ecosystem: Host-associated > Plants > Roots > Rhizosphere... | reverse complement strand
ACACCCGTTCCCATCCCGAACACGGAAGTTAAGCCTTGCAGGGCCGATGATACTGCGTTGGCAACGACGCGGGAACGTAGGTCACCGCCAGGGATTAAATCAAAAAAGGCTCCGAGCAATCGGAGCCTTTTTTATTTTCCAGATGAGCGTTAACCTACGATGGGCCTGTGGCCCGTTCCCGATGACCAGCCATTACGACACTAGCGAGTCTTCCGAAGGCGATATCTCAAAGGGGGAGATGCAAGACGCGATCTTGCGTTCAGGCTACCTCATAGAGCTCAGAGTTCGCCAGAAGATGGAAGAATCCGGCTTTCATGTAGAGAGCAGCCCGGCCTACGCCGACCCTTTGACAGGAAAGTCTCGGGAGTATGATCTAAGCGCGGTAACGACCTTCGATCTATTGGGTCGAGACCAGACAATCGATTTTCTGTGGGCACATTTGGTGGTCGAATGCGAAAATAACATTCAACCAATAGTTTTCTTCACGCCGAAGTCTGACTTCGATCACCTCATTTCAGAAGCGGTAAAGATTTCTGGGATGCCCCTGAAGTTTCCGTCTGAAAATTGGGCAAAGAACCTGCCAGAGCTCCTCGAATTCGAGAAATTCCATCATTATTGGCGTTGGCCCGTAGCCACACAATATTGTTCGTTTCACAGGAAAAACCCTAAGTCCCCTTGGATTGCCTCTCATCCGGAAGCGCATCATCAGACTTTTACGAGCCTGATAAACGCCCTGGAAAGCGAGATGGATGAACATTTCAGGCTTCTTGCCGAAAACAAACCTGGCGAACGGCAGAGTGTCAATCTGTCGATCAATTACCCTCTGCTGATTCTCGCAGGAGATATTCTGCTGGCAACTCAAACGGCTAAAGGCATTTCGCTTCGCCAAGTGAGCAAGGTTCAACTGAGAAAGGAGCTCTGGCACACCGGTCGGCGGTCGGTTTATCATATCGATGTGATCACGGAAAGCCATTTGGGGAAATACCTAGATCAGATCCACAACGAAATTAAGAGTATTCGTAAACTAGGCCAGGACAAGAGTGCTGTGATTGTCGAAGCGCTGACCATGTGCGTGGCAAAAGTACGTAGTTCTCCTGAACAGTTGCGGCAGGTTATCGAAGCTATCTAGTCAGTACGCACGGTGAAGACACGTCCTGCACGCTTCCTCGCGACGATCTACAGGATCTGGATGATGCGCCACGTGGATGTCCCGCAGGAGATATCAGACGCGCTCGCCAAAGCCTACCGCGCCTCCACTCCAAAGCTGCGCAAGGGGCAAAAGACGAAATACATTCCTGTGGTTGCCATGGTCAATGGCCGTAGTGCGCGAAGCACGCTGGTTCCAGCCGGCGCCGGACGCTATCGTCTGCAGCTAATCACCGCCCTGCGCAAAGCGGCAGAGGCCGACACAGGCGACGCAGTGGCTGTCGAACTGCGCCTGGACCGCGAGCCGCGAACTCTTCCACCAGTTCCGCCGGACCTGCAGACAGCCTTGAAAGAGCACCCGAAAGCGCGCAAGGCATTCGAGAGCTTCGCGCCAGGCCAGCGCCGTCAGTTCATTCAATGGTACGACGCGGCCAAGTCTCCGGACGTGCGCCGCCGTCGGCTCGATCGCGCCCTCGACATCCTCCTCGAACGCGCCGCCCTCTCCCGCAAGCGCCGCTAGCCGCCGTCGCCCTGGAATTTGGGGGGTCGGAGCCTCGGCTCCGAGATTACCCAAACGGCGGCGCAGCGCCAACCATGCCGCCGCAGGCTGTGGCATAGCGCGAAGCTCGAAGCCTCAATTCCACCGCCCCATCTCAAAATCCATCCGTAAAAACCCCAGCTCTCCTTCGGCTTCTACGGATTGAACCAATCCCGGTCACGAGCAATACTCCAGGCTCTCAGGAGGTTTCGCGTGAACCCCTCAAAGAACCTTTCGCTTCTTCTCCTCTCCGCCGCCGTTCTGCTGACCTCAAGCGCAAGAGTCTCGGCGCAAACGAACCAGCCCACGGCGGCGCCGCAATCCTCCAGCAAGCCAGCGGCTCAAGCGGCCGGTAGGCCCCCGGCTTCATCGGCGACGGCGACCGCGAAGCCGCTCGCGACGGTTGGCCAGCCCGCGGCACGCTACGTGAACTGCCACGCGCTCGAAACGCACACGAACGCACAGCCCGCCGTAATCGTCGTCGTTTTTACGCAGCGGGACAAGACGGACCACGCGCGCCTTTCAGATCTGCTCAAGGAAAGCGACAGCGCGGCCGTCGAACTTCGCACGATCGACGGCAAGTGGCACAAGGCCACCCTGGTGCGACTGCGCACTTGCTTTGGACGCGGCATGCTGTTCCTTGCGGCGGACTCCGGCGCGCCCCACGACCGCGAGAATTTCCTCCTCCGGTTTCCTCCTAAGAAAATCTCCTGACTTGCGATAGCATCCCTGCATGAAACGAATGCAAGTGTGGGCGGTAGTAAGTCTGGCGCTGAGCATATGGTCGCCGGCAGTCTTAGCCCAGACGAAAGCGCCCAAGGTCCGCGCGACCGCGCCGGACCGCGATCAGCTCGGAATGACGTGCGCTCAAATCCTCGCGATAACCTCCGCGGACTGGGTAGCGCAATTCAATGCAAAGGCAAAAGACGCCGCGCCCGCGCAACAAAGAACGCTCCGGGCCATCGCGGTATACGGCAAGTGCTACGACGCTCGCACCGATCGCCTCGCGGCTTCGCTTGCCAAATCCGGCGCCGGCCCGCTGATGGGCGCGCGCGGGAATCTCCGCGATTTACAGCAGGCGCTCGATGCCTTCACAGCGAAAGCCCTCGCCGCCTCCGATCCTCCCGCCGACGCCATAAAGACGGCGAACGCGCAGCTTTACGAAAAGCAGTTCCGCTATGAGTTTTATCAAAGCTACGAAAAGAGCCCGGTCGCGAAGCCGGCGTCCGCAGCGCCGGCACCCGCCACGGGTACATCTTCCACATCTCCGCCCGCGCTTCCATCCTCATCCGCTTCCGCGAACTCAGCCCCCGACGCGGCGAATCCCGTCACCCAAGCCAAGAATCATTTCGGCGAACTTCTCGACGCGCTTCCCGAAGACAAAGAGCACCAGCTCCACGCCGCCTTCGGAGACATCGTCGGCCGCAGCCAGATGACCGAAGCGACGCGCCTTGAAATCTACCGCTACGCCATCTTCCTGCTCGAGCCGCCCTCGGCCACGCCCTTCGCCCCGCCGCCCTTCTAGTCTAGGCACCGCACCACGACAACAACTGCTTGAAACACCTCCTGCATGATTGCTACGGTGGTTCGTCGATGTTCGACGCACTCTTGCAAAGGGGGGCGGATGCGGTTCACAGAAAGGTGGGCTAAGCCAAATCACCCGCAAATCTCCGGCTCCAGACCCACGGAGCCCCTCGATTTTGGCGCCCGTTTCTCGATCTCCTCACTCGACACACTCGGACGAACGGAAACACATCTAACTCATTGCAAACAAACGATGGCGGTGTCGCTCACTCGACACTACTATCGCACCTCGTGCGCACAATTTTGCGCCCTCGCTTTTGCCGTCGTGCTGCTGTCCGGGCTCCCGGCTCGCGCCCAGATAACCGACGCCACCCGGCAGCTTTCGCGCGACGTCTTCAAGCAGCTCATCGAGATCAACACCACCGATTCGGTCGGCAGCACCACCATCGCAGCCGATGCGATGGCCCAGCGCCTCCGCGATGCCGGCTTTCCCGCAGGCGACGTCGTGGTGCTTGGCCCCAACGACCGCAAGGGCAACATGGTCGCGCGACTTCGAGGCACCGGCGAGCGCAAGCCGATCCTCCTGATCGGCCATCTCGACGTGGTGGAGGCCCGCAAGGAAGACTGGTCCGTGGACCCCTTCGAGTTCCTCGAGAAGGACGGCTTCTTCTACGGGCGCGGAACGCAGGACATGAAAAGCGGCGACGCCATCTTTGTCGCCACGCTGATCCGCTTCCAGAAAGAAAACTACCGCCCCGATCGCGACATCATCCTCGCGCTCACTGCCGACGAGGAAGGCGGCAAATCGAACGGCGTCGATTGGCTGCTCAAGAATCATCGCGATCTGATCGACGCGGAATTTGTGCTCAACTCCGACGGCGGCGGTGTCTACACGCGCGACGGGAAGCCCGTGATCGTCACCGTCGACGCCACCGAAAAGCTGTACGCAGATTTTCAGCTTTCGGTGACCAACCCGGGCGGACACAGCTCCCTGCCGGTGCCCAACAATGCCATCTATCATCTGACCGACGCCCTGGCGCGCCTCGAACGCTACAAATTCCCCTTCGAGCTGAACGACATCACCCGGGCGTTCTTCGAGCGCACCGCGCCCAGCGAAAACCCGCAGACGAACAGCGATATGAAGGCAATCTTGAAAGATCCGCCATCGGCCGCCGCGATCGCGCGGCTTTCCGAAAACCCGTTGTATAACGCCACGATGCGCACTACGTGCGTTGCCACGCGCCTCGATGCCGGCCACGCCAATAACGCGCTGCCGCAAATGGCCCGCGCGATTGTGAACTGCCGGGTTCTGCCGCAGCACACGCGGGAAGAGGCGCGGCTCGATTTGATCAAAGTTCTCGCCGATCCGGCCATCGCCGTGCGCTATGTAGCCGATACGGGCGAAATCTCCGATACCGCTCCTGGCCGCCATGACTCTCCTCCGGTCACGCTGCGCCCCGAGGTGATGAAGCCGCTCGAACAAATTGCGGCATCCATGTGGCCAGGCGCGCCGGTGATCCCCACGATGGCCACGGGCGCCTCCGATGGCGTCTATACCAACGCGTCCGGCCTGCCCACCTACGGGATTTCGGGAATCGCCATCGACTTCGGGGACGTCCGCGCGCACGGCCGGGACGAGCGTGTCGGTGTCGACTCCTACTACGATGGAGTCGAGTTCTACTACCGTTACCTGAAAGCTCTCACGTCGCCATCGCAGTAATTCCAGCTAAAAGAGACCTCGATGAACTTGATGCGGAGCGCGCTGCTGAAGGCCTCGGAGAGTTCGTGGCTCCGCGAACGCGCGCCGCGCTACCGGTTCATCCGCCGCACGGTCGAACGCTTTCTGCCGGGAGAGAGTCTCGACGATGCTCTGGCAGCCGCGAGCCGGCTATCGCAGAGCGGCATCGACACTCTGCTCACGCATCTCGGCGAAAACGTCGCCGGCCGCGCCGAAGCGGAAGAAGTCACCAACCATTACATGAAAGCGCTCGACAGGATTCGAGCGGCGTCGCTGCCCTCGGAAATCTCCGTGAAGCTCACGCAGCTTGGTCTCGATCTGGACGCCGAGTTTTGCTTCGCGAATCTCGAAAAGCTCCTTCGGCATTCGCTCGAAAGCACGTCGGGAAGAATCGTCTGGATCGACATGGAGCACAGCCCCTACGTCGACGTCACGCTCGATCTTTACCGCCGCGCGCGCAGGGCTTACGCCAATACCGGAGTTTGCGTGCAGGCGTATCTCTATCGAACGGAGAAGGATCTCGACTCGCTGATCGCGATGGGAGCCGCCGTGCGCCTAGTGAAGGGCGCCTACAACGAGCCTTCTGAAATTGCGTTCCCGAAAAAATCCGATGTGGACGAGAACTACTTCCATCTCGCGCAGCGCCTGTTGAGCCCGGAGTCGCGAGCCGCAGGCGTCCGCGCGGCCATCGCGACGCACGATTTGAAATTGATCTCGCGGATCCGCGAGTGGGCAGCCTCCCAGGGAATCGCCAGGAATCAGTTGGAATTTGCAATGCTGTACGGCATTCAGCGGGAGGAGCAGCTGCGATTGGCGCGCGAAGGATATCGCGTGAGCGTGCTGGTTTCCTACGGCTCGTTCTGGTTCCCTTGGTTCATGCGGCGGCTCGCCGAGCGCCCCGCGAATATTCTCTTTCTGGCGAAAAATATCTTTTCTGCTTAGTGGACTAGCGAGTGCGCTCGTCGTGTTCGACTTTTCCATCGCGCAGGCGGATCACGCGATGGGCGTGCAGCGCGATATCGGGTTCGTGGGTCACGACGATGATCGTATTGCCTTTCTCGTGCAAGCTGGCAAACAGTCCCATGATTTCGTCGCCGGTGGCGGAGTCGAGGTTTCCGGTGGGCTCGTCGGCAAGCAGGATGGAAGGGTGATTCACCAGCGCGCGCGCAATGGCCACGCGCTGCCGCTGGCCTCCGGAAAGCTCGTTGGGTTTGTGCATCATGCGCTCCGAGAGATCCACTTGCGCCAGAACCTGCCTGGCGCGGTCGAGCCGTTCCTTGGAGGGCGTTCCGTTATAGATGAGGGGCAATTCGACGTTGTGCAGGGCGGTCGCCCGCGGCAGCAGGTTGAACGTCTGAAATACGAAGCCGATTTCTTTGTTGCGGATGTGCGCGAGTTCGTCGTCGTTGAGTTGGCTCACCAAGCGCCCCGCGAGCCAGTAGCTGCCTTTGGTAGGCGTATCCAGGCACCCGATTAAATTCATCAGCGTGGATTTACCGGACCCCGAAGGCCCCATGATCGCCACGTATTCACCCTTGCGGATCTCCAGGCTGACGCCGCGCAGCGCGTGCAGTTCTTCCACGCCCATTTCATAGGTCTTCCACAGATCGACGGTCTGGATCACCACACCGGAATCGACCAGCTCCTGTCGGAACGTTTGCGCCACCGCTGCCTGCACAGCCATGAGGACTCCCGAAACCGCGATCAGTCTAATTTGTCTGGCAGCAAGGATACAGAACTCTTCACGTGCTGTTTCACCGCGTTGCTGGGAAAACGTTCCAAATGCGCCGCGTCGACGAGCGCCGCTAACTGCTGGATGTGTCGTCGTGCTTCGGCGGGGAATTATCCACCTTAATCCGGCCGCCCGGCCGAAGGCTGCGCAGAGCCTTGTAGCTTCCCACGATAATCTGGTCGCCTTCGTGCAGCCCGTTGGTAACCTCGATGTCCGTAATTCCGCTGATTCCGGTCTGCACGGGAACAAATACAGCCTTCTTTTCCCGCACGACGAACACGCCCTGAATATCGGCGTTCGCGCCACCGATGGCCGCATCGCCGTTTGAAGCAGCGAGCGTGACGTTTGCTCCGTCACCCTGCCGGGCTTCCTCGATCGTTTTCTGCGAGCGCACGGCGAGCGCCTGAATGGGTACAGTCAGCACATCGTCCTTGTGCGCGGTCTGAATCCTCGCCGTCGCCGACAGCCCCGGTCGCAGCGATGCCGGAGGGTTGTCGACCGTCACCACCACTTTGAAATCACGCGCTTCCTGGGTGTTCGCGGTAGTAGCCGTCATGGCGGCTTGTCCGGACGTTCGCAGAATGGCCAACTCGCCCACTTCTGTCACGTGGCCCTTGAAAACCTGCCCGGAAACAGCATCGATGGTAACGTCGGCCGCCTGCCCGTTGCGGACATTGGTGATGTCGGTCTCATCCACCTTGACTTCCGCTGTGACGACACTCATATCCGAAATCGTCATCAAGAAACTTCCCTGCGCGTTCTGAATTCCGGGCACAACGTTTTCGCCCACGCGAACGTCGATATAGCTGACTATCCCGGAAATCGGCGCCGTGTAGGTTGTCTTGCGCAGAACGTCTTTCGTGTGGGTCAGCTGCGCGCGAGTCTGATCCATCGTAGAATTCGATTGTTCGCGCGCGGCTTCCGCCTGCGCGACTTGCGCCTGGCTTGCGTTCAAAGCGGCCACGGAGCTGTCGTAGGCGGCTTTGGCCGCGTCATAATCCTGCCGGGAAATCAGCTCCTCTTTGTAGAGTTGCTGCGAGCGCTGCCAATCGAGTTTCTGCTTTTCGAGATCGGCCTGACGTTGTGCTTGCGTGGCGACCGCCGAATCATAGTTTGCCGCGGCAACCTTCAGCCCTGACTCCGCTGCCTGAACGTTTGCGGCCTGGGCCTCAACGTCAGCTCCCGGCTGAATGTTTTCAAGATGAAGCAGCACGTCGCCCTTCTTCACGCGGTCGCCCTCTTTGACCGTGATGTCGGTGATCTTCCCGATCCCTTCCCCCAGGACGTTTGTATAGTTCTTAGGACGAACCTCGCCGGAGGCGGTCACCACCGAAGTGAGGTTCTCGCGCGTCACGGTTCCGGTCTGGACCGTCACAACGCCTTTGTTCCACTCGTGCGAGGCGAACCAACCCCCGCCCCCAAGGACCAGGACGAGTGCGATGCCGCTCGCGACTTTTTGCCAAGGCTTCATTTTGCTGCGCCAGTGCAAGCTAAGACTTCGAATCCAGCCACCTGCCTGAGGATGCGCACCCGTTACTACGAAAAGCGGAGCCAAAATATTTCCAGCCGGAGGCGGCCGTCTGGGACTTAAGAGAATTGTTCCCCAGCGTCTGCAGTTTCACTATGTCGGTTATCAGCAAGTATTGCAGCCAGCAAGTATTGTATTTGGATGAGATGCGGAAGGGAATGGATGGTGCTTTCTGGCGACGCCTGCTGAACATCCCAGGCAACCCGCCACCAAGCTCCTGGATCAAAATGCACAAAGCGGCACAGGGTGGGTCATTGGGTTGGGTGACGGTTCGGTTCAACCAAACTGTGATTGACCTGTACCGTCGGCCAGGGGTAAGATTTGACCTTAATTGGGGCAAAGCTGTGACTATGCGCCTTTCTTTCACCAAGATGTGCCTTCTCGCTTCGACCCTGGGAGGGTTGACCTTCGCCGGTATTGCCCACTCGCAGCAAGAGCAGCCCTCGGCTGGGGATCAGCAACAATCCGATAAAAAATCTGCCAAACAGCAGCAGCGCAAGAACAAGGACCTCGAACGGGAACTTGATTCCCAATATAAGAAGTGGCTGAACGAAGACGTCGTCTACATCATCACTCCTGAAGAGAAGAACGCCTTCCTACATCTGGCCACCAACGAAGAGCGCGAACAGTTTATCGAGCAGTTCTGGCAGCGGCGCAATCCCGATCCTGATTCGGCCGAAAACACCTATAAAGAAGAGCACTACCGGCGCATCGCTTATGCTAACGAGCATTACGCGTCGGGAATTCCGGGGTGGAAGACGGACCGCGGCAGGATCTACATCATGTGGGGCCCGGCGGATGAAGTCGACTCGCATCCGACGGGAGGCAGTTACCAGCGTCCTTCGACAGAAGGCGGCGGCGAGACCACGACATACCCCTTCGAGGACTGGCGCTACCGCTATCTGGAAGGGATGGGTGAGGACGTGGAATTGGAGTTCGTCGATCCGACATCCACCGGCGAGTACCATCTGAGCATGGATCCCAGCGAAAAGGACGCTTTACTGTACGTTCCTGGCGCTGGGCTGACGATGGCCGAAGAAATGGGTATGGCGAGCAAGGCGGACCGGTTCTCGAACGTGGATGGAACCCACGACGCGCTTCCGCTGGGCGGGAACGCGCAGTCGGTTTCCGAAAGCATGAACGAATTCACGCGCCTGCAGAAATATGCCGACATCTTCCGACCCCCGCCGGTAAAGTTCAAAGACCTCGAGGCGGTGGTCACTTCGCGCCTGGTTCGCGATCAGGTGAAGTTTGAATACCGTTTTGATTTCCTGCGCATCACGTCGGACACGGTCCTGGTGCCGATCACGATTCAAATCCCGCGCCGCCAGATGAGCTTTCAGGAGAAGGACGGCGTCGACACGTCGACCGTGAATCTGTTCGCCCGCGTCTCCACGCTCAGCGGCCGGATCGTGCAGACCTTCGAAGACACAGTACACACGGATGTAATCGCGTCGTCCCTGCAGCAATCGCTGGCCGGATCCGCCATTTACCAGAAAGCGGTTCCGCTGCGGCCCAATCTTTATCGTCTGGACATCGTGCTCAAAGACGTGAACAATGGCAACGTGGGAGTCGTCAATACGCGGCTGGTGGTCCCGCGCTTCGACGACGACCGGCTGAGTTCGAGCTCGCTGATCCTGGCGGACCAGATTCAGCGGGTTTCCATGAAGGACATCGGGCTGGGGCAGTTCGTTTTAGGCGACATGAAGGTTCGCCCCAAGCTGGACAAGACTTTCATACCATCGGACAGCATGGGAGTCTTTCTTCAGGTGTATAACCTGAAGGTGGACGACAAGACGCACAAGGCCGATGCGTCGGTTCAGTACCGGGTCACCAAGCTGGGCGAGAAGACCACGGGTGATGCGCCGACGCCCATGCTGAAATTTGATGTTCCTCAGAACCAATTGCCCGAGCATGGCGAGGAACTCACGCTTGAGAACATGATTACGTTGGGATCCTTGGGCCCCGGAAAGTACAAGCTGGAAGTTGCCGTCACGGATAACCTCGCGAAAGAGACGATTACTCCGACCGAGGATTTCACGGTGAACCCGTTGCCGGCAAAGGCGAAATAGCGGAGGTAAGCGGTTTGAAGCTCCGAACGATCCTAGCATTGGGACTCGGATGCTGGATGTGTGTTTACGCCTCGCCCCTGCTGGCCATGCCGAACTCCGGTAAAATTTCCGGGGTCGTGCTGGATCCCGCCGGAACCGCCCAGATGGGCGCAAGTGTTGTGATCACCGCGGAGCGCCTCTTCGCGGATTCCCAGCTCGAGCTGCTCACCAACGACCGCGGCCGCTTCTCGACTTCTTCGCTGCCGGCGGGATCCTACTCCATCAAGGTGACGTTGGCGGGATTCCTCCCGGCCATCGAACAGCATATCGAGGTATCCGACCAGCGCACCACGCTTCTCGAAGTTGTGCTCGGCTCGGTCTTCTCCTCATTCGAAAAATTGCGACAGCAGCCGAACCAGCGCGCCGATAAAGACGATTGGACGTGGGTGCTGAGAACGTCCTCGGCAACCCGCTCCGTGCTGCAGTGGCAGGATGCACGAGTGGTTATCCTGGGCCAGCAGGCGCAGGAAACCCCGGCAGCCGCACGTTCGGATCGCGGTCAAGTTCTGCTGTCCTCCGGCTCAGATCATCCCGGGTCTATCGGTTCGGAGGCGGATTCGCCCGCCACCGCGTTTGCATACGATGTGGGCTTGGGCGAAAAGGCCAATCTCGTGATGGCGGGCCAGTTTAGCTACGAGGCCGGCGCGGGGGCCCAAAGCTTCGCCAGTGAATGGCTGCCCTCGGGCAAACCGGGCCAGGGGCCCGTGACGACTCTGGTTGCTCGGCAGTCCAGGCTCGGGCCTGGAGGGCCGATGTTTCGCGGGCTGAGGCTGTCGCATGACGATCAACTCGCCCTGAGCGACCGTGTTTCGGTCCGCTATGGCGGTGAGATTATCGTCGTGGGCTTCCTCGGCAAAACGACTACTGCGGTCAAACCACGCGGCGAGGTGGATGTGCAGCTGGCGCCGGGCTGGAAGCTCGCGACCATGGTGGCCACCCGCCCCTGGGACAACTCGGACGTTTACGCTTCGACGGAAACAGGTTCGGCGTTAAAAGCGCTTGACGCGTTTCCCACCGTGCTCGTGCGTCATGGCCGGCCGCTTACCGACGACGACCTCCACGAGGAAATAGCGCTGGAGCGCGCCCTGGGACAAAATGCCCGCGTCAGCGCCGCGTTTTTTCACGACAGCGCGAATCACACGTCGGTGATGGGCCGGGGCGGCGCCTCGAATGCCCCGGATTTCCTCCAGGACTATTTCTCGCAGGCTTTTGCCTATGACGGAGGCGCGTCCAGTTCGTCCGGCGTTCGCGTAACCTACGAACAGAAGCTTTCCGATACAGTCAGTGGGGTTCTCGTGTATGCCTATGGAGGCGCCCTGGCGCCGGATAGCTCGGCGTCGGCTGCGGGTTCGTTGCGCTCGCAGCTTTCCACCCAATCCCGGCAAAGTCTTGCCGCACGGACAACCGCCACCCTGCCTATTCTGCGCACTCATTTCACGGCTGGATACAAGTGGATTAGCGGCCCAACTGTCTCACAGCAAGACCTTTACGGAGAATCCTTCGACCGGATTGATCCCTACCTGAGCATGCATGTCCAGCAGCCTCTGCCCAACTTCCTCGCCGGACACATGCAGATCGAGGCGGATGCCGGGAACCTGCTGGCGCAGGGGTATGTGCCGGTCTCGACGAACCGCGGCCGGGTGATTCTTGTCCCTTCTTACCGCTGCTTCCGGGGTGGCCTCAGCTTCCAGTTTTAGATAGCCCGCTTACGATCCTATTGGAATCAGGAACCCGGCTTCCACAAACGGGATTCCCGCTAGTGCGTCCGTCGGTTGACGAGCTAACCTACTGAATCAAATACCCTTGCCTTGAACAGAATCGACAATTGACTGGAAGCGAACGTGCTAACATGTGGTGAACGCTCCGAGGTGTATCGTTCTCGATGAATAAGAGTCTGCGCATACGGCTCGGTGCCGTGGTTCTCGCCCTGCTCACGGTGGCGGCGATCGTGTTTGCCGTGCTGAACTTTCAGCAGCGATCGCGGTTCATCGTTCCCGACGACGGCGTCACCTGGGTCGATACGACCAACGGCGTCGCTGCCTGGCATGTCGTTCCGGGATCTCCATCCGATCGAGCGGGCATCCGTCCGGGCGATACCGTGGAATCGATTCACGGCGTTGCAATTCATCGGGCCACCGATGCGACTCGGGTGCTGTGGCGTCTGGGGCCGTGGTCCGACGTTCGCTATGGAATCCGGCGCGGCGGCGGCGTAGTTCAGGTTCCTCTGGTCACCGAACCCCAGGCCAATCCTTCGTCCATCGAGAATTACCTGCGCCTGACGGCGCTGCTGTACCTCTTCATAGGCCTTTTCATTTTCGTCCGCCGGTGGAACGCTCCGCGGGCCATCCATTTCTACGTGTTCTGCCTGGCCTCGTTCGTTCTCTACAGCTTTCACTATACGGGAAAGCTGAATTCGTTTGACTGGACCGTCTACTGGAGCAACGTGGTGGCGCTGCTGCTGCAGCCCGCGCTGCTCGTTCACTTCGCGCTGGGCTTTCCCGAGCGTCGCGCCCGGCTGTGGCCGCAGCTGCTGGGCGTCTATGGCGTACCCGCGGCTCTGCTCGCGCTGCACATATTCGTAGCCACGGCGATGCTGGATTTTCTGCCGTCGATGAGCAGCCGGGACTTTCTGGCGACTCTCGACCTGTTCTACGTGGGCATCTACTTCCTGTTTGCCGCCGCGATCTTTCTCGCGAGCTACCTGCGCGCGCCCAGTGGCGTGTTGAAGCAGCAGCTGAAATGGGTGACGGCCGGCACGTTTGCGGGAATCTTCCCCTTCTTTCTCCTCTACGTGGTGCCGCGTCTGGTGACGGCCGTGCCGCAGCCGTGGATGAAGCTCTCGGTCTTTTCACTGGTGCTGATCCCGCTGTCGTTCGGCTACGCCATCATCCGCTACCGTCTGATGGACGTGGATATCATCTTCAAGCGCGGCTTGGCTTACACTTTCGCCACCGCCGGCACGGTGGCGGCTTACTTCGCAGCCATCGCGCTGATTGGGGAGCTCTCGCATGAGGCCTGGCCCGCGGGCCCTGTGGGCGCAATCATCGCGGTGGTCGTCGCCGCCTTTTTGTTTCAGCCTCTGCGCGAATGGGTGCAGTCCCGGCTGGACCACTTTTTCTACCGCGACCGCCTCGATTACCGGCGCACGCTGATCGAATTCGGACGCGCGCTCACCAACGAGGTGCGCCTGGAACCGCTGCTGAGTTCGGCGCTCGACCGCATTTCGCAGACCCTGCTGGTGGACCGCCTCGCTGTTTTTCTCGAAGATAGCAGCGAGCCTGGCCGCTTCGCGCTGTCCCGCTCGATGGGCTTGAAAGCGGATGGGCCTTTCGATCTGAGCTTTCTCGACCCGTCGCGCCCTTCGTTTGAACGCGGCGTGATGTTCTTTGAATCCGCCAGGGCGGCAACCGAAGAGAGCCCTACCGTTCGCGAATCGCTCGAAAATCTCGATCTGAACTATTTCATCGCCTGCCGCTTCCGGGACCGCACTATTGCGATGCTCGGCCTGGGAAAGACCGTGGACGGCGATTATCTTTCGAGCGATGACCTCGAGCTGCTCTCGACGATCGCGGGCTACGTGGCCATCGCCATCGAGAACGCCCGGCTCTACGAGTCGCTCGAACAGAAGGCCTTGCAGATCGAACGCCTCAAGGACTTCAGCGAAAATATTGTGGAATCCCTAAAGATCGGGATCCTCACCACCGACCTCGAGAACCGCATCGAGTCCTGGAATCCGCAGATCGAAGAGCTCCTCGAAGTTCCACGCGGCGAAGCGCTGGGGCGGAAGCTGGAAGAAGCGCTCCCAGCGGACCTCGTCCTTGAAATCGCGGCGCGCGCGACGACGGACCACGTTGCCGGCATTTACAAGTTCCGGATGAAGGCTCGCAGCGGCCGGGAATCCGTGATCAACGCGTCAATCGCCCCGCTTCTGGACAAGGATGGGGCTCACATCGGCCGGCTGATTCTGCTCGACGACATCACGCAGCGCGTCCGCATGGAAGACCAGATGCTGCAGAACGAAAAGCTCACGTCGCTGGGATTGCTCGCGGCAGGTGTCGCTCACGAAGTCAACACGCCTCTCGCGGTGATTTCGAATTACATTCAAATGCTTGCCAAGCAGATTCCCACGGACGATCCCAAGCAGAAGACGATCGAACGCATCGTGAAGCAGACGTTCCGCGCCAGCGAGATCGTCAACAACCTGCTGAATTTTTCGCGCACTGGCTCGGGCGAAGCGATGGAAGTGGACTTGAACTCCGTGCTCGAAGAAACGCTTACGCTCGTGCAGCATCCGTTCAAAACCGCCCGGGTGAACGTGCTGAAGAATTACGAACCGAAACTGCCGCCGGTGCTGGGTTCGACCACGCGTCTGCAGCAGGTGTTCCTGAATCTATTCCTGAACGCGCGAGACGCCATGCCCAGCGGCGGCATGCTCGAGGTACGCACCGCGGCATACAACGGTACGATCGAAGTCGAGGTCACCGACACAGGATCGGGCATTCCCGCCGAACACCTGCACCGCATCTTCGACCCCTTCTTCACCACGAAGTCCACCGGCAAAGGCACGGGCCTTGGTCTTTCGGTGAGCTACGGTATTATCAAGGAGCACGCAGGAAAGGTGGACGTCCGTTCAACGCCCGGAAAGGGCACGTCTTTCCGGCTGGAATTTCCTGCCGCAAAAAAAGCAGTCCATGCCTAGGGGCTCCATTCTCGTTGTAGACGACGAAGCCGAAATCCGCGAAGGGCTCGAAGCGCTTCTGACTTCGGAAAGCTTCGACGTGACCCTCGCCGAAACCGGCGCGGCGGGCCTTCAACAGCTCGAAAATCATCCCTTCGACCTGATGCTGCTCGACGTCAGCCTGCCGGACCGCAACGGGATCGAGATGCTGCCCGAAATCCGGCGCCGCGACCCCGATCTTTCCATCATCCTCATCACCGCCTACGGCTCGATCGATATGGCGCGCGCCGCATTTAAAAACGGCGCGCAGGATTACATCACCAAACCGTGGTCGAACGACGAGCTGATCGCGCAGATTTCGCTGGCCATCGAGGGACGCCGGCTGCGCGAAGAGAACGTGCAGCTCAAGCGCGCTCTGAAGCAGCGCTACAACTTCCCGAACATCGTCGGGAAGAGCGAAAAGATGCTCAAGGTGTTCGACCTGGTGACGCAGGTGGCGCCCTCGCGCTCCACCGTGCTGATCTATGGCGAAAGCGGCACCGGAAAAGAACTGATCGCCAAGGCCATTCATTCTGCGTCCACGCGCGCGGACAAGGCCTTTATTCCCATTAACACGGGATCAATCCCCGTCGATCTTCTTGAGTCGCAACTTTTTGGCCACGTGAAAGGCGCGTTTACCAGCGCGATCGCGTCGAAGAAGGGCTTGTTCGAAGTTGCCGACCAGGGCACGATCTTCTTCGACGAAATTTCCACCATCAGCCCCGAAACGCAGGCCAAACTTCTTCGCGTGATTCAGGAGCGCGAGTTCATGCGCCTGGGCAGCACGGAAACCATCAAGGTGGACGTGCGCATCCTGGCCGCCTCGAACGAAGCCCTGAAGAAGCTCGTAACCGAAGGGCGGTTTCGGGAAGACTTGTTTCACCGCCTCAACGTCATCTCCATTCAATTGCCGCCGCTGCGCGAGCGCAAGGAAGATATTCCGCTGCTGGTCACGCGCTTTCTGGAACAGTTCTCCAAGGAGAACGGCAAGCCGGCGCGCGCCTTCACCCACGAAGCCATGCGCCTGCTGATGGATTACGACTGGCCGGGTAACGTGCGCGAGCTCGAAAATGCCGTGGAGCGCGCCGTAGTTCTCTCGACGCAGGAAGTTATGGACGGCGACCTTCTGCCGGAGAGCGTCCGGACCCGCGAAATCACCAAGGGTGTACGTGTACAATTGTCGGAATTCCTGCCGCCGCTGCCCGGAGAAGCCGGAGAACGCAGTCCTGCGGCGACTCCTTCGCTATTCGAAATCCTCGAAGAAGTCGAGCGCCGCATCATCATGGACATGCTCGAGCGCACCAACTGGAACCAGACCGAAGCCGCCGAAAGATTCCAGATTCCGCTTTCCACGCTGAATCAGAAGATCAAACGGCTCGGCATCGAAACCCGGCGGCGCCTGAGTGCTCCGCGAGGCATGGCTTACGGCATCACTCCCGCCGATTATTCCCCCGGCAAGTAAACTACTGTTTTGATTTAGTGAACGAGCGGCCGGCCCGCGATTTTCTCGAGGATGCGGTACGGAGCCTGATCGAGGGCGACGAGCGCGCCCGCCGGTATGAGGAACGTCTGTTCGAGCGCATACTGCCCGGACATCACCGCGTGCGCTACTCCGTCCGTGAAAACCATCCAGGTAGCCAGAGGCGGGAATTCCAACCGTACTTTGGCGCAGTCTGCTTGGAACCGCGAATTTTCCTTCAGAAAATCGTGAAAGCGCAGCATGAATACGTCGTAAGGCGTTCGGCCCATGCCGCGAACCCGCAGTTTGCGCCCGAAGTCCTGCACGACGCGGCTCAGAAACGAATCGCTTTCGGCGATCTTGCGAAGGCCGGCATCTTCGGCGAACTTCCGGGCGAAGTCTTCAAACGGGCCGGTGGTCTGCCAAACGCGCGGCTTGGACGGATTGAGGTTCGTGAATACGCGAAGAATGCGCCCACCGCGCGTGGGCCGACTCGGGAAGGCGTCTACATGAAGCAGATCGTTGCGCTTGTGAAGCGGCAAGTCGCGCCCGTCTTCCTCGAAGGGACGAAAGCTGGCGAAGTCGAGTATCCACTTGTCCGCGTAGGGCGAGAGAAATTGCGAAGCGAAGCGGATTACCTGCGTGCTGTAGTCGCGCAGCGCCGCGTGGATCCGTTCGGTAGCGGCGGCATTTCCGGAAACCCCACGCAGAACATCATCGCCAGGACGGTACGACACGTTCTTGTGCATGCGCAGCTCGGTCCATCGCTGCGAGAGCAGAAGCTCTGCATTTTCCGGCGGGAAATCGAACGGAGGTCGTGGAAAGAATAAAATCTCGCCCCGCTCGAGGGCCTCGCAATAGTCGCGGGCGCGCGCGGCACCTTGTTCAGGCTGCGACCACCCTCGCGTACCGTAGTCTTCCACTTGAACCCAGTTCGGCTCTGCCATTCGCTTAATTCTTCGCGGTGCTGGGCGGTTTGTAGCCTAGGGGAAGAAGCGCCGTCGAAAGATCGAGGCCCGACAAGTCGACGCCGTCCAGGTTGGTCTCGCGCAGGATCGCCGTCCTCATGCCGGCACCCTGAAAATCCGCTCCGGCAATGTCTGCATCCCGGAAATTCGTCGCTCCGAAATCCGCGCGGCGCAGAACAGCCTGCCGAAGGTTGGCCCGAAAAAGCTCCGCGCCTCCCACCTGCGCCTCGGTCAAATCGGCGCCTTCCAGGTTTGCTTCGGTCAGGTCTGCCTTCCGCAGGTCGGCGCGGCGCAGCCGGCATTTTCCCAGATCGGCCGAGGAAAGCCGCGCTTCCCGGAGGCTGGCCCCCTCAAGATTGGCGCCCTGAAAATTCACGTAGGCGAGGTTGGCCTTCGCGAGATCGACCCGCGAGAGATCGGCGCCGGTCAAATCGGCGCGAGCCCCCGTCTCATCGCCGCGGATGAATTTGTGGTGCGACTCCAGAATCTCCGAAAGACGCTTGCCCTTATGGCGAATGCTGCTGGGAGATCTCAGATCTCCTCCTTTTGAAACCACGACAGTTTCATGAGAATCGTTGGGATGAAGCCAAACTGTTCGCCACATTTTACTAGAGATAGCGGCGGTATGCACTGCCGCGGCGAAGACGATCCGGTATGATATGGTAAGCCTATGAAGGGGCTGTTGCATCGCGTGCCATTTGCAGCGATTCTCGCCGCTGCTGTTCTCCCAGCCGTCTGGATTTCCGCTTACCGCACCGTTGCCCAGGAGTCTTCCGCCAAGGCCGGGCAGGAGTTGGTGGCGAATCTTGCCGCAGGCCGCGTGGTCATTGCGGTCGTCAAGGACGCGATCCTGATCGGCACCGTCGAGAACCCCATCGAAGCCGAAACGCGGACTCCGGCCCCCGTTGAAATCGAGACCTCCCGCGTGGGCATCATCCTGGGCGCAATCGACTGGTTTTCGCCCTCATCGCAGCAACAAATAGCGCGGCTCGACAAAGAGCTTCCCCATCTCAAAGCCTATCAGGTTGCGGTAACTCCTCATTTGGGCCCATCTCAGGGAGGCGAGGAAGCCTCCGATATCGAAACTGTCGGCCTGGGTTTACAGCAGCGCCTGAACGAGATAGCCAAGGGGCTGCATGGCAAAGTCGATCTGCCCGAGAACGAGCCGCTTGCCGAGCTGATCGTGGCGGACTACGTCCCCAACTATGGCCCGGAGGTGTGGCAGCTCACCTACGCCATGAAACAGTCGCAGCAGAAAGGCGATTATTGGGATACCCGCGTTCTCAAACCTACCTACCTGCAATTCTGGCCGCCGGAAAAGGGGCAGCCGAAGACGCTCGTCGAGTTCAGCTACCCTCCCGAGAATGCTCCCACGCCCCTACTGGAAATGCTGCGGAAGAAGGATCCCCGGATCGAAAGAATCCGCGATTCCGACCCGCAGATGGCGCTCGTCGCAGATGAACTCCTGAAGGGTGAAAGTAACAAGCTGTACGCCGCGGACACGACGCAATTCCTGCGTGCCTCGCTGGCGGCCATTGCGGACCCGAAGTCCCGCCAAACGGTAGCTGCGATCGGCGTGGAAAAGGGATTCTCCTGGGTGCTGCCACCGCCCGCCGAGGCGGCGCCACGCAGACTGTCGCCGGAGGAAGCGGCGCAACAGGGCCAGCAACCGCAAGGCGAGCGTCCAGTCGATGCCCCCTCGCTCCTGAAACATTAATTTGCTATTTACTTAAGCCGAGTTTCTGCAATCATCCGCGGATTGCATCTCAACCCGAGGGGACCATCTCAAAAAGCGGGCGAGGGCCTGGCGAACGGCGCGCCTGGCACCCCAGTTACACCTTCAGAGGATGTTTCGCGGCCAGCTGTTCCTGCAATCGCTCATTCTTCTCCGTCACGGCGCGCGCCAGATCTTCTTTGTGCGCGATCATCTTGCCCGCAATCGCTGCATCGGACGTACCTAGAATCTGCGCGGCAAAAATCGCCGCATTCACAGCCCCGGCTTTTCCGATCGCCATGGTTGCCACGGGAATGCCTCCCGGCATCTGAACCGTAGAAAGCAGCGCGTCGAGGCCGTTCAAGCCGCCGGCGGCCATCGGGACGCCGATCACAGGCAGCGTCGTGTTCGCTGCAATCACGCCGGCCAGGTGCGCCGCCACGCCCGCCGCCGCGATCAATACTTTCAAGCCCCGGCTTGCGGCGGTCGTGGCGTATTCATGCGCGCGCGCCGGCGTGCGATGCGCTGAAACGACCTGCATCTCGTACGCGATCCCGAATTTATCGAGCACACTTCCAGCTTCGCTCATCACCGGATAATCGGTGTCTGAACCCATCAAAATTCCGACGAGCACTTGCCGTCCTGCGAATGTATTCAACGAACCTCTCCTGTTAGCCTAGCTGGTGGATTTTGCTGCCTGACCCTGAAGTTCCTTCGCGCGTTCGCTCGCGCCGATGTCCGTGCGGTAGAACGCTCCCTCGCACTTTATCGAGCGAACTGTTCCGTAGGCCTCGGTGAGCGCGTGTCGCAAATCCGAGCCGCTGGCCGCGACCACCAGCACTCTTCCGCCGGTTGTATAGAAGCGCCCGTTCTCGCTGCGTGTGCCCGCGTGAAACACAACGCCCGCCTCACTTCGGGGACTTGCGCTCGGCAAGCCCAGAATCTCCCTGCCTACGATCGGACTGCTTGGATAGCCTTCCGAAGCGATCACGACGCAAGCACTCGCTCCCGACGTCCATTGGGCGCGGAACACAGCGAGATTCCCGCGAACGGCGGCGAGGCAGGCCTGCGCAAGATCAAAATTCGCCCGCAGGAGAATCGCCTCCGTTTCAGGATCTCCCAGGCGGCAATTGTATTCGAGAATCTTGGGGCCTTCCGGAGTGAGCATCAATCCAAAATAGAGAAAGCCGCAATAGGGAAGCCCGTCCGACTTCAGGCCACGCAGCGTGGGGACCACGATGGTATCGACGATTTCTTTCTCGAGTTCCGGCGCGAGAATATCGTCGGTGGAATACGCACCCATACCGCCCGTATTGGGCCCGGCGTCGTCGTCAAATGCCCGCTTGTGGTCGCGAGTCGGAATCATCGGGATGAAGTGATTCCCATCGGTCAAAACGATATAGGAAAGTTCCTGCCCGCGCAGCCCCTCTTCCAGAAGCAACCGGCTGCCGGCATCGCCGAAATCGCGCTGCTCCATTGCCCGGCCGATGAATTCCTCCGCCTCGCTTCGCGAAGATGTAACCAGAACGCCCTTGCCCGCGCACAAGCCATCGGCCTTGATGACCACAGGCCACTCTGCCTTGCCGAGAGCCGCACGCGCGCCGGCCGCCGAATCGCAGATTCCATAGATCGCCGCCGTCGGAATTCCATGCCGCTCCATGAATTGCTTGGAGAAAATCTTGCTTCCCTCCAGCTGCGCCGCTTCTCGCCGCGGGCCAAGGATAGGCAATCCGCGCCGCGAAAATTCATCCACGATGCCCAGCACGAGCGGCAGTTCTGGCCCCACGATCGTGAGGTCGGCTCCCAGCGATGCCGCGACGTCCGCAGCCGCACGCACGTCCTTCAAATCGAGCGGTACGCATTCCGCGTGCTGCGCGATCCCGCCGTTCCCGGGAGCGCACCAGATCTTTTCGACGGTGGCGCTTTGCCCCAGCTTCCAGACGATGGCGTGCTCGCGTCCGCCGCTTCCGATCACAAGAATCTTCATAGCGCTCCGGGTACAGGAATCAAGAACGATAAAGCGCAGGCTTCCTCCGTGTCAACAATCCGCGCAGGCTACTTTTGCTTGCCGACGGGCTCGCAAAAATGATCTGATCGAAGGCGATGCCCTGGGATTTCGCCGTCATACTGTTGTTCCTTGCCGCCGTTGTGCCATTTTTAGGAAAGCGCCGGATGCGGCGGCTGTTGGCTCAGGAAAAAACAACGAAGCGCGACCGCCTTCGATTGTACGCTTCTACGGTAGGGTCACAATGGCTCATAGTCTCAATCATTCTGTGGCGCGCGAGAGTTCATCGGCTCAGCCGTGCGCAATTGGGTTTGGCCCTTCCGCATGTCACGCTTGCGATAGGCGTTACCGTGGTTCTCTCCGCGTTGATTCTGACGAATCAATTGCTCAGCCTGCGGCAGTTGGCGCTTCACCCCTCGGAAGCACCCGGAATGATGACGCAGATGGCAGCGCGAATCTTTCCGCAAGACAACATGGAACGCGCCGCCTTTGTCGCGGTTGTGATTACGGTAGCGATTTGCGAAGAGATTATTTACCGCGGATTCGTTCAGGCGCTCTTCCAGGAATTGAGCGGAGTTGCAGTTCTAGCGATTCTTGGCTCAGCGGCCCTGTTTGCCATCGCCCATCTTTATCAAGGACGGCGCGGCGTCAGTGCTACGTTCGTGATCGGAGTATGTTTCTCGGCGATACGCTGGTGGACGGGCACCGTACTTCCCCCAGTGATTTCGCATTTTGTCGCGGACCTAACGGTGGGAATTCTAGCTCCCGGCAAGTGGCCCGGCCAAGACTGAAACGCCATAAAACAACAACGACACATATAGTATATGTCTAGCATTTCTATTTCGCATATTGCGGAAGAGCTACAGCCATATGGAGTTAAGTCCAACGAGGTTCTGTCCTCGCAAATCCGCTCCTACGTCGAAATGCTGCTCGTTTGGAATCGCAAAATGTCGCTTACGGCAGTCACCGACCCTGTGGAAATCATCCGATTTCACTTCGGAGAGAGTATTTTCGCCTTGACGGCGGGCGCAATCTCTGATGGTCGGCTCGCCGACGTTGGATCGGGAGCCGGTTTTCCCGGCCTACCCATACGGCTGGCCCGCCCATCGATTAATTTGACGATGATCGAGTCGAACATCAAGAAATGCACGTTTCTAAGAGAAGTGTCCAGGAAGCTGAGGATCGATGGCGATGTTCGCGTCCTGAATAGCCGCATGGAAGATGTGGCAGCCCCTTCTCCTTCAGAAGATGAGCGCTTCGATTTCATCTCGGCGCGGGCCGTCGGAGATTTTGGCGCTCTCCTGGCCTTCGCGCGAAAGTTCCTAGCGGAGAAAGGAAGGCTCGTGTTGTGGATCGGGCAAGAGGACGCTGAAATGGTAGCGA
>Ga0265325_10000817_pt1 | contig 22571 bp, 21 predicted proteins | sample 41420metaG_FD_202090 | JGI IMG/M metagenome (GOLD analysis project Ga0265325, IMG submission 202090) | Rhizosphere microbial communities from Carex aquatilis grown in University of Washington, Seatle, WA, United States - 4-14-20 metaG | ecosystem: Host-associated > Plants > Roots > Rhizosphere... | reverse complement strand
TCGCCGTCGCGCGAGCGGTCGGTTCCGAGCACGATCGCGCCGGCGGCGCCGTCGATCCGCGCCGGCTCGCGCCCGAGGTTGAGCGCGACGAAGGCGCCGCCCTCCCGCCGGAAGGCCCACACGCCCGGCGGCGCGGCGACCGGCGCGTAGGCGCCGCTGAGCAGGCCGCTCCGCCGGCGCAGCGCGATCAGGTCGCGCGTGAGCGCGAGGATCGAGCCGGGATCGTCGCGCTGCGCGGCGACGTTGCGCGAGCGGTCGCCGATCGGCAGCCACGGCTCGACACCCGGCGCCGTGAACCCGGCGCCGTCCTCGTCGCTCCAGACCATCGGTGTCCGGCACGGGTCGCGGCCGGCGACGTCCCGCACGCGCTCGGGAGGCACCGGCACCGCCTCGAGCCCGATCTCGTCGCCCTGGTAGAGGATCGCCGCGCCGCGGAGCGAGAGCAGGGCGACGAGGGCGCAGCGTGTCGCGTCCTCGTCGCCGCCGCACCAGCGCGTGGCGAAGCGCGGGTCGTCGTGGCTGGACGCGTGCCAGACCGGCGTAGCACCGTCCGGCAGCATCGTCTCGGTGCGCAGAACCACCGCAGCGAGGTCCTCCGCGACGAACGGCGAGTGCAGGAAGACGAAGTTCATGCACAGCTGGAGCGCGTCAGGGACGACGTAGTGCATCAACTCCTCGAGCTCCATCATGTACGTCTCGCCGAGCAGCAGCGGCTCCGGCTCGTACTCCCCGGTCACCCGCCGCCAGCGGCGGTGCACGTCGACCGCCTCCGGCAGGCCGATGTTGTACTTCGGCCACTGGCCGATCCGGGCCCACGTCGGCGACTCGGTCGCACGCGCCGGCGGGTTGTCGCGCAGCTCCCGGTCCTTCACGAGCGCGTGCGCGACGTCGATGCGGAAGCCGCCCACGCCGCGGTCGAACCAGAAGCGCAGTACGTCGTCCATCGCGGCGCGCACATCCTCGTTCCACCAGTCCAGATCCGGCTGCTGCGGCGAGAAGTTGTGCAGGTAGTACTGCCCGCTCTCCCTGTCCAGAGTCCACGCCGGGCCGCCGAACGCCGCCTTCCAGTTGTTCGGCGGCGAGCCGTCGGGCTTGGGGTCGCGCCACACGTACCAGTCACGTTTCGTGGGGTCGTGGAACCAGGGGTGCTGGTTGCTCGTGTGGTTGGGGACGAGGTCGAGCAGGACGCGCATCTGACGGCGCCCCGCCTCGGCGATCAGCTCGTCCATGTCGGCGAGCGTCCCGAAGTCGGGATGGACGCCGAGATAGTCGGCGCAGTCGTAGCCCCAGTCGGCGTTCGGCGACGGGAACGTCGGGCTGAGCCAGACGGCGTCGACGCCGAGCCACTCGAGATGGTCGAGGCGCGAGATCAGTCCCGGCAGGTCGCCGATCCCGTCGCCGTTCGAGTCGGAGTACGAGCGTGGATAGACCTGGTAGATCACGCCCCGCTCCCACCACGCCTCCGGCATCGCGTCAGACTAGACGGGCTCGCGCAATCTCTGCCGCCGATCCCACGCGAGCACGATCGCCGTGGTCAGAAGCGCGCCGTCGCCGAGCACGAGCGCGACATCGGCAAGGTTGAACGCGTACGCCCCGTGCACGATCGGATCCGGGATTCCCGCCCGCCACACGAGTGCGGAGGCGAGGTTCCCGAGCGCGCCGCCCGCGGCGATTCCCCCGGCAAGCGCAAGTGCGAGCGAGGGAGCCCGAGGGACCGCGGCCAGCACCGCCGCCGCGAGCGCGCCGATGAGCAGCAGCTCGCCGAGCGAGCGCGGATGGTGGTACGGCGTCGGCGTCAGCGCTTCGTGCGCGAGATCGAGCGCGAGCACGCCGGCCGCGACGGCGACGGCGAGCAGACGCCGGCGCGCGACCATCTCACTGCTCGTCCGGCGTGGGATGCCGGTCGAACTCGTACTTGACGATCGGATTCTTGGCCGCACGGACTTCGTCCAGCCGCCGCACGGGGCGGTCGTGCGGCGCGTCCTTCAGCAGCTGCTGGTCCTCCGCCGCCTCGCGTGCGATCGCGAGCATCGCGTCGCAGAAGGCGTCGAGCGTCTCCTTCGTCTCGGTCTCCGTCGGCTCGATCATCAACGCCTCGGGCACGACGAGCGGGAAGTAGATCGTCGGCGGGTGGAAGCCGTAGTCCATCAGCCGCTTCGCGACGTCGAGCGCCGTCACGCCGTGATCGTGCTTCAACCGCCTCGCCGACAGCACGAACTCGTGCATGCAGAGGCGGTTGTACGGCAGCTCGTATACGTCCTTCAACCGCGCGAGCACGTAGTTGGCATTCAGCACCGCCGCCTCCGACATCTCGCGCAGCCGCGGCCCGTACATGCGCATGAACGCGTACGAGCGCACGAAGACGCCGAAGGGCCCGGTGAAGCCGCGCACCTTGCCGATCGACTTCGGCCGGTCGTAGTCGAGGCCGAAGCTGCCGTCGTCGCGGTGGACCACGACAGGCACCGGCAGGAACGGCGCGAGCATGCCGCGGACGGCGACCGGGCCGCCGCCGGGGCCGCCGCCGCCGTGCGGCTGCGAGAAGGTCTTGTGCAGGTTGATGTGGACGATGTCGAAACCCATGTCGCCCGGTCGCGAGATCCCGCATACGGCGTTGAGGTTCGCGCCGTCGTAGTACATGAGGGCGCCGGCGCCGTGGAAGATGCGCTCCAGCTCCTCGATGTTCTCGTCGAAGAGGCCGAGCGTCGACGGGTTCGTCAGCATCAGCGCGGCCGTGTGCTCGTCCACCTTCGCGCGCAGGTCCTCGACGTCGATGTTGCCGCGCGCGTCCGTCTGCACGGGCGTCAGCTCGTAGCCCGACAGGGTCACGGAGGCGGGGTTCGTCCCGTGCGCCGTGTCGGGGATGACGACCTTGCGCCGCTGCTCCGACTCGCCGCGGTCCTCGAAGTACGCGCGCACGAGCATCAGCCCCGTGAGCTCGCCCTGACTGCCGGCGGCCGGTTGCAGCGAGACCGCGTCGAGGCCGGTGATCTCGCGGAGGATCTGGTCCAGGCGCCATTCGAGCTCGAGCGCCCCCTGCGCACCCTCGTCCTCCTGGTGCGGGTGCAGCTGCGCGAAGCCCGGCAGCCCGACCAGCCGCTCGTTGATGCGCGGGTTGTACTTCATCGTGCAGGAGCCGAGCGGGTAGAAGCCCGTGTCCACCCCGAAGTTGCGCGTCGAGAGCTCGGTGAAGTGGCGGACGAGCTCGAACTCAGGCACCTCGGGCAGGCGCGGCGGCTCCGTGCGGCGCAGCTCGGCGGGCACCTCGGGCGCCGGCAGGCCTTCGTGGCGCGGGATGGCCGAGGCGCGGCGGCCCGGCTGCGACTTCTCGTAGATCAGCTTCACCGCGTCACCTCCGCGAGGACCGCGGCGAGGCGGTCGATCTCCGCGGGCGTGCGCTTCTCGGTGACGGCGACGAGCAGGACGTCGTCGAGGCCCTCGTAGTCGCGCCCGAGCGCGTAGCCCGGGTGCACGCCGAGCGCCCGGGCGTCGCGGATCACGTCGTGGGCGTTCCGTCCGGTGCGGACGGCAAACTCCTTGAACGTTGCCCGATCTGCAAACAGCGGCTCGAGGCCGGCGACCTCCTGCAGGCGCTGCTTCGCATACGCGGCCAGCGAGAGGCAGGCCTCCCCCAGCTCCCGGATTCCCTGCGGCCCCAGCCAGGTCAGGTAGACGAGCCCGCCGAGCGCGAGCAGCGTCTGATTCGTGGTGATGTTCGACGTCGCCTTTTCGCGCCTGATGTGCTGCTCGCGGGTCTGCAGGGTGAGGACATAGCCGCGCTCGCCCGCGACGTCCACCGTCTCGCCCACGATCCGACCCGGCATGCGCCGGATGAATTCCCGGCGGGAAGCGAGGAAGCCGTAGTGCGGCCCGCCGTACGAGGGCACGTTCCCGGCCGCCTGCCCCTCGCCGAGCGCGATCGCGCAGCCGTAGCGGGCCGGCGCCTCGAGCACGCCGAGCGACAGCGGGTCGACGTGGGCGACCGGCAGTGCGCCGGCCTCGTTCGCGGCGGCGGCGAGGTCGGGCGCCGGCTCGAGGCAGCCGAAGAAGTTCGGCTGCTGGAAGATCACGGCGGCGGCGTCCTCGGCAGCCTGCCCGAGCTCGTCCGGGTCGGTCGTGCCGTCGTGATGCGGCACCTCGACGACCTCGAGCCCGAAGCCGGGGGCGTACGTCTTCACGACGCGGCGCACCTGCGGGTTCGTCGCCTCTGTGACGACGATCTTCGTCCTCCCCGTCGCGTGCTTCGCGATGAAGCACGCGTCGGCGGCGACGGTCTCGCCGTCGTAGCCGGATGCGTTCGAGACGTCCATGCCGGTGAGCTCGCAGATCGCCGTCTGGTACTCGAAGATCGACTGGAGCACGCCCTGGCTCATCTCGGGCTGGTACGGCGTGTACGCGGTGAGGAACTCGCCGCGCTGCAGGACGGCGTCGACGACGGCCGGGACGTAGTGGTCGTAGACCCCCGCGCCGAGGAACGACAGCTCACGTGTCGTGTCGACGTTCCGCGCGGCGAGCTCGGTCAGGTGCGCCGAGAGCTCCTGCTCCGACAGCGCCGGCTCGAGCTCCAGGCTGCGGCCGAGACGCATGCCCGCAGGGATGTCGCGAAACAGCTCGTCGATCGACGCGACGCCGATCGTCCGCAGCATCTCCTCGACGTCGGCGTCGGTGAGAGCGAGGAACGGGTGCGTCACTGCTCGGCCAGCACTTGCCGGTACGCCGCGAGGTCGAGCAGCGAGTCGACCTCGGACGGATCCGACAGGTGGATCCGGATCAGCCAGCCTTCGCCGTAGGGGTCCTCGTTCACGGTCTCGGGCGCGTCGACGACCTTCTGGTTGACCGCCACCACCTCGCCGGAGAGCGGTGCGAGCAGGTCGGAGACGGCCTTCACCGACTCGACCTCGCCGTACGACACGTCCTTCGCGACGCTCGCGCCGGGCTCGGGGGCCTCGTAGTGGACGAGCTCGCCGAGCGAGTCGGCCGCGAACCACGTGATGCCGAGCACGGCCTCGTCGCCTTCCACGCGCGCCCAGTCGTGGTCGTGGTTGTACTTCAGATCCTCCGGATACGACTCTTCAGCTCCCAACTCAGCCCTCCCTCGAGTAGATCGGCTTCTTGACGATCCGGCCGGCCCGCGCCTTGCCGCGCACGTCGACCGTCAACGCGGTGCCGGGCGCAGCCTGCGCCGCCGGCACGTAGCCCATGCCGATGCCGACCTCCAGCATCGGCGAATGCGAACCGGAGGTCACGACGCCTCCGCCCTCGATCGGCATGCCGTGCCGCGGGATCGCGCGCTCCTCCATCACGAAGGCGGCGAGCTTCTGGGCAGGGCCCTCCTCCTTCACGCGGCGCAGCACGTCGACGCCGGTGAACTCCTTGCCGAGCGCGCACACCCAGCCGAGGCCCGCCGAGATCGGGTCGGTGTCCGGCCCGATGTCGTTGCCGTGCAGCGGGTAGCAGACCTCGAGGCGCAGCGTGTCGCGCGCGCCCAGGCCGCAGGGGACGACGCCGCGTGCAAGCACGGCGTCCCAGAGCTCGACCGCGTCCTCGGCCATGCACAGGAGCTCGCAGCCCTCCTCGCCGGTGTAGCCGGTTCGGTTGACCATCGTCTGCACGCCGTCGATCGTCGCCTCCGCGAACGTGAACGGCACGGCGGGCGGCAGTCCGAGCTTCTTGATCGCGTTGGGTCCCTGCACGGCGAGCAGCGCGTACTCGTCCGAGACGTCGCGCACGTCCGAGCCGCTGATCTCCCGCCCCTTGATCCAGGCGTAGTCGGCCTGACGGTTCGCGCCGTTGACGATCAACATGAAGCGGAAGTCGTCGAGGCGATAGGCGATCAGGTCGTCGACGATCCCGCCGCGCTCGTTCGTGAGCAGCGTGTACTGCGCGTGGCCGCGCTCGACCCTGTCGAGGTCGTTCGAGAGCAGCCCCTGCAGCAGCTCGTTGGCGCGCGGCCCCTCGACCTCGAACTCGCCCATGTGCGAGACGTCGAAGACGCCGGCGTCCATCCGTACGGCGCGGTGCTCCTGGATCACGCCCTCGTACTGCACCGGCATCTCCCAGCCGGCGAAGGGGACCATGCGCGCACCGAGCGCGACATGCCGCTCGTAGAGCGGCGTGCGCTGGAGGGTCTGGGTCATACAGGCAGGATGCTAATGGCTCGCGGTGGGCCCTGGAATCGGTGAACGTCCGCGAACTTGCGCGGCGCCCCCGTCAGCTGTCGCGGAGGAACGACGGCACGTCGAGCGCATCGTCGCCGATCTCGAAGCTGCCGGACACGGGCGACGCCGGGATCGGCGCCTCGAGCGCCCCGTCGCGGCGGCGGCGCCGGCGGTGCGTTCCGAAGCCGGTGGCGATCACGGTCACCCGGACGTCGTCTCCGACGGCGTCGTCGATGACGGCGCCGAAGATGACGTTCGCGTTCTGGTCGGCGGCGCTCGTGACGACCTCGGCCGCCTCGTTCACCTCGAACAGCCCGATGTCGGGCCCGCCGGTGATGTTGAGGAGGATCCCCGTTGCGCCCTCGATCGAGGTCTCGAGCAGCGGCGAGGAGACAGCGGCGCGCGCAGCCTCGGCGGCGCGGTTCTCGCCGGAGGCGATGCCGATGCCCATCAGCGCCGAGCCGGCGTCGCGCATGATCGTGCGCACGTCGGCGAAGTCGAGGTTGACGAGGCCGGGCACGGTGATCAGATCGGTGATGCCCTGCACGCCCTGACGGAGGATGTCGTCGGCCATCCGGAACGCCTCCACGACCGACGTCCGCTTCTCCACGACCTGGAGCAGGCGGTCGTTCTCGATCACGATCAGCGTGTCCACCCGGTCGCGCAGGCTGTCGATTCCCATCTCGGCCTGCTGCGAGCGCTTGCGTCCCTCGAAGACGAACGGCCGCGTGACGACGCCGACCGTGAGCGCGTCCAGCTCGCGTGCCAGCTCGGCCACGACCGGGGCGCCGCCGGTGCCGGTGCCGCCGCCCTCGCCGGCGGTGACGAAGACCATGTCGGCGCCCTTGAGCGCCTCCTTCAGCTCGTCCCGGCTCTCCTGCGCGGCGGCCAGGCCGACGGCCGGGTCGGCGCCGGCGCCGAGGCCGCGGGTGGCCTTCGAGCCGATATGGATCTTCACGTCCGCGTCGCACATCATCAACGCCTGGGCGTCGGTGTTCACCGCGATGAACTCGACGCCGGTGAGACCCGCGTCGACCATCCGGTTGACGGCGTTCGTGCCGCCGCCTCCGACGCCGACGACCTTGATCACCGCGAGGTAGTTGCCCGACTGGTCGCGCATGCTCATGGGGTCGACACCTGAACCTTTAGTGGAGCGTAGGGGCTAGAAAAGCCGTTTCGCGCTGCAGGGTAGATGCGCCGTATCTCGCTGTCAATCAGAGATCGAGCCTTCATACCCTCAGCCTATACCTGAGAGTTGAGGGTCTGCTCCCGTTACCGGCCGGTCGGGCACGCTCACGTCGACGTACGTCGTTCCCGCCGGCACGAGCAGGAGCGCGCGGCGCGCGATCGCAAGCTTGAGACGGAGGTCGGTGGGTGCGCCGAAGCGCACCTCCAGCCCCGAGTGGAGCCGGAAGGTGAGCTCGTCGTGGCTCAGCGCGGCGGTGGCGACGCGGGCGGGGAAGCGGCGGAGGAGCGCGAGCGCCCGTGCGGCTGCGCCTCCCTGCGTCTCGGCGAGAAACGCACCGACGGCGACCGGCGTCCCTGTTGCCACCCAGATGCGCGGCAGCCCGGGATTCGTGCCGCGGGCGACGCGCGCGACGACCCTCCCCCGCGCCGAGACGAGCCACGTCTGCGTGCCGCGATGGAGCACCGCGACCGACGCCTCGGCGACGACCGTGACGCGCAGCGTGTGCGGGAACGCCCGGTCGTACGTGGCGGAGACGACCGCCGGCAGCGACTCGACGCGACGCTCGAGCGCGGCTCCGTCCAGGCCGACGAGGCTCGTGCCGAGGAGCGGCGCCAGCTCGCGCTGCACCTGCGCCCGCACACCCGGCGTGGCGCCGAGCACCTCGATCCGGCCGACGGCGAACACCGACGTCTCGCGCGCTCCCACGTACGCGCCGGCGGCGAGCGCGAGCAGCCCGAGCCCGACCGCGAGCGAGCGGCGCGACGGCAGGAGCCTTGTTCCGGCGCGGGCGGCCCGCACCGGACGCGGGGCGGCGATCGACGTCGCGCGCGCGCGCGACGCCACTGGACGCTTGGCGGCCACCCGGCCAGGTTCGCCGCAGGCGGGGTCGCTCCTACCGGCGGGTCATGCGCCGAGCGGCGGCAGGGCGAGCGGGCCGAGGAACTCGACCTCGTGCCGCAGCTCGACGCCGTACTGCTCGTGCGCGCGCCGGCGGGCTTCCGCCATCAGCGCGATCGCGTCGGCGCTGCGCGCGCCGTCCGCGTTCTCGATGAAGTTCGCGTGCTTGGGCGAGATCTGCGCGCCGCCGATCCGGAACCCCTTCAGCCCGCACGCCTCGAGCATCCGCCCCGCGCTCAGCTCGTGCTCGGGGTTCTTGAAGACGCTGCCGAACGTCCGCTTGTTCGTCGGCTGCGCCGCTTTGCGCTGCGCGTTCAGCGCAGCCACCTCCGTCTTGATCTCCGCCGGCGGCCGGGGGCGCAGGCGCAGGTCGGCGCGCACGACGACCCGGCCGTGGTCGAGATCCGAGTGCCGGTACGAGAGCCCGAGCTCGGCCGGCGTCAGCCAGCCGGTCCCGTCGGCCGTTGCGACGAGGACCCGCTCGAGCACGTGCGAGAAGTCCCCTCCGTACGCGCCTGCGTTCATCCAGACTCCGCCGCCGATCGTGCCGGGGATGGCGCAGGCGAACTCGAAGCCGCCGAGTCCTGCGTCGCGGGCGCGGTGCAGGCAGACCGCGTTCGCGGCGCCGCCGCCTGCGCGCAACACAGCGTCGCCCGTCTCGACGGCGGAGAGCTCGCGGGCGAGCCGGAGCACGAGCGCGTCCACGCCCTCGTCGGCCACGAGCAGGTTGGAGCCGAGCCCGACCGTCGCGACTGCGATCCCCTCGGCCGCAGCCCAGCACAGCAGCTCCTCGACCTGGGCGATCGATCTCGGCCGCGCGAAGGCCCGGGCCGGGCCACCGGTGCCGAGCGTCGTGTAGCGGGCGAGCTGCACGCCCTCTTCGAGCTTCATCGGAGCGCCTCCAGCAGGAGCGGCCCGGCGCGGTCGACGTCGCCGGCCCCGAGCGTCAACACGGTGTCGCCGCTGCGCGTCCAGGTGGCGAGAAGCCCCACCGCCGCGTCGAGCGTGGGAGCCCAGCCGATCCGCATCCCGGGGCGGAGGGTCGCGAGCTCCTCGACGATCAGCCGGCCGCTCACGCCCGGCAGCGGCTCTTCGCGCGCCGGATAGACGTCGGTCACGCACACGGCGTCGGCCGCGGACAGCGCGACCGCGAACTCATGCGCGAGATGGAGCGTCCGCGAGTAGAGATGCGGTTGGAAGAGCACGAGCACACGGCCACCGCTCGGCGCTGCGGCAATGTCGGCGGCGAGCTCCGCAGGATGGTGCGCGTAGCTGTCGAGCACAGCGACGCCCCCGGCCTCGCCCTTCCGCTCGAGCCGCCGGCCGACTCCGGTGAACTCGACGAGCACGCGCTCGGCGTCGGCGCGCGCCACTCCCGCGAGCTCGAGCGCGGCGAGCGCCGCGGCAGCGTTGCGGCGGTTGTGCTCGCCAGGAACGGCGAGCTCGAGCTCGACGGGTGCGAGCTGCTCGGCGCGGACGACCTGCGGCACGTGCGCGAGCCATTCCTCGAACAGCGCCTCCACCTCGGCCCGCGAGCCGAAGGTCGTGTGATGGTCGAGGTCGACGTTCAAGAGGACGGCCACCTCGGGGCGGAGGGCGGCGACGGAGCGGTCGGACTCGTCGCCCTCGACGACGAGCCAGCCTTGGCCCGCGCCCGCATTCGCGCCGAGCTGCGCGACGTCGCCGCCGATCAGGAAGGCGGGGTCGAGCCCGAGCCGGTCGAGGCAGAACGCGATCATCGCGCTCGTCGTCGTCTTGCCGTGCACGCCGGCGACGACGATCGAACGGCGGAGCGAGACGAGCTCGGCGAGCAGCTCCGCCCGCGGGTGCCCGTCGACGCGGCCCGCGAAGGCGGTGGACACGTACACCTCCCAACCGGCCGGCGGCAGGGGCGGCTCGGGCGCGATCGCCACGTCGATGCCGGCGAGGTGTGCGAGGTACGGCGTCTCGACGCGGTCCCAGCCCGCCACCTCCGCACCCCAGGCGTGCGCGAGCAGCGCGTAGGCGCTCATGCCGGCGCCGCCGATGCCGGCGATCCAGATGCGCCTACCCGCGAGCGGTTGCGAGGGCGACGAGCTCATCGGCAATCCTCTCTGCGGCATCGGGTCTGGCGGCGGTCCGCATCGCCTCGGCCATCCGCTCGAGGCGGGCCGGGTCGGCGAGCAGGGCCTCCACCAGCTCGGGCACGTCCGCCCGCGCCCGCCGGTCGAGCACGATCTCTGCGCCGCCCGCGCGCTGGAAGTACTCGGCGTTCTTCAGCTGGTGGTTCGCGGTCGCGTCGGGATACGGCACCAGGATGGCGGGCTTTCCCGCCGCCGCGATCTCCCAGACGGAGCCGCCGGAGCGCGAGACGACGAGGTCGGCCGCGCCCAGCGCAGCGCCGAAGTCGTCGACGAACGCGAGCAGGCGGTAGCCGGGGCGGGCCGCCCGTCCGCTGAGCCGGTCGAAGTCGCGCTCGCCGCAGAGGTGCAGCACGGGCGGCCCGGATTCCGCCCAGGCGTCCAGCGCGATCTCGTTGAGCGTGCGCGCTCCGAGGCTGCCGCCGAAGACGAGCACGACGTTTCCTTCCGCCGGCAGGTCGAAGCGGCGCCGCGCCTCCGCGCGCGCCACGGGCCGCGACGTCGACGGGATCGGCCGGCCGACGACGCGCGCCTTGCGGCCCGCGTGCTCGCTCGGATAGGCGAGGAAGACGCGGCGCGCGAACGGCGCCGCGAGCCGGTTGGCGAGGCCGACGTGCGCGTCCGCCTCGGCCACCGCCGACGGGATCCGGCGCAGCCACGCGGCGAACACCATCGGCCCGGCGACGTAGCCGCCGCCGCCGAACACGACGTCGGGCCGCCGGCGCGCGAGGATGCGTGCGCACGCGGCCGGCGAGGCGACGGCGAGACCGAGGGCGCGCAGGAGCCCGAGTCCCGGCCGGCGCGGAAAGCCCGCGACGCGGAAGGCATCGAACTCGTAGCCGCGCTCAGGAACGAGCCGCGCCTCGACGCGATCCGGCGACCCGGCGAACGTCACGGTCACGCCGCGCGTGCGCAGCGCTTCCGCCACTGCGAGCGACGGGGCGACGTGCCCCACCGTTCCGCCGGCCGCGATCAGGCACCGAAGCTGTCTGGATTCCGCCATGGCCACGAGCGATGTTAAGGAGGATGCCGACGGACAGGAGCGCCACCACGAGGCTCGAGCCGCCGTACGACACGAAGGGGAGCGGGATTCCGGTGAGCGGCGCGAGCCCGAGCACGGCCGCGAGGTTGATCGCAGCCTGCCCGCAGACGAGCGCCGTGATCCCGGCTGCGAGCCGCTTGCCGAAGGGGTCCTTGCAGGCGATCGCGAGCCGGAGGCCCGCGTAGGCGAAGGCGCAGTAGCCGAGCATCAGCACGGCGGCGCCGACGAGTCCGAGCTCCTCGCCGATGACGGCGAAGATCATGTCCGTGTGCGCTTCCGGCAGGTAGTGGATCTTCTCGATCCCCTGCCCCAGCCCGCGCCCGAAGATGCCGCCCGAGCCGAGGCTGATCTGCGCCTGCACGTTCTGGAGGCCGGCGCCGAGCGGGTCCTTCCACGGGTCGAGGAAGGTGAACAGCCGCGCCCGCCGGTACGGCGACGTCCAGGCTGCGATCGCTCCCAGACCGGCGACCGTCGTGAAGGCGAGCGCCAGCGTCGGCAGCGGCGTGCCCGCGACGAGCAGCATCGCGCCGACCATGACGACGATCGTGATCACGGTGCCGAGGTCGGGCTCGACGAGTATCAGCAGGCAGAAGAGCCCGACGAGCAGCCCGATCGGACGGGCGAGCTCTCTCGGCGTCCGCGGCGCCGGCTTGCGGGCGAGGTAGGCCGCGCACCAGACGACGAGTGCGAGCTTCGCCAGCTCGGACGGCTGGAACGTCGCCGGGCCGAACCCGATCCAGCGCCGCGCGCCGTTCACGCGGTCGCCGATCACGAGCACGGCGAGGCACAGCCCGAGCGCGGACAGGACGAGCATCGGCGCGAGCGGGCGCAGCTTGCTGAAGTCGGAGCGTGCCGCGACGATCAGCAGTGCGGTGCCGATGAGCGCGTACGCCGTCTGCCGCTCGAGATAGCCGGTCGGGTTGGTGTTGCCGAGCGCCGCCGACGCGGACGTGGCGCTGTAGACCATCACGAGCCCGAACGCGGTGAGCGCCAGCGTGACGAGCACGAGCAGCTGCCATTCGAACGGACGCTGCTTCGTACGGCGGCGGCTCATGCGAGCTCCTCGACAAGCCCCCGGAATACATCCCCGCGCTGCTCGAAGTTGTCGAACTGGTCGAAGCTCGCGCAGGCCGGAGAGAGCAGGACGACGTCGCCGGGCACGGCGTCGGCGGCTGCGTGCGCCAGTGCGCGTGCGAGGTCTCCGTCACGCGTGTACTCGCGCGAGCTCGCGTCGAGCGCGCGTGCGAGCTCCTCCGTTGCGGCGCCGATCAGGTAGACGGAGCGGACCGTCCCGGGGAGGTCGCGGACGAACGCGGCGAAGTCCTCGCCCTTGAGCGAGCCGCCGAGGATCAGGCGAATCGGCACGTCGTAGGCGGCAACGCCACGGCGAGCGGCGGCGGTGTTGGTCGCCTTCGAGTCGTTGACGTAGCGCACGCCGCGCAGTTCCCGCACGAGCTCGAGCCGGTGCGGCACGCCCGGGAACGTGCGGAGCGCCTCCGCGATCGCCTCGTCGCCGACGCCGGCGGCGCGGGCCGCGGCGGTGGCGGCGGCGGCGTTCTCGCGGTTGTGTGCGCCGGGGATGAGCGGCTCCGCCGGCAGCGGGTCGCCGGCGGCGAACTCGATCCCTTCGAGGCCGAGGCCGCGCGGGACGATCTTCGTGCGGGCCCGCTCGAAGATGCGCAGCTTGGCGTCGCGATAGGCCTCGAACGTCCCGTGGCGGTCGAGATGGTCGGGCTCGAGGTTGAGCAGGACGGCGATGTCGCAGGCGAGCGCGTGCACGTCCTCGAGCTGAAAGCTCGAGAGCTCGCAGACGACCCACGCCTCGGGATCGATGCCCTCGGCGGCGTCGGTGAGGGCGCGGCCTACGTTGCCGGCGACCTCGACCGGACGCCCGGCGGCGCGCAGGATCGCGCCGAGCAGCTCGGTCGTCGTCGTCTTGCCGTTCGTGCCCGTGACGCCGATGAGTGGATTGCCGGGCAGCAGGCGGTAGCCGAGCTCGACCTCGCTCCAGATCGGGATCGCGCGGGTGCGCGCAGCCGCGGCGAGCGGCGACTCCGCCGGCACGCCCGGGCTCTTGACCACGAGCTCGACACCCTCCAACAGCGACTCCTCCTCGGTCCCGAGCCGGACTTCGACACCGGCGCCGGCAAGCCTGCCGGTGTCGGCATCCGGCGAGCGGTCGGCGGCGACGACGGAGACGCCGCGCCGGGCGAGCGCGAGCGCGGCGGCCCGGCCCGAGCGCGCGAGCCCGAGCACGAGCGCCCGGTCCGGCAGCCAAGCCTCCCCTGGACGTGTCCCGGTCACGAGCCACGCACCCCCCCACGGGGGGCGCGAGGGCCCCTGCGATCAGGGTACGCGCGCGCGTGTGACATCAATGTGGCGGGTTCCGGGCGGGTCCGTCTCAGATTTCGGCGCCCGGGCGCGCGTTCCTTACGCGGCGGCCGGCTCGGCGCGGCCGCCGGCGCGCAGGACGCGCACCACTTCGGCCTCGCCCGGGTCGGCGCCGACGAGCAGGTCGACCGAGGCGTCGGGCAGCGGGAGCACGGGCAGCGCCCCGAGCATGTAGTCGAGCCTCGGGTCGGCCAGCTCCGCGACGAGGCGCTCGAGCTCCAGCACCGACGGCTCCAGCACGACGATCTCGTCGAAGCCGCCGAGGCGCGCGAGCGCCTCCCGCGCCGCCGCCGCACCGAGCACCGCCGCCTTTCCCGTCACCGTTGCGCGAAGTAGTAGCGGTAGTAGAGCGCAAACCCTGCGGCGCAGAGAATCCCCGCGACGATCCAGAAGCGCACCATGATCTTGGTCTCCGACCACGCCTTCATCTCGAAGTGGTGGTGGATCGGCGCCATCAGGAACACACGCCGGCCGAGATACCTGAACGTGAAGACCTGGATCATCACGGAGAGCGCCTCGATCACGAAGATGCCGCCGATCAGGATCAGCAACAGTTCCGTCTTCGTCATGATCGCGAACGTCGCGATCGCGCCGCCGAACGCCATCGAGCCTGTGTCGCCCATGAACACCTCGGCGGGGAAGGCGTTGTACCAGAGGAAGCCGATCGCGGCACCGATCAGCGCGGCGCCGATGATCGCGAGGTCGAGGCTCGTCAGGTTGCGGTCTGCGGGTGGCCCGGAGCGCACGTACGACACGACCTCCATCGCCGTGAACGTGAACAGCGCGATGATCCCGGTGCCGGCCGCGAGCCCGTCGACGCCGTCCGCGAGGTTCGTGGCATTCGACGCGCCCGCGATGATCACGAACAGGAATACGTACCACCCGTACGAGAGCGGAATCGAGATGTCCGCGATGGGCACGTAGACGCTCGTGCTCAGCTTCAGGTGGTGGGACACGATCCCGACGACGACGGTCACGCCTGCGAGCAGCAGCAGCTTCCATCGCCCGCTCAGTCCGAGCGAGCGTTGGTGCGTCAACTTCGTGAAGTCGTCGAGAAACCCGATCGCGCCGCACGCGAGCGTGACGAACAGCACGGTGAGCGCCTGGAGCCGGTACTCGCTGACCGGCAGGAAGGCGATCGTCGCCGCGAACAGGATCATCAGGCCGCCCATGGTCGGCGTCCCCTGCTTGCCCAGGTGATGCTGCGGCCCCTCCTCCCGGATGTGCTGCCCGAACTCGTTCCGGCGCAGAAAGTCGATGAACTTCGGGCCGACGAGGATCGACACGATCAGCGCGACGAGCGCGGCGATGAGGACACGCGTCATTGCGCCGACGCCTCGGCGAGCGCCTCGGCGACGACGTCGAGTCCGACCGACCGCGAAGCCTTCACGAGCACGGTGTCACCGGGCTTGACGACAATCCGCGCGATCTCGACGGCGACGGCGGCATTCGGGGCCCATTCGTCCGGGCCGTAACGCCGCCCCAGCTCACCGACGCCGATGACCAGGTCGACGCCGAGCGTACGCGCGGCCGCGCCGAGCTCCTCGTGAAAGCGCGTTGCCTCGGCGCCGAGCTCCGCCATCTCCCCGAGCACCGCCACCTTCCGCCGCGAGCCGGCGCGCTCGACGAGATGCTCGAGCGCCGCCCGCATCGACGCCGGGTTCGCGTTGTACGCGTCGTTGATCAGCAACCCGCCGCCCGGCATGGGCGACTCCTCGCAGCGCCACGGCGAGAAGACGATCTTGGCCGAGCCCTCCGCGGCGCGCGCGAGCGGAAGGCCGAGCTCGAGATACGTGAGCAGCGCGCCGACGAGGTTCGTGGCCTGGACGCGCACCGTGAACGGCACCGGCAGCTCCACCCGGCGGCCGTCGAAGAACGCGACGCGTACGTGTTCCCCGGGCATGAACGACTCCACCCACGCATCCCCGCCGTGTCCGAAGCGGCGCATGTCGATGTCGTCGCGCAGCAGCACCTGCTCGAGCTCCGGCACACCGGCCGGAACGATCGCAACGCCGCCGACGGGCAACGCGGCAACCACCTCTGCCTTCGCACGCGCGACGTTCGCAACCGTGCTCACGAGCTCGAGGTGAGCAGGGCCGATGCTCGTGATCAGGGCGATGTCGGGCCGCGCGATCGTGCAGAGCTCGGCGATCTGGCCGAGGCCGCGCATGCCCATCTCGGCGAGCACGATCTCGGTGTCGGGCACGATCCGCGTCAGCGTCAGCGGCAGGCCGATCTCGTTGTTGTGGCCGTTCTCGGCTGCGACAGTGGACGCAACCGGGCGGCAGAGCGCCGCGAGGATGTCCTTCGTCGACGTCTTCCCACTCGAGCCGGTGATCGCGACCACGCGTGCGTCGCTGCGGTCGCGCGCCCAGCGTCCGAGGGCGGCCATCGCCGCGAACCCATCCTCCGGGACGAGCGTTGCCGCCGCCCCGCGTGCGCGCGCGTCTTCGAGGAACGCGACGCCGCCGCCGAGCGCGACGAACAGGTCGCCAGGCCCGACGCGGCGTGAGTCGATCTCCACGCCGGTCACCGCCTTGGCCTCGCCGTCGAGCCGGCCGAGGCCGAGCGACCGCAGCTCCGCAAGCGCGAGCGGGATCAGGCGCGCGCCCCCAGCGTGCGCAGCGCCTCCCGGGCGGCCGCCCGGTCGTCGAACGGGATCGTCCGATCGGCGAACTGCTGGCCCTGCTCGGCGCCCTTGCCGGCGATGAGCACGACATCGCCTTCGTGTGCCATCTCAATCGCGCGCGCGATCGCGGTGGCGCGGTCCGGCTCGACCTCGACGTCCCCGGTCGCCCCGGCGACGATCTCGTCGATGATCGCCTGCGGATCTTCGCTGCGCGGGTTGTCGGAGGTGACGATCGCGACGTCGGCGAGCTCGGACGCAAGCCGGCCCATGAGCGGACGCTTGCCGCGGTCGCGGTCGCCGCCGGCGCCGACGACGCAGATGACGCGCGCGCGCGTGAGGTCGCGCGCCGTGCGCAGCACGTTCTCGAGCGCGTCGGGCTTGTGTGCGTAGTCGACGATCACCGTGAACGGCTGCCCCTCCTCCACCGACTCGAAGCGGCCCGGCACGCCGCGGACCGACTCGAGCCCGCGCACTATCGCTGTCTCCTCGATCCCGAGCAGGCGCGCAGCTGCAAGCGCGCCGAGCGCGTTCTCGACGTTGAAGCGGCCGCGCAGCTTGAGATCGACGCCGTCGAGCGCCGCAGGCCCGATCGACGCGGCGGGAGCAAAGCCGAAGGTGAGCGCCTCCGGCAGCTCCGCGGCCAGCCGTTGCCCGTACTCGTCGCCGAGGTTGATCGCCGCCGGCGGGCGGTCTGCGAGGAAGAGGCGGCGCTTCGCCTCGAAGTACGACTCCATGTCTCCGTGGAAGTCGAGGTGGTCCTGGCTGAGGTTCGTGAAGACGAGGACGGCGAAGCGCACGCGGTCGAGCCGGTGCAGCTGCGACGCGTGCGACGAGGCTTCCATCGCGCACGATCGGTCGCCGGCGTCGAGCATCTCGCGGAACGTGCGCTGAAGGTCGATCGCCTCGGGCGTCGTGTGCAGGACCCCCCGCCGCTCGCCGCCGACGCGCGCCTCGACGGTGCCGAGCAGCCCGGGCCTCCGGCCCGCAGCGGCGAGGATCGCGTAGAGCAGGAACGCCGTCGTCGTCTTGCCGCTCGTCCCGGTCACGCCGGCGACGGCGAGCTCTTCCGTCGGCCGCTCGAAGAACTCGTCCGCTGCGACCGCCATCGAGGCGCGCGCGTCGCCCACGACGACCTGCGGCACAGCGACCTCGAGCGGCCGCTCGACCACGAGCGCCGCCGCCCCGCGTTCCACCGCTTCGGCCGCGAAGTCGTGCCCGTCCGCCCGCGCCCCGGGGACGCAGAAGAAGAGTGCGCCCGGCGTCACGGAACGCGCGTCGTAGGCGAGGTCGCGCACCTCGACCGGAGCGCGTCCCACCACCTCGACCGCCCCGAGCGCGGCGACGAGGCGCTCCAGATCCATCATCGCAGCACGAGTTTACCGGTGCCGCGTGACGCCTAAGGCCGCGACCAGGTCGCGACGTGGTCGCGACCTGGTCGCAGTCGTCTGCTCCGCCCGTCTAGTGGAGCGGCTGGTCAGGGGAAACCTCGAGGTACTGCAGGTCGAAAGCGGCAATCTGGGCGAAGGCGGGCGCCGCCACGACGCCGCCGAAGATGGCCAGTTTCGGCTCGTCGACGGTGACGAGGACGACGAGGCGCGGGTTGCTCGCCGGCACCATGCCGACGAACGTCGCCACGTATTTGCCCGGGATGTACCCGTGCGGCCCCGGCTTCTGCGCGGTGCCGGTCTTGCCGGCGACGGAGTAGCCGGGGATCTCCGCGGCCGCGGCCGTGCCGACGTCGGAGACGACGCCCTTGAGCATCGTCAGCAGCTCATGATCGACGCCGTGGGAGACGATCCGCCGTGTGCGGTGCGACGGCGACCGCTCACCCTGGACGTGATCGACCAGGTGCGGCTGGACCCAGAGCCCGCCGTTCGCGATCGCCGCGTACACCGACGCGAGCTGGATCGCCGTCACGGACACGCCCTGGCCGATCGGCACGTTGCCGATCGTCGAGCCCGACCAGTACGTCGGCAGCAGTCCCGCGCTCTCGCCGGGGAAGTCGATGCCTGTCGGCTGCCCGAACCCGAACTGGTGCATCCACTTGATCAGCCCGGTCTGGCCGAGCTTCGTCTCGGCGATCGTCACCGCGCCGACGTTCGAGGAGCGCTGGAGGATCTGCGCCACCGTCATCGTCTCGGTTCCGCGCGGTTCGGCGTCGTGGATGACGCGGTCGGCGACGCGAATCGAATAGGGCAGCGTGAACTTTGTCTCAGGCGTGACCCGTCCCTCCGAGAGCGCGCCCGCGATCGTCACGACCTTGAACACCGAGCCGGGCTCGTAGACGTCGGCGACCGCGTGGTTCGCCTGCAGGCCCTTCGCGGCGGCCTGCGGGAACGCATTCGCGTTGTAGCCGGGTTCCATCGCCATCGCGAGCACCGCGCCCGTCTTCGGGTCGAGCACGATCGCGGTCGCGTCCTTCGCCCCCCACTTCGCAACGGTGGTTTGGAGCACCTGTTCCGCATTCGCCTGGATCGTGTGGTCGAGCGTGAGGAAGACGTTGTGGCCGTCGTGCACGGGCTTCTCGCTCTGTACGTCGATCACGTGACCGAGCGGGTCGCGGATGACCGTCTCCTCGCCGGACGTGCCGGTAAGCGGCGAGTTCAGCTCGAGCTCGAGTCCGGCGAGCCCGCTGTTGTCGACACCGGCGTAACCGAGCACGGGCGCTGCAACCGGCCCCTGCGGGTACACGCGCTTCTCTTCGGGGGTGAAGTAGAAGCCGGTGAGACTGCGCTTGGACAGCAGCGTCGCCTTGTCGGGCGGTGCCTTGCGATCGACGTAGACGAAGCCGTGTGAGCGGTCGGCGAGGATCGGGTAGAGCTGCGAGGCCTTCAGCCCGAGGATGGCCGCGGCGATTCGTGCGTCCGCCTTCGGCTTCGCGATCTGGCGCGGATCCGCGAACACCGTCGTCGCCTGCTCGTCGAGCGCGAGCGGCGTCCCCATCGCATCGAAGATCGTGCCGCGCCCGGCCGCGAGCACGACCTTGCTCTTCGTCTGCGCCTGCGCGAGCTTCGACAGCGACGCCGCACGGACCGTGGCGAACCAGGTCGCGCGTGCGAGCAGCACGCCGAACGCGAGCAGGATGACCAGCAGCAGCAGCCGGATGCGCGAGTTGACGACGCGCGTCACGGCTTGGCGGCGTGCGTTCCCAGGTCGATGTAGCTCGTGTCGGTGCCCAGCGCCGGAACGAGCCCGAGCCGGCGCGCCGTCGCTTCGATCTTCAGCGCTGCCCCCGCGCTCGAGACCTGCGACGCGAGCGCGTCGTTCTGTGCCTGCAGCAGCTGCTCCTGCTTGTCGAGATTCGTCAGGCCGACGTTGACGCGGAGGACGGCCACGTTGACGGCAACGACGCCGGCGAGAAGCACGGCGAGCACGGAGATCCAGGCGATGCCGCCGGTCAGCCGCCGCGGGGCCGCCCGGCGGCGCGGCGCCGGGACGGCCACGGGCGCGGGCCGCCTGCGGGGCGGCCGGGCGGGCGCGGGCGCGGGTGCGACCGCGGCCGGGCTGAACCAGTCGAGTGCCGCCATCAGTGCCCCCTCCGTGGATGTTGCCGAGCTTCTGGGGCGCGAGCACCAAGCGATGCAAGGACGCAGGGAGCGTTCGTAGCTTCAGCTACGGGCGCGACTGAGGACGCGGCAGCGCGCAGCGTGATCGCGTTCCAGAAGCCGGAGGACATTCGCGGAGGGGGCACTATGCTTTCACGGCCGCTCTGAGCCTGGCCGATGCGGAGCGCGGGTTCGCAGCCACCTCGGCCTCGCCCGGGCGCACCGGCCGGCGCTGGATCGCGCGCAGCTCGGGCTCGTGCCCGCAGACGCAGACGGGAAAGTCGGGCGGGCACGTGCAGCCGCGCTCCTTCTCGCGCAGGAACTGCTTCACGATCCGGTCCTCGAGCGAGTGGAAGGCGATGACCGCGAGCCGGCCGCCCGGCCGCAGCATCTCGAGCGCCGCCGGCAGCGCTGCCTCGAGCGAAGCGAGCTCGTCGTTGACGGCGATGCGCAGCGACTGGAAGACGCGCTTGGCCGGGTGCCCTTCGCCGAAGCGCGCGGGCGCCGGGATCGCGCTCTTGATCGTGTCCACGAGCTCGCCGGTCCGCTCGAACGGCTGCTCCTTGCGGCGGCGGACGATCGCCTTCGCGATCTGCCGCGCGTACCGCTCCTCGCCGTAGCGGCGGAAGATGGAGACGAGCTCGCGCTCCGGCCATTCGTTGACGACGTCGCGCGCCGTCAGGTCCTGCGAGGTGTCCATGCGCATGTCGAGCGGCGCGTCGACGGAGTAGGAGAAGCCGCGCTCGGGCCGGTCGAGCTGCATCGAGGAGACGCCGAGGTCGAGCAGGATCACGTCCGCCTGCACGCCGTTCGCAGCGAGCTGCGGCAGGACGACGCCAAAGTCGCCGCGCAGCAGCCGCGCCTGCACGCGCTCGCGGTGCTCGAGCCGCTCGAAGTACGTGCGCGCCGTCGGATCGCGGTCGATCGCGATCAGCTTGCCGCTCCCATGCAGGTCGGCAGCGAGCAGCGCTGCATGGCCGCCGGCGCCGAAGGTGGCGTCGACGACGGTGTCCCCGGGACGCACGGCGAGGCACTCGCGCACCTCGGCGGCGAGAACCGGGACGTGATCAGTCGCGCTGGGCTGCAAGACGTTCGGCAACATGCTCCGCACTCCCTTCGACCTCGGCGAGCTCGAGCCGCCAGGCGGCGCGGTCCCAGATCTCGAGGTGGTCGTGGACGCCCGCGACGACGACATCGCGGCCGAGCTTCGCGTGCTCGAGCAACGCGGAAGGAATCCCGACCCGGCCCTGCTTGTCGAGCTCCGTCTCCGTGGCGCCGGAGAAGAAGAACCGCTGCATCCGGCGGCCCTCCTTGCTCAGCGTGTTCAGCGTGGCGAGCCGGCTCCCGACCATGCTCTCCCACGCGTCGCGCGTGTACGCGAACAGACACCCGTCCATGCCCCGGGTCACGACGATCCCGTCCACGAACGACTGCCGGAAACGGGCCGGCAGCGTGAGGCGGTTCTTGTCATCGAGCGTGTGGTCGTACTCGCCGAGAAGCATTGCGGGGCCGGTCCTCCTCTACCACTTTACCCCACTTTAGACCACGATCCCCCACCTGTCTACCCCCGGGGACCACGCGGTGATCGCTGTTGCTCGAGCCGAATCGTGAATCGACCACAATGCCGGGAGGTGACCTGGTTCCACGGCGAGGCGGCGAAGCGGGACGACCGTTACCTCGCCGCCCAGGGACGAGCTACGCCCGGTAGCGGGCGAGCCATTCGGCGTTCACGCCGTCCCCGGAACGGACCGTCCACTCGGCGATCGCGACGCCCTCCCCCGCGATGCCGAGGAACGCGAGCACCTCGCGCGTGACGCCTACGGTGTCTGCGACGAGATCCTCGAACAGCACCATGAACGGCTCGACCTCGTTCGCGGCGAACCACGCCCTCCAGGCCCCGTCGTGCTTCGCGACCTCACGCGCGAGGACGTCGATCTGGTCACGGTCGTAGACCACCTCGCCGCTGCCACCCGTGTCCCAGTGATGCCAGCGGCCGGTCTGGATCGCCTTCGCCCACGACACGGCCTGAGCCGCGACGTCGCCGCGGCGGATCCAGACGTAGCGCGGATTCGGAAAGTGCCGCTCGACCAGCGACGTGTCCGTGAGTACAGGACCGAGCTCTCGGAGCCGTGCGAGCAGCTCCTCCACGTACACCCACATCAGCTTCGATCCGAAGACGCCGTTGGGGGTCGTTCCTGCGTCCTTCACGCGCGCGAGGTAGTCGGGAAAGAGCGAGACGCCCCAGGCTCGCCGGAGCGCCTCCTCCGTATCCCGCCAGAACCACTCGTGCGGTCGGCCCGCCACCCCCGTGCCGGCGAGCAGCCCGCACAGCAGCCAGCTCCCGCTGCGCGGCGTGCCACAGACGAAATACGAGGAACGCGGCGCCGTCCGCCGCTCCGGGAGCTGCGGTTGCAGCACCCACGCCGCGTAGTCCTGGAGGGGCGTGCCCACCGGTCGCGTCAGGCGCACCAGGCGACGGCGGTCTGCAGGACGACGTCGCGCACCCGCTCGAGCGAGGCGAGGTCGACCCACTCGACGGCGGCGTGTGCGCCGTCGCCGGCGGGCCCGTAGACCACGGTCGGGATGCCCGCGGCCGCGATCAG
>Ga0265325_10000813_pt1 | contig 22612 bp, 22 predicted proteins | sample 41420metaG_FD_202090 | JGI IMG/M metagenome (GOLD analysis project Ga0265325, IMG submission 202090) | Rhizosphere microbial communities from Carex aquatilis grown in University of Washington, Seatle, WA, United States - 4-14-20 metaG | ecosystem: Host-associated > Plants > Roots > Rhizosphere... | reverse complement strand
AGGAGAGGCCGCCGACCATCGCGCGCACGGCACCGTCCGGAGTCATGGCAACAAGCGCCGCCTGGCTCACTTTGAGCGCCGCACTCTGTTCGGACATGCCGGCCGTTACGGCGCGCTCGGCCTGGGATTGGGCGCCCAGGTCGAAACTGGTATCGACGATGAGGGCTTCCTTCGCCTCGCCGATATAGCCGGTGATCTGCGAGATCACCCAATCGGCGAAATAACCGGAGCTCGGCGTCGCCGTGCCGCGGACGATGCGCGCTCGCGTCGACTGCGCGTCGGCGCGGGTGGCGTCGTTGATGAAACCGGAATCCTCCATGGCGCGCAGAACGATTTGCGCGCGGGTCTGGCAGGCGTCGGGATCTGCCAGCGGATTGTAGCGCGCGGGCGCCTTGACGCTTCCGGCCAGCATGGCGGCTTCCGGCAGTGTGAGATTTTCGGCACGCTTGCCGAAGAAGCGCTCAGCGGCGGCTTCGATTCCATAAACCCCCGCGCCGAAATAGATGTGGTTGAGATAGAGCGTGAGAATCTGATCCTTGGAATAGCGCGACTCCAGATACAGGGCGAGCATTGCCTCCTGCGTCTTGCGCTCAAAAGTACGCTTGGGTTCAAGAAACAGGTTCTTCGCCAGCTGTTGGGTCAGCGTGGAGCCGCCTTGCACGACATGGCCCTGCATCATGTTCTCGAAAGCCGCGCGCGTCAGCCCGATCGGATCGACCCCGAAATGCTCGCGGAAGCGGCGGTCCTCGATGGCGATGAAAGCGTTGGGCACGAAAGAGGGCAGCGTAGAGACGTCCACCATGACGCCCTGGGTCAGGCCTCGCTGGGCGATCAGTCGGCCGCGATCGTCGTAGATCGTGATGTCGCGCGATGGTCCGTTGACCAGCAGACTACCCACGTCGGGCAGGTCCGATAGAAAGCGCGAAAAGAAAATGGCGCCAAAGATGATTCCCCAGGCCGCCACCAGTACGACAGCGAAAGGCCAGGTCCGTCTGCGCCGCGGACGGGGCGCGCGCTCGCCGCCGCCCTCGGCAACGGCTGCGATGCGAGCGCGGATGCGCCGATCGTCTTCGGATTGCTTGCGCGCCATCGGTTAACCCTTGGAACCGCGATCTTCCGCGCCCAAGGGTTAACAGGCGTTAAACATTTGGCGTCAATCAGTCGCCGATTTTCAGGTTCGACATGCCGTCGTTGGAGAGCTTGCCGCGATAGGCCTTGAGCTTGACGCTACCGGACCCCATCGAACTGATCTTCGGGTCAACGGCGGTCCCGCCGAACGTCACATTGCCGGAGCCCATAATGTCGACATGCAGCGGATTGGCTTCTCCGCCGGCGATGGTTACCGAGCCCGATCCAGCGATGTCCGCGCTGGTCGGCCCATTCACGCTAGCCGCCGAGAAATCGCCCGATCCAGCGATGTCCACCTTCAAGGGACCGTTGACGCGGCCGACGATGATCGAGCCCGATCCGGCGATATCGGCGTCCGTCTTGCCTGCATTGCCGACCCTGATATCGCCGCTGCCGGCGGTGTCGGCATTGAGAGATCCGGAGACATTGCCGACCGTTAATTTGCCCGAGCCCGCCAGCGAAAGATGCGCCTCCGCCACGTTGCCGATGGTCGATTGGATATGGCCCGCGCTTGAGAAATCCATCGGTCCCTGGGTATCGCCGATCGTCGCATTACCGATCAAATCATCCACTTTGACGCGCGCGCCGCGCGGGACGACCACATGGACGACGAGTTGATCAGGCTTGTTTTCGCCAAGATGCGAGAAATCGAACCAATGAGTCCAATCCCACACTTCGCCGATATTGTGGCCCTCGACAACAAGGGTACCCTGGTCCACCTTGACCTTAACCTCGTTGACGCGCGCCTGTAGTCCGCTGATTTGGACAAGTGCCGGGCCACCGTCGCGCACGTCGATGCGTAAGGTGCCCACGACATCTTCCACCTTGAGCGAATTGACGTTGTAGGTCTTTTGCGGGCCGTCCACCCAGCCCGGTCCGGCCTTGGCCGGCAGCGTGACGAGGGCGGCGATTGCCGCGCCGATTAGCAGGGATTGAATTTGGTTGCGCATCATGAACTCCACCGATCAAGTCGTGTCAGCACCACAGATAGGCTGCTCCCACTGTTACGCACAGACACCTAAATTTGCACACCCAGGGTTCGCAGGCGGAAGGGGAACAAACTAGCGACGGATTCCGGAATATGTCTTTGGACTTAAGACATTAGCCGATAGCCGCCGCTCTCGGTGACCAGGATGCGCGCTTCGCCCGGATTTTCCTCGATCTTCTGGCGCAAGCGATAGATATGGGTTTCCAACGTGTGCGTGGTGACGGCGGGATTGTAGCCCCAGACCTCGTGCAGAAGCGTTTCGCGCGGCACCGTGTCGCCGCAGCGATGGAGGTATTTGAGAATGTTGGTTTCCTTCTCTGTCAGGCGGATTCGTTTGGCGCTCCCGTCGAGCAGAAGCTTGGCACTGGGCCGGAAGGTGTAGGGCCCGATGCGGTACATCGCCTCTTCGCTGCGGTCGTGACTTCTCAGATGGGCGTGGACGCGCGCCATCAGAACCGCAAAGCGGAAAGGCTTGGTCACGTAGTCGTTGGCACCCGACTCAAGGCCCTTGACCGTGTCTTCGTCGGAGTCGGCTGCAGTCAAAAGCAGGATCGGACAGGTGGTGCCTTGCGATCGCAACTCCCGGCAAAGGGCGCGTCCATCGCCGTCCGGAAGACCCACATCCAAGATCATGAATTCGTAGAGGCCGTCGGCGGCGGCCTGACGGGCGTCGGCACAGCTGTCCACTCTTACCACAGTGTAGGCACCTTCCTGCGCCAGTTGCTCGGCGAGGGAGGCGGACAGCATGGCGTCATCTTCGACCAGTAGGACGCGCTTGGCGCTGGACATCGAGGCGAATCTTCCAAGGATTGCGGTGCTGAACGGAACTCTATCGGGTTTCGGAGCCCGGGTGTATTGGGAAGACGCATGTCCCGTCCGCCCCTCTTCGCAAACCTATCGAAAGCCGCGCCGGGGCTTGCGCGCGTTGCCCATGCGGCGGATGCGCTCAGGGCCGGCCAGCCGGTGCGTCTGACCGGCCACGGGACGTTCACGATGCGGGCCGCGGAGACTCTGGTGGGGGGCAGCCTGCCGGTCCTCCGTCGTGCCAAGGCTGTTCTGGTCCTGACCCATGCTCGCGCCCGCACCTTGAAGATTCGGCTTTACACCCCCCGGATCGTTGCCTTGCCGCTCAACGCCGAGATGGACGTCGAGCGCATCGCCGCCATCGCCGATCCTACCGCCGATCTGGCGAGCCCACTGAAAGGACCGTTCCAACCCTCGCGCACGAAGCTTCCCGTGGCGTATGAAGCGGCCGTCAAGCTCGCCAAGCTCGCGGGTCTGTTGCCCGCCGCGATCGTGCGCCGGGGCGGCACTGGTTTCGAAGTTTCGGTGCGCGACATCGTCTCCTACGAAAAGGATGCCGCGGCGGGCCTGAAACTCGTAACCCGGGCACGCGTTCCGCTGGAGGGCGCCGAGCAAACCGAGCTTGTCGCCTTTCGTGCCGGCTTTGGCGCTCCGGAGAACTACGCCGTCGTCATCAACCGCCCGCCGACGCCGGGGCCGGTGCTGACACGGCTGCATTCCGAATGTTTCACGGGCGATCTTCTAGGCTCGCTCAAATGCGATTGCGGCGCCCAGCTTCGCGGCGCCATCAAGATCATCTCGGAAACCGGTGGCGGCGTGCTGCTCTATCTGGCGCAAGAGGGTCGCGGCATTGGCCTGATCAACAAGCTTCGTGCTTACCGGCTTCAGGACCAGGGCTTCGACACGCTGGAGGCAAACGAGCGATTGGGCTTCGAAGCCGACGAACGGTTGTACGCCGTCGCCGCAAGAATGCTCGCGCTGCTCGGCTACAAGTCCGTGCGGCTGCTGACCAACAACCCGGAGAAAGTCGCCGGACTGGAGGCAGCCGGCGTCGCGGTGGTCGAGCGCGTTCGCCACGCCTTTCCCGACAACGAGCACAACCGGGTCTATCTTCAAACCAAGGCCGAAAAAGCAGGCCACCTTCTCTAGGCGGCAATTCTTGCCTGCTGCGCTGAAGGAAACGCCCCAAAATCAAGGCTATGCGTCTGGCAGGCCCCTTGCTTGGTGCAGGTCATGCCGGCGATCGATTATTCCAGCCACGTCACCAACGCGGCCGCTCCTGCGGCCGCTACGGCTTCGGCGCCGCAGACCGGCGCGTTCGGCATTTCCTTCGGCGACCTGCTCGATGTCATCAATCCGCTACAGCATATCCCGGTCATATCGACTCTTTACCGCCACCTGACCGGCGACAAAATCGGCACACCCGAAAAAATCGCGGGCGATACGCTGTACGGTGGCGCCATCGGCTTTCTCACGTCGTTCGCAGACAGCGCATTCGAGGCAGTCACCGGCAAGGACGTCGGCGACACCATGCTGGCGCTGCTTACCGGCGACGATGCAGGTTCCGTGCAGACGGCAAAAGCCAGCGCGTCCGAGCCTGCCGCCGTGACGCCGGCCAACTCCTTGACCGTCAAGACACCCGGTCTCACCAGCTTGATGAGCGCTCTGTCGCGCAAGGGTGTCGTGGCGGACACCGCAGCACGCGCCGCGTTTGCCTATGGCAAAGCCGTCAGCCTTTCGACCGATGCGTTCATGCCGCAATAACGCGATTATATCCGAATATGATCTAGACTCTCTCCGCGTAATCCCGCTCGCCGAAAAGGGCGGTTCCCACACGCACATGGGTAGCGCCGAAGCGGATCGCGATCTCGAAATCGCCGCTCATGCCCATGCTGAGAAAGGGCAATCCCTGTTCATCCGCAATCTTCGCGAGCAGCGCAAAGTGCGGCGCGGGTGCCTCGTCCATCGGCGGAATGCACATCAGTCCGCAGACATTCAATTCCAGCTCGCGTGCCAGGGCGACGAGTACGGGCGCATCTCTCGGCGTCACCCCTGCCTTCTGTGGTTCCTCACCGGTATTGACCTGCACAAACAACTCGGGCGTCCGCCCCGTCCGCTCGCATTCGGTTTTCAGCGCCTGCGCCAGCTTGGGCCGGTCGAGCGAATGGAAGACGTCGAACAACCCTGCCGCCTCCCGCACCTTGTTGGTCTGCAGCGGGCCGATCAAATGCAATTCGATGTCTGGATAATCGCGCTTTAGTGGAAGCCATTTGGCGTGTGCCTCCTGCACCCGGCTTTCGCCGAAGACGCGGTGGCCGGCTTCGAGCAGCGGGCGCACGTCGCTTTCGCTGTGCGTCTTGCTGACGGCGATCAGCTTGGTAAACGCCGCAGGCTTCAGCGCGCTCTTTCGCGCTAGCGCGATGCGCGCCAGGATGTGGGCAAGATTCTCGGCCGGAGCCATGGGATGAGCGATAGCTTGGAGCGCCGGAACCTGGCAAGGGCTGCGGCACGTCTTGCCGCACGTCGAGGGCTTATCGTGCCGCCGCTCATCCTAATGACCGACGATGAGCGCCTGGCCGACCCTCTGGCGGCGGCCCACGCCCTACCCCGCGGTAGTATGGTGGTGGTGCGGGCCCGCGACGCAGCCAGGCGTGCGGCGCTCGCCAAGGCCATCATCTGGCTTTCGCGCGCGCGAGGCCTATTTGTGCTGATTGCCAACGATGCCGCTTTGGCCGCTTCGTGCGGCGCCGACGGGCTGCATCTGCCTGAGGCCTGTCTAGGCGAAGCGGCGCATCAGCGTGCGCGCCACCCAGCTTGGCTGATTTCCGCCTCGGCGCATTCCATGGCCGCCCTGGGAAAGGCGATGCGTCTGCCTATCGATGCGGTTCTTCTCTCGCCGGTCTTCGCCACCAAAAGCCATCCCGGCCGCACCGCGCTGACGCCCGTTCGCGCCAATCTGATCGCGCGCGCCGCGAATTTGCCGGTTTACGCGCTCGGCGGCGTCACTGCGCGGAACGCTGGCCTGCTAGCAGGATCCTTCACAGGCATTGCCGCAATCGAAGCCTTAGACGCGCAGGCTTAGATGGAAGAATGCCGCGTCCATGCGGATGCGCGGTGCGCCGTTGTAGAAAGCCCCAACGTCGCGGCTATAACGCATCTGCTGCCAGCCGAGCGTCGCCTGCAGGTTGGCGTTGAAAACGTAGCCAACCGACGCCTGAGTGCCCCGTACGCCGATCACGGGATCGCCCACCAAACCTTCCGCGGTGCCGTCACCATATTCCCCGCCCAAAATCCATGGCCCGTCTGTCAGCGTCGCACTGAGATGCGCGCTATTGGTCTGGCGGCCCGCTACCGCGTCGTTGATGTCGAAGGTGTAGGTGTTGCTGTGGCGGTAGGCGCCGCCGAAAGCCAGCTTGATGTCATCGTTGATATTGTAATCCAGCTCGCTGCCGAAGCCCCAATCGGTGAGGCCGGCGTGCCCGGCGGTCTTGGCATCCGCATGCGCCAGCGCGATGCCGCCATAAAGGCCCACAGAGAGCGGCCCGAAATAATCGCTGTAGCTGACGGCCGCCTCCCAGATACTCTTCTGCCGGTTGGCGATATGCGGGCCGTTCGACAGGAACGGGATGACCTGCTTGCCTTCCGAGGGCGTATAGGACGCGCCAAGCTGCACGCCGAAGAGACGTGGGGTGTAATAGGACAGCTTTGCGTAGTTGAGCGAGGATTCGACGGCACTGTTGAGCGAGAAGATTTCGGTAAAGGCCCTGCCCGTGGATGGATCGCGAAAGAAGGTGGCGTTGGAATTGTCCATACTGGTCGCGCCGTCCACCACCGGACCGGTAACCGAAAGCGCGTAGGCCGCACCGTCCGTCATGCCGAGTTCAACGCGGCCGAGCCCGGTTTGCGCCTGCGCGTAGACTTTCTGCACCAGATCGCCGCCGTAATTATCGGCGGAGAGCTTGTCGTGATAGGCCTCGAACGCCGCCTTAAGAGACAAGGTCAGACCGCTGTCGTAATCGCGCTGCAGGGCTGCCGTCAGCACTGCCTCACCGGTCACGCCCGTTTGGTTGAGGCTGGCCGCTGCCGGCTGATCGGCCGAAAACACCGTGCCTTGCGCTTGGCCGCCGACGCTGACGCTTACGTTCGAGGCGCTGGCCGTCCACGGTTGCAGGCTCCAATCGCCCAGGCCGCCGGCCATGGCGGGAACGGCGATCACCACGGCGGCTGCCGCGCCAGCCAGCAAAAAAGCCCTCATATCCCCACCCTTAGCACCAAAACCGTACGATAACCGACGGCCGGCCCGTTTAATATTAAACCATTATAACGAAAAGCCGATCCGGCGGCAGGCTACAGTGAGGGGCGCGTTGCGCGCCGCCCCCAAGGCCAGTATAAGCCCTTGCCGCGTCAAATTCGGGGGAACCGCGGGAAGAAGGCCTCACCCAGGATGGACATGAAAAGCAACCCGATGCGGATTTTACCCTTGATGGCGTGCGCCCTGCTGTTGGCCGGTTGCGGCTCGTCGAACCAGACCATGTCGGACACGGTCCACGACTCGACCGCCATCTCCAGCGATAGCGGCCAGCGCACATTGGGTGTTAATTCCTATTTGTGGCACGCCAGTCTGGATACCCTGTCCTTCATGCCATTGGCCTCTGCCGATCCGTTCGGCGGCGTCATCATCACGGACTGGTATTCCGCAACCCAGGCGCCGGACGAGCGCATGAAGGTCACGATCTATATTCTGGATCGCCATCTGCGCGCGGATGGACTGAGAATAGCGGTCTTCCGTCAACTGCGGACGGGCGGCGTGTGGAGCGATGCGACCGTCAATCCCGACACGGCCACCAAGCTTACCGATGCCATTTTGACGCGTGCTCGCGAACTCAGGCTCGCGTCCCAGACCCCTGGCGATTAGAAACGCCGCGCTGTAACTATCCTTGACCGCAATACGGGCGGTGGGTGGATCATTCATGGCGCGTTACAACGCAAAAGAATCGGAAAGCAGGTGGCAGGCCGCCTGGAGCGAATCCGGCGTATTCCTGACGCCGACGGATACAGCACGGGCCAAATGCTACGTACTGGAGATGTTTCCCTATCCGTCGGGGCGCATCCATATCGGCCACGTGCGCAACTACACGATGGGCGACGTCATTGCCCGCTTCAAGCGCGCCCAGGGCTTTAACGTGCTGCACCCGATGGGCTGGGACGCGTTTGGACTTCCCGCCGAAAACGCCGCGCGCGAAAAGGGCGTCAGCCCGCGCGACTGGACCTACGCCAACATCGCCACCATGCGCGATCAGTTGAAGCTGATGGGCCTGTCGATCGACTGGTCCCGTGAGTTCGCCACCTGCGATCCGGCCTATTACCGCCACCAGCAGAAGCTGTTCTTGGATTTTTTTTCCGAAGGGCTGGTCTATCGCAGTGAAGCCGACGTCAATTGGGATCCAGTCGATCTCACCGTGCTCGCCAACGAGCAGGTGATCGACGGCAAGGGCTGGCGGTCCGGCGCGCCGGTGGAGCGCAAGAAGCTCTCGCAGTGGTTCTTCAAGATCACCGCCTATTCCGACGATCTGCTGGCGGCGTTGGACAAGCTCGATCGCTGGCCGGAAAAAGTCCGGCTGATGCAGAAGAACTGGATCGGCCGCTCGGAAGGCTTGCGGCTGTCCTTTGCGCTGACCAATGACGAGAAGATAGACGTCTTCACCACGCGGCCCGACACGCTGTTCGGTGCCAGCTTTATCGCGCTTTCGCCCGATCACCCCCTGACGGAAGAATTGGCCGCGGAGGATCCGAAATTGGCGGCGTTCGTCGCCGAATGCCGGCGGATGGGAACGGCGGAAGCCGAAATCGAGAAGGCCGAAAAGCTGGGCTACGACACCGGCCTGCGTGCGCTCCATCCCTTCGACGAGACCTGGCAATTACCGGTCTATGTCGCGAACTTTGTGCTGATGGGTTACGGCACCGGCGCGATTTTCGGCTGTCCGGCGCACGATCAGCGCGATCTGGACTTCGCGCGCAAATATCAGCTGCCGGTGGTGGCGGTGGTGGTGCCAGAAGGCGCCGATCCGGCAACCTTCGACGTCGGGGGCGAGGCCTATACCGGCCCCGGCCGCTTGGCCAATTCGCGTTTCCTGGACGGTATGAGCGTCGAAGAAGCAAAAGACGAAGTTGCAGGGCGCCTGGAAGTCAGCGCCGGCGCAATGCGTACGGTGAATTATCGCCTGCGCGACTGGCTGGTGTCGCGCCAGCGCCCCTGGGGCTGCCCCATTCCTATGATCCATTGCGCCAAATGCGGCGTGGTGCCGGTCAAGGAAAGCGACCTGCCGATCAAGCTGCCCGACGACATCGCGTTCAACGTGAAGGGCAATCCCCTCGCCGCCCATCCTACCTGGAAGCACGTGACCTGTCCGGCCTGCGGCGGTGCGGCACTGCGCGATACCGACACGCTGGATACCTTTGTCGATTCGTCCTGGTACTTCGCGCGCTTCTGCGACACCAATGCGGACGAGCCCGTGAACCGCGCGGCTGTCGATTACTGGCTGCCGGTCGATCAGTATATCGGCGGCATCGAACACGCGATCCTGCATCTGCTCTATGCGCGCTTCGTCACCCGCGCCATGCGCGACGCCGGATATATGAAGCTCGCCGAGCCGTTTGCCGGGCTATTCACCCAGGGCATGGTCTGTCACGAAACTTATAAGGACCAGAGCGGCGCCTGGCTGCCGCCCGATGCGGTGGAGAAACGCGGCAAAGACGCATTCCTTAAAGGCACAGACGAGCCGGTCACGGTCGGACCTTCCGAGAAGATGTCGAAATCGAAGAAGAACGTGGTGGCGCCCGAGACCATCATCGACATCTACGGGGCCGACACCATCCGCTGGTTCATGCTGTCGGACACCCCGCCCGAGCGCGACATCGAATGGACCGACGAAGGCGCCGAGGGCTGTTGGCGCTTCGTGCAGCGTATCTGGCGGCTGGTGACGGAAACAGAAGGTCTGCCGCCTGCCGGCAAAGCCATCGCAAAACCTGAAGGCGCTGAAGAGCTTCGCAGGGCCACCCACCGCGCCATCGCTGCGGTAACCGACGATCTGGCATTGCTCAGGTTCAACCGCGCGGTCGCGCAGATTTACACCTTCGTCAATGCTATAAGTGCGGCTGGCGCGGACGTGCCCGGTGCGGTACGCCGCGAAGCCTTGGAGACGCTGGTGCTGTTGATCGGTCCGATGATGCCGCATTTGTCGGAAAGCTGCTGGGACGTGCTGGGCCATCGCGATTTCGTGGCTGCCGCGCCCTGGCCAGTCGCCGATTCCGCGCTCACCGCGTCGGACACGGTGAGGATCGCGGTACAGGTTAACGGCAAGCTGCGCGGAACCATCGAGATGGCGCGCGGTGCCGACAACGCGTCCGCTGAAAAGGCCGCGTTGGCGCTTGACACCGTGTCGCGCGCGCTCGACGGCAAGAAGCCGCGCCGGGTGATCGTCGTGCCCGAGCGCATCGTGAACATTGTCGCATGAGAACCGCCCTCGCCAGCTTAGGTCTCGCGCTGCTGCTTGGGGGCTGCGGCTTTCATCCGTTGTACGCGGTCCCGGGCTCGGCTCATGGCAGTATGCGTACAAATCTCGGCTCGATCTACGTCGAGCCGATCCCCGACCGCCTAGGCTATGAACTGCGCAACCAGCTCATCGACCTCTTGGATGCGCGCGCGGACTCCGGTGGCGCAGCCTACCGTTTGCATGTGACGCTATCGCTGAAGAGCGAAGCTATCGGTGTCCAGAGTCAGCCAGCGCCAGGCGGCCTCACCCAGACCGCCATCACCCGCTACAACGACACGCTGACCGTCGAATATGAGCTGATCGACCTCAAAACCAATACGGCCGTTACCCACGGGACTGAGACCGGGCTTTCGGCCTACAACGTGCTGTCGTCGCCTTACGCCACGCTGGCGGTACAACAGGATGCCAACAAGCGGGCTGCCGACGACGTCGCCGACCGTATTCGCGTCGCTCTGGCCGTGTATTTCGCGCAGAAGCCGCCGAAATGATCGTGAAGTCCCATGAAGCCGATCGCGTGGCGAAAAATCCGCCGCGCGGGCTCGTCGCAGCCTTGGTCTTCGGCCCGGACAGCGGCCTGGTGCGCGAGCGCAGCGAGACCCTGCTGAAAAGCGTTGTGGAAGATCTTTCCGATCCGTTCCGCGTCGCCGATTTCGACGAGCAGGCCTTGTCGAACGATCCCGCGCTGTTGTCCGACGAGGCGGCAGCGATCTCCATGCTGGGTGGGCGGCGCGTGGTGCGCGTGCGCGGGGCCGGGAATGCGCTGGCCAAGCTGTTCGAAGCCTTTCTGGCGGAACCCAAGGGTGATGCCCTGGTCGTGGCGGAAGGTGGCGATCTTGCCAAGGGCTCGGCGCTGCGCCGTGTCTTCGAGGAGGCCGAAAACGCCGCGGCGATCCCCTGTTACGCCGATTCCGCGCGCGATCTTTCCGACGTCGTGCGTGATGCGCTGAAGGCCGAAGGCCTTTCCATCGCGCCCGATGCGCTGGCCGACGCAGTGTCGCGGCTAGGCTCCGACCGCGGCGTGACGCGCCGCGAACTGGAAAAATTGGTGCTTTACGCGCACGGCAAACAGCAAGTTACCGCGGAAGATGTCCGCCAGGCGATGGGCGACGAAGCCGAAGCGCGCGTGGAAGAAGCCTGCGACGCGGCCGGCGCCGGCGATCTTCCCCGCCTCGATCTTGCGTTGGAGCGGCTGTGGACAGCCGATGTCTCCCCCGTTGCCGTGCTGCGCCAGGCCATGTCGCATTTTCAGCGCCTGCTGCTGGTGGGCGCCGAGACGGCGCGAGGCGAAACCATCGACGGCGCGATGAAGAAGCTGCGCCCTCCCGTGCATTTTTCGCGCAGCGCGTCGTTCCGGAACCAGGCGCAGAAATGGAACGACGCCAAGCTGGGCGATGCACTCGATTTGCTGCTGGAGGCCGAAGCCTTGTGCAAGACGACGGGCGTTCCCGCCGAAGCGGCCTGCGGGCGGGCGCTGTTCAACGTCGCGGCGATGGGAAGAATGCGAGGGTAATCCCTCGTGCTTCGACAGGCTCAGCATGAGGGGGCCCTCACCCTGAGCTTGTCGAAGGGTGAGGAGTTCAAATGCTGAAAGTCCGTGTCATTCCCTGCTTGGACGTGAAAGACGGCCGCGTCGTCAAGGGAATCAATTTTGTCGGCCTGCGTGATGCCGGCGATCCGGTGGAGCAGGCCATGCTCTACGATAAGGCGGGCGCCGATGAGCTGTGCTTTCTCGACATCACGGCCAGTCATGAGAAGCGCGGGATCTTGCTCGACGTCGTGCGGCGCACCGCCGATGTCTGCTTCATGCCGCTTACGGTCGGGGGTGGCGTGCGCACGGTGGAAGACATCCGAGCGTTGTTGCTCGCCGGCGCCGACAAAGTGTCGATCAACACCGAAGCGGTCCATCGGCCGGAGTTTGTGCGCGAGGCGGCTGAGAAGTTCGGCAGCCAGTGCATCGTCGTCGCCATCGACGCCAAACGAGTTCCGCCTCACCCTTCCCTTGTCTCCAAAGGAGGAGAGGGTGCGAGTGCGCCAGCGGGTGAGGAGGATCGCTTTGAGGTCTTCACGTATGGTGGGCGCCAGCCCACGGGCATCGACGCCGTCGCCCATGCCGTCAAGCTGGTGGAGTATGGCGCCGGCGAGATCCTGCTCACCTCCATGGACCGCGACGGCACCAAAATCGGCTTTGACATTGCTCTTACCCGGGCCGTCGCCGATGCCGTGCCGGTTCCGGTGATCGCTTCGGGTGGGGTGGGCATGCTCGACCATCTGGTGGAGGGCGTGCGCGACGGCCACGCCAATGCAGTACTGGCCGCGTCGATCTTCCATTTCGGCCAATGGACCATTGCCGAGGCCAAAAGCGCTCTTGCCAAAGCCGGATTGCCCGTGCGCAATTGCTAGACCCAAACTGCTTCGCGGAGCCCGTTCGTCAGATGGACAATCCCCGCACGGCGACGGTGCGTTTTACGGGCCGTCACAGATTGCACGAGGTTCACGCCTCTGCGGTGACGGCGCGTCCATTGCGTCTGCGCAAACGCATGACGGTGGAAGACGCGTTCCGGGTTACCGTCTTGGAATGCCTTGCCCATGTCGCCGCCAACGTCTCACCCGTGCTTCACAGCCGCGATGTGGAAGGGCTGCATCAGCTACGCGTCGGATTGCGCCGGCTGCATGTGGCGTTTTCCGCTTTCGGCGACGAATTCCGCACGCCTCAGCTCATGGACCTGAAGGCGCGAACCAAGGCGTTTTCCGATTCGATGGCTCCGGCGCGCGACTTCGACGTGTTCATCGAGGAATTGTTCATGCCCGTCGCCGAAAAACTTGGCCATGACGAAGCGTTTAAGCTCTTGCGCCTGCGCGCCGAAGCGGCGCGGACGCGCGCCTGGGACGCCGCGATCGCACATGTTTCCAGCGTGGATTTTGCCGTCTTCCAGGACGATGTCGCCGCGGCCGCACAGGCGCGCTCCTGGCTCGGCGGACAATCTGTCGCTATCGATCTTCGAGCCAGGCTGGCGGTGCGCGTGCCGGTGATGTCGGCCGCCGGGCGCACGATGGACGAACATCTTATGCGCGTGCGCAAGCGCGGGCGGCGCCTCAAGGCGCTGGAGCAGCGCGAATGCCATCGCTTGCGCATCGCACTTAAGAAGCTGCGCTATGCGGCGGAGTTTTACGGCCCCTTGTTCAAGAAGAAAGCGGTGAAGCGCTACGTCGACCGCATGAAAAAGCTACAGGACCTTTTGGGCGTACTGAACGATGTGGCGCAGGTGCGCTCGGTGCTGGCCCGTCTTCTTGCCGACGAAACGACGTCGTCCCATACCCAGGCCGATCTGAGCTTTGCGGCAGGACTGATCAACGGCTGGCACCGTGCCCGCGCCGAACGGCTGAGCAAAAAGGCCCTGAAGCGCTGGGAAAAGTTCAGTCGTCAAGAACCGTTCTGGGCGTAACGCTATCCTAACCGCCTGCCGCGTGCAGGGAGGTCGAACCACTCCTGCAAAGTAAACGCGGTTCGGGTGCTGTCTAATCCCTCTCCCTCAACGGCACATTGAGCGCGGCGATCGCCGCCTTTCCGCTGTCATCGAGCGCCAACACCAGCGCCGCCGTCAGGCTCAGCCCGTCCGGCATGGGTGTCGACATGTCCCAGCCCGTTGCCAGCACGTAGGCTGCGCGCAGCACGCCCATGTGCGTCACGGCGATGGCGTCTTGTGAAACCTTCGCGACTTCGGTGAGGAAGCTCTGCACCCGGGCTTGAACCTCGGCGGTCGATTCGCCGCCAGGTGGACGGAAGCCAAGGCCGGGACCTCCGGCGCGCACAAAGGCGTCTTCGCCGTCGCGTGCCAGCATTTCTGCGCGCGTTAATCCTTCCCAGGTCCCCCAGTTCTGTTCGGCAAGGCGATCGTCGAGCGTTGGTTTCTCAAGACCGAGCAGCGCCGCCGTCTGCCGCGCCCGCAATTTCGGACTACAAAAGGGCCGCGCGGACTCAAATCCTGCGGGGGGTAGAAGCTCCTCCATCCTGGAGCGGCCCGCTTCGCTCAAGGGCGTATCGACACTTCCTTGGACACGCTTCTGTGCGTTCCAGTCGGTAGGTCCATGGCGGATCAAGGCAATAAGCAAGCAGGATTCCTTTCGCTCCTGTCACAACGGAGAAATCAGATTTTCAGCTCGACGATCACCGGCACATGGTCCGATGCCTTGGCCCAGCCTCGCATCTTGCGGGCGACGGTGTGGGAGACCAGCGCACCCTTCAGACCCGGGCTGACCCAGATATGGTCGAGCCGGCGGCCGCGGTCCGAAGCCTCCCAGTCAGCGGCACGATAGCTCCACCAGGAATAGATTTTGTCCGTATGTGGAACGAATTCACGCGTCACGTCGCACCACTCGAACGCCGCCTTGACCTCGCCGAGCAGATTGGTTTCCACCGGCGTGTGGCTGACGACGTCGAGCAGCTGCTTGTGGCTCCACACGTCGTTCTCGAGTGGCGCCACGTTCAAGTCTCCGACCAGCACCACGGGTGCGCCGCGTTTGGCTTTGCGCTTTTCGAAGAAGCGCGCCATCGCGCGCAAGAAGTCTAGCTTGTGGGCGAATTTTGGGTTGACCAGGGGATCTGGAATATCGGCACCCGCAGGGACATAGAAATCGTGCAGTTCCACGCCGTTCTCGAACGTCGCGCTGACGTGGCGCGCGTGGCCTTCGCGACAAAAATCCTCTGCCGCCGTTTTTTTGAACGGCAGGCGCGATAGGATCGCCACGCCGTGATAGGCCTTTTGCCCGCGGATCGCCTGATGGACATAGCCAAGCTTGTTGAAAAAATCGGCCGGAAACAGCTCGTCCGCCACTTTGGTTTCCTGCAGACAGAGCACATCGGGGGAATGTTCGCGCAGGAAGCGCGCCGCAAGAGGGGCTCTGAGGCGCACCGAATTGATGTTCCAGGTGGCGATCTTCACAGGTCCCATCCTTTCCTTATGGTCGGATCGAAAAGTTCACGCCGTGCACAGCGGCCAGCGCGCGCGCGCGGCGACCTCCAGCGGATCGAACAATCCCAGCCGCGCCCGTTCGACTCCCGCCCAGGCTACCATTGCCGCATTGTCGGTACAGAGTTTGGGCGGCGGAACTTGCAAGGTAAAACCTTCCGCAGCGCAAAGTGCGCCCAGCGCATCACGGATCGCGCCGTTGGCCGCGACACCTCCAGCCATCACGAAACTTGGCGCGGCAGCGTCCGGAAAGTCGCGGACAAACATCGCCATCGCGGCACGCGTGCGATCGCCGAGGACGTCGATCACCGCCGCCTGGAACGACGCCGCCAAATCGGCAGGATGCGCCTTTTCTTCGAGCGTGATTTGGCGCACGGCCGTCTTCAGGCCAGAAAAGGAAAAATCCGCGCCGGGCCGTCCGCGCAGCGGCCGGGGCAGATCGTAACGCTTGGGATTGCCGTCCCGGGCCAGCGTTTCGATGTGTGGCCCGCCCGGATATTCCAGACCCAGCAACTTCGCCACCTTGTCGAAGGCTTCGCCCGCCGCATCGTCAATCGTCGTTCCGTAGAGCCGGAAGCGGCCCACGCCCTCAACCCCCAGAAGCTGACAATGGCCGCCGGACACCAGAAGCAGAAGGTAAGGAAACGCCACGTTTTCGCAGAGTCGGGCGCTCAGCCCATGAGCTTCCAGATGATTGACGGCGATGAGCGGCTTGTCCGCCGCCAGCGCCAGTGCCTTGGCAGTGACAAGACCCACCATCACCCCGCCGATCAGTCCCGGTCCGGCCGTAGCCGCAATCGCATCGACATCGCCAAGGCCCAGGCCGGCCGCGGCCAGGGCTTGTTCGACGATCCCGTCGAGCATTTCCACATGGGCACGGGCGGCAATTTCGGGCACCACCCCGCCGTAAGGCCGGTGCTCCTCCAGCTGGCTGAAGATCACGTTCGACAGGATGTCGCCCGGCCCGGCCGCGGACCGCCCGCGCACCACCGCCGCCGCGGTTTCGTCGCAGCTGGTTTCGATTCCCAGGACCGTGGTGGCGCGCAAAGGCTCGATCTCGTGATAGATACGGATAGGCTCTTACCCGAATAGGCCCATGTCGCAAAGCATGCCCATCCTACGCCTTGGAACACGCGGCTCGAAGCTGGCGCGCGTGCAGGCCGACATGGTCGCGCACGCCCTGCGGGAACGAGGGGCGGCTTGCGAAATCGTGCTGGTCAAAACCACGGGCGACCGTATCTTGGATCGACCTTTGGCCGATGCCGGGGGCAAGGGTCTGTTCACCAAGGAGCTGGAAGAGGCTCTACTATCCAGTACCATCGATCTCGCCGTCCATTCGATGAAGGACGTTCCGACGGCACTCCCCGATGGACTGACCGTCGCCGCCATTCTGCCGCGCGAAGATCCGAGCGACGCCGTCATCGCCAAGAGCGTACGTGCGCTGTCGGAGCTGCCGCCCGGCGCTCGCGTTGGCACCAGCTCGGTGCGGCGGCAGGCGCAGCTCCTGCGCTTACGACCAGATCTCCACTGCGTGCTGCTGCGCGGCAATGTCGACACCCGCCTCGCCAAGCTGGACGCCGGCGATATGGATGCCATCATCCTTGCTCTGGCCGGATTGAAGCGTCTCGGTTTAGCGGCGCGCGTGACCAGCGTTCTGCCGCACGAAGAATGGTTGCCGTCGCTCGCCCAAGGCGCGGTGGGGATCGAAATTCGAAAGTCTGATGCGCGAACAGCATCGCCAGTTACCGCGCTCGACGATGCGTCCGCCTCGATTGCGCTTGCGTGCGAGCGTGCCTTTCAGGCGGCCTTAGACGGATCATGCCGTACGCCGATCGCGGGGCTGGCACGGCTCGACGGCAAACAGCTTTCATTCCGCGGCGAAGTGATCGCACCCGACGGCAGCGATTTTGCCGCAACCGAGTTTCAGATCGCACTCGGCACCGATCCCAAAGAGGAGGCCGCCGCCGCCGGACGCGAGGCCGGCGTGGCACTTCGTCCGCGCGCCGCTCGGTGGCTTGCCACGTGAAGCGCTATGGCACGCCCATTATTCTTTGTCGTTCGTCTCGTCAGCGAGGCTTTTGACCAGATCGAGAACCCGCTTGCGCACCTTGGGATCCTTGATGCGCATATAGGCAAGCGACAGCTGCAGGCCTTCGCCGCTGGAGACAAACTCAAGAACCGGCGGCGTTTCGCTTTCGGCAAAACCCGGTGCGGCCGAAAGCTGATCGGCCACGCCTTCGTAAAAATAAAAGATCGGCACACCGAGGATGCGCGCAATCTCGAACAGGCGGCCGGCGCCGATTCGATTGACGCCTTTCTCGTATTTCTGAACCTGTTGGAACGTGAGGCCGAGCAACTCGCCCAGGCGTTCCTGGCTCATGCCGATCATCATCCGGCGCAGGCGCAATCGGTTGCCTACTTGGCCGTCGATTGGATTGGCTTGTTTTTTTGGCAATTTTGGCAACGTTCGGTAGGAGTGTTCCGACGACCATATCCGTTACGACATGGTTCCGAAAAGATTAAATCATAGTATCAGCACGATATGCGTCATTTTCCTTTGGAAAACACCCAGGCAAGCACAGAGCAGACACCCGCAAATAGCCAGAACCACACGGCACGCATGCAAGAATAAGGCGTCGGTGCAATTGCTGCGGGAAGGTTGCCGTCCACAACACCCTGGTGATCGAGACCCAATCTCACGGTGATTCGTCCCAACGGGTCGATAATGGCAGAGATTCCCGTATTGGCTGCACGCGCTACCGGAATGCCCTCTTCGATTGCGCGCACCCGCGCCACCAGTAGGTGCTGGAGCGGTCCCGCCCAGGGCCCAAACCACGAATCATCCGTGATGTTGACGAACCATTGCGGCCGACGTTCGCCCACAACCTCGCCAGGAAAGAGAATTTCGTAGCAAATCAAAGGGCCGAAGGGAGGTACATCCGGCAGATCGTATGTCTGCGGACCATTTCCACTGGCAAAACTTCCCGTGATGCCCGTGAGTTTGGTCAGACCGAGGCGGTCGAAGGTTGTCTCGTACGGGAGATACTCGCCGAACGGGACCAAGTGGAATTTATCGTAGGTGGCCAGCAGTTCGCCGCCACGGCCGAACAGATAGAAGCTGTTGTAGTAACGCCGCTCACCCGTCGAATCGCGCTCGCCACGAATCGCCCCGGTCATCAGCACGTGGTGGTCCGCCGTCAGCATAGCGATCTGATCCAATGCCTCGGGATGGCGCTCCACGAAGAAGGGGGGCGGCGCCGCCTCCGGCCAGACAATGATAGTGGGGGCGCCCGGCGCAATGCTCAGCGAGAGGAGCCGGTTCCAGTTTCGCAGAAAAAAACGCTGCTGGTTCTTCTCGGCCTGCGGGATGTCAGGCTGAACCAACCGCAGTTTGATTCCCGGTACGTCCACCGTCGGCAGTGCAGCCAACCTTGCTTCGCCGCCAAGCCAGAACAGAACGAACAACGCGGTCATGGCCGAGGGAATGGCCCATCTCGGCTTGGGCCGACAAAGTTCTGCCAAGGACGCGCCGAGAAGAATCGTCAAGAGCGTCAGCGCATAGCTGCCGAACAGCGCAACGCTCTGCAGGACGCCAAGCGAGGCGCCCCAGTCATAGGCTGCGATGTTCCAGGGAAAGCCGGTCAGCACGTGACCGCGCAGCCATTCCGCGACGGCGTAACAGATCGTAAACGTGAAAATCCTGGATGGCCCTTGCCGCCATAACGCGGACGCAGCCGCCGCCGCCAGCGCGATGAAAAGTGCAAGTCCACCTGGAAATAGCACGACAACGAAGGGAATCTGCCATTCGTGCGCCCCCGGATCGACCATGAAGGCGTAGGCAATCCAATACAGGCTCGCAAGGAACTGACCGAAGCCGAATGCAAAGCCGGCGAGTGCCGATTCGCGCGCGGGGCGAGGGCGCATCTGCGCGCCGTCGATGAGCAGTACGAGCGCGGCGAACCCCAACAACATAAATGGGAACAAGCCGATCGGAGCAAAACCAAGCGCCGACAACAATCCTGCAACCCAGGCGAACGTCAGGCGCCGCCATCCGTCCAATCCGCGCACGAAGGCCCCAATGCTCCCGAACGCGGAATTCATCGCTCGGCGGGCTCCGCAGGAATCTCCGCAGACGGGCGGATGCGCAGGCGCTTGACTCTTCTGGGATCGGCTTCGAGCACTTCGAATTCGTAGCCCACGGGATGCGTGACGATCTCGCCGCGCTGGGGCACACGCCCGACAAGCGAAACCACGAGCCCGCCCAGCGTGTCGATGTCGGCCTGGGTTTCATCGAGAGGAAATTCTATCCCGGTCTCGTTCTTGAAGTCCTCCAGATCGATGCGGGCGTCGGTCACAAATCCGCCACCCGGCAGCGGGCGGGCGTGCGGCGCTTCTTCGTCATGTTCGTCAGCAATATCGCCGACGATCTCTTCGATGATGTCTTCGATCGAGACGAGCCCGTCGGTACCGCCGTATTCGTCGATCACCAGCGCCAGGTGCGTATGCGAGGTTTGCATCTTCAGAAGCAGATCCAGCGCCGGCATGGAGGGCGGCGCGAACAAAATGTCGTGCTTGATTATCGCAATGGGCACCTCCCGCAGGCGAAAGATGCCATCACCTTCTGACTCGAGGAGCCCCAGCACGTTTTTCAGGTGCACCAATCCGATGGGATCGTCGAGGGTCTCGCGGTAAACGGGAAGACGCGAATGCTGAGCCTCGCGAAACAGGAGAATGAGATCGGCAAGCGAGGTGTTTTCTTCGACGGCAACGATGTCGGCGCGCGGCACCATCACATCCTTGACCCTGAGCTCACCGAAGCGGAGAAGATTGGCAAGCATGGTACGTTCTTGCGCGGAAAGCGCCGGACTTTGGCGATCGCTTTCCTCGATCACCTCCTCGAGGCTTTCGCGGATCGCCGCCGCGGTATCGTCGCCGCGCAACAGATGTGCGAGACGTTTCAGCAAGGACGGCGACTTTTCGCCTTCATCGTCTGGTGCAGCGTGATTGGCGTCGGCCATGTTCTCAGGCAACCTTGCGCCCGTAGGGGTCAGCGATATTCAATTCCGTCAGGATCTTCGTTTCCAGCGGCTCCATGATCTTGGCCTGTCGCACAGTCGTATGGTCGAAGCCCTGAAGATGCAGAACCCCATGTACGGCAAGATGGGTGGCGTGATCGGCAAGCTTTTTGCCCGCGGCCTTCGCCTCATTCACCGTCACACCATAGGCGATGGCAACGTCGCCGAGGTAGTTTTCCGCGCTCGCCGCAGAGGGGAACGACAGCACATTCGTCGGCCCGTCCTTGCCGCGAAAGGACAGGTTCAAAACCTGCAATTGCTTGTCGCCGGTCAGCAGGATCGTCAGTGACGCTTCAGCGCCGGCGCCGCCCCGCAAAAGCGCAAGAGATGCTGCGCGTTTCAGCCGCGCGCTTAAGCCCCGCGCCTTTCGCCATCTTGCGTCCTGAATGAGGAGCGTGATGCTCAATCTTCGCCCTTTTGCGCGGCGCGCCTCAGCGTGCGATTCACGCCAGCGCCTTCGTCGGCTGCATTATAGGCGGCGACGATGCGCGTGACGAGGGCATGGCGGACGACATCCTTCTCGCTAAACCGGGCCACGGCCGCGCCTTCGATACCGCTGAGGATGGAAAGAGCCTGGTCGAGACCTTCGGGCTTGCCGCCCGGCAAGTCGCTTTGTGACGGATCGCCGGTGACGACCATGCGCGAATCCTCGCCAAGCCGGGTGAGGAACATCTTCATCTGCGCCATCGTGCAATTCTGCGCCTCGTCCAGGATCACGAACGCATGGCTCAGCGTGCGTCCACGCATGAAGGCAAGGGGGGCAACCTCGATGATGCCCTGTTCCATCAGCTTCAGGCAGGCTTCGCCCATGACGCCGAACAGCGCGTCGTAAAGCGGGCGCAGATAGGGATCGATCTTCTCTTTCAGGTCGCCCGGCAGAAAACCTAGGCGTTCGCCGGCTTCCAGCGCCGGTCGCGACAGAATCAACCTTTCCACGCGACGTTCGTACAAGAGATGGGCGCCGAAGGCCGCCGCCAGATAGGTCTTGCCGGTACCCGCCGGTCCAACACCGAAGACAAGGGGATGGGTGCGCATCAGATCGAGATAAGTGGCTTGGGCGGGCGAACGAACCCGCGTGGTATGGGCTGCCCAGGTTCGCACGGCTGGCGAGCCGAGCGCGTCCGCCATGTCGTGGCCCGGCGCTTCGCCGGCAAAGCGGACCTGCGAATCCAGTTCGGCTGCACCGATCGTTTCGCCTGCCTCAAGGCGGGCATAAAGCGCTCTTAGCACGCTGGCTGCAAGTTCACGCGCTTGCCCTTCAATCGCCACGAGATTGCCGCGCATGGCGATGCGCACGGAGAGCTTCTGCTCCAGCCGTACGAAGTGCTTTTGATGCGGCCCGGACAAGCCGGACAACAGCGCATTGTCGGGAAACTCGAGCGTCACCGTTTCGCGCGTGCGTTTTTTTGCCGTGCTCATTGGACCGACACCTTGTGGCGGACAGGGCGAGACACGAGCGAGCCCTTCAGACTGTTTGACAGTACCGCTTCGATCCTGACATCGGCGATCTGCCCGATCATGGCGTGCGCGCCGTCGACATGGACGGGCTGGAGATACGGCGTGCGGCCCACACCCTGACCGTCCTTTCGTCCCGGCTTTTCGAATAGGACGGACAGGACACGTCCTTCGCAAGATGTGTTGAACTCGGCCTGTTGAGCGGCAAGCAGCGCCTGGAGCGCCTGAAGGCGCGTGTCCTTCACGTTCTCCGGAATCTGACCGGAGGCAACGGCCGCCGGCGTGCCCGGTCGCGCGCTGTATTTGAACGAGAAGGCCTGGGCGTAGCCGACCTTGCGCACCAGCGACATGGTGGCATCGAAGTCCTTTTCCGTTTCGCCCGGGAACCCGACGATAAAATCTGAGGACAGCGCGATATCAGGGCGCGCTTCGCGGACGCGTTCGACCAATCTCAGATAATCGTCCGCGGTATGCTGACGGTTCATCGCCGTCAAAATACGGTCCGAGCCCGATTGTATGGGCAGGTGCAAATATGGCATCAGCGCATCCACATCACGATGCGCCGCAATCAGGTCGTCGCCCATGTCGCGCGGATGATTGGTCATATAGCGAAGCCGTTTGAGCCCTTCCAGGTGCGCCAGC
>Ga0265325_10000812_pt1 | contig 22615 bp, 25 predicted proteins | sample 41420metaG_FD_202090 | JGI IMG/M metagenome (GOLD analysis project Ga0265325, IMG submission 202090) | Rhizosphere microbial communities from Carex aquatilis grown in University of Washington, Seatle, WA, United States - 4-14-20 metaG | ecosystem: Host-associated > Plants > Roots > Rhizosphere... | reverse complement strand
AGGGGTTACGCTCATGATCAAGACACGTTTCACCGAGATGTTCGGCGTCGAAGTGCCGATTACCTGCGGCGGCATGACCCGCGTGGGCAAGGCCGAGCTGATCGCCGCCGTCGCCAACGCCGGCGCATTAGGCTTTCTCACCGCGCTGACGCCCGGATCGCCTGAGCTTCTGGTCAAGGAAATCCAGAAGACCAAGGACCTGACCGACAAGCCTTTCGGCATCAATCTGACGATCCTTCCGACGATCAACCCGGTGCCCTATGACGAGTACCGACAGGTGATCTGCGAGAGCGGCTGCAAGGTGGTGGAAACCGCCGGCAACAATCCGCAGCCGCATCTGCCCGCGTTCAAGGCGGCGGGCGTCAAGGTCATCCATAAATGCGTCACGGCGCGTCACGCGGTGAAGGCCGAATCCATCGGCGTCGATTGCGTCTCGATCGACGGCTTTGAATGCGCAGGCCACCCCGGCGAGGAAGACATCGGCGGACTCATCCTGTTTCCGGTGACGACAGAAAAGCTGAAGATTCCGGTGATCGCATCGGGCGGAATCGCCGACGCGCGCGGGCTTGTCGCGGCACTGGCGCTGGGTTGCGAAGGTGCCAACATGGGAACGCGCTTCATGGCGACGAAGGAAGCGCCGATCCACCAGAAGGTGAAGGAAGCTCTTGTCGCCAACGACGAACGCGCGACGGACATGATCTTCCGCACGATGCACAACTCCTCGCGGGTTGCGCGTAACGCGATCAGCCAGCAGGTCGTCGAGATTGAGCGCCGCGGCGGCGCGAAGTTCGAAGACGTGCGCGAGCTCGTCGCCGGAACGCGCGGCGGCAAGGTCTATGACACGGGCGATACGGATTACGGCATCTGGTCGGCCGGCCAGACACAGGGCCTCATCCACGACATCCCGACTTGCAAGGATCTGATGGCGCGCATCATCACCGAGGCGCAGCAGATCATACGCGCGCGTCTGGACAGGATGGTCGCCTGAGTTCTGTGCCACATTTCTGCAAAAGAGCCGGCCTCACCGCCGGCTCTTTTTTTATGGCAGGTGGTTGATCGGCCCGCCACCTGCGCCGAAACCGGGTGCCGAGCGGATCGCGCGCTGAACGAAATCATGCGCGCGCTGGATCGCATCACCGAGCGCCATGCCCTCGCCAACCCCGCACGCAATCGCGGTCGAAAGCGTGCAGCCCGTGCCGTGCGTGTGCTGCGTGTCGACACGCTTGGCGATGTAGGCGCGTGGCGATGCATCGGGCGTGAAGAGAAGATCGGTAACCGTGTCGCTTCCGCCATGGCCGCCCTTGAGGAGAACCGCGTGCGGCCCGAGGGAGAGCAACGTCTCGCCGGCATGCAGCAGATCATCGGCGGTGTTCAGCACAAAGCCGCAAAGTCGTTCCGCTTCCGGCAGGTTGGGCGTGATCAGCGCCGCACCGGGAAAGAACGATTTCTTGAGGGCCTCCACCACGGCATCGTCGGCGAGCGCCGCGCCGCTGCTCGCGACCATGACAGGATCGATGACGAGTGGCGTCGCAGGTGCAAGCGCTGCAAGGATTTCGGCAACGGCCCGCGCGATGTCTGCCGAGCCGAGCATGCCGATCTTGATCGCGTCGGCGCCGATGTCGGTGAGACAGCGTTCGATCTGTTCTCGCACGACGGACGGCGTGATGAGCTGGATCGCGCCAACGCCTGTCGTGTCCTGCGCGGTGACCGCGGTGACCGCCGTCATGGCATAGGTGCCGAGCGCCGTCGCCGTCTTGATGTCGGCCTGAATACCCGCGCCGCCGCTTGAATCGGATCCTGCGATGGCAAGAATCCGGACTGGCTTCAAGCCGCGACTTCCTGGATCGCGCTGACGACGTCGTTCACCACGGCGCGGATCAGCGCTTCGTCGTCGCCTTCGGCCATGATGCGGATAACCGGCTCGGTGCCCGACTTGCGCACCAACAGCCGGCCCATGCCGTTGAGGCGCGCCTCGCCGTCCTTGATGCATGCGGTTACGCGCGCATGGGTCAGCGGCGAGCCCTTCTGGAAACGCACATTCTCCATCACTTGCGGCATCGGCTCGAACAGGTGCGCGGCTTCGCTCGCCGGCTTTTTGTCCGCAGCCAGAACCGCCAGGACCTGCAGTGCCGCGATAAGGCCGTCGCCGGTGGGCGAAAAATCGCTGAGCACGATGTGGCCGGACTGCTCGCCGCCCACGTTGAATCCACCCTTCTGCATCTGTTCGATCACATAGCGGTCGCCGACCTGGGCGCGCGCGAGCTTCAGGTCCAACGACTTGAGATAGCGATCCAGGCCGGCATTGGACATGACCGTGCCGACGATGCCGCCGCCCTTCAGGTGGCCGCTCTTGGACCAGGACCGCGCGAGCAGTGCGAGAATCTGGTCGCCGTCGATGATGCGGCCATGTTCGTCGGCCATCACGACGCGGTCCGCATCGCCGTCAAGTGCGATGCCGAAATTGGCGCGCATCTCGCGCACCTTTTCGGACATGGCGTCGGTGGACGTCGAGCCGCAATTGGAATTGATGTTGAAACCGTCCGGCGTGACGCCGATCGGGATCACTTCGGCACCCAGTTCCCACAGCGCGGCCGGTGCGACCTTGTACGCGGCGCCGTTGGCGCAATCGACGACGATGCGCATGCCTTCCAGATTGAGACGGCGCGGGAACGTGTTCTTGACGAATTCGATGTAGCGGGCCTGGGCATCGTCGATGCGCTTGGCGCGGCCGAGCTTGGGCGACGTCGCGAGGCCGGACTCGAGGCCATTGTCCATCAGCGCTTCGATCGCCGCTTCATGCTCGTCGGACAGCTTGCGGCCGTCCGGACCGAAGAACTTGATGCCGTTGTCCTGATACTGGTTGTGCGAGGCCGTGATCATCACGCCCATGTCGGCGCGCAGCGAACGCGTCAGCATCGCGACGGCCGGCGTCGGCAAGGGGCCGAACTGGAACACATCCATGCCCACCGCGGTGAAGCCGGCGACGAGTGCGGATTCGATCATGTATCCGGACAGACGCGTGTCCTTGCCGATCACGACGCGATGGCGGTGATCGCCGCGCGTGAAGATTCTGCCGGCGGCCATTCCGGCGCGCATCGCGACGCCCGGCGTCATCGCGCCTGAATTGGCGCGGCCGCGGATTCCATCCGTGCCGAAATATTTCCGGCTCATGTGAAAGGCTCCCCTGGCATCCCTAAGCTTTTGTATTTTAGGACGTTATCAGATTTTTCGCAGTGTTTTCCGAACAAAGCCTTAAGCCGGCAAACGGCAACCCTTAATCCGGCCTTTGCAGTGCTTTTTCCAGCTTCAGGGCGTCCGCCAGCGCACCTGGCGCGTGGGTGCGGATATAGTCCGCGCCCTGATGGATGGCAAACAGTTCCGCCGCCAGACTCACAGCCCCGGACGTGCGGGCGTCGCGGCCCGTCAGGCGGCGCAGGAATGATTTACGCGACACAGAGACCAGCAGGGGAAGACCGAAACGCGCCCTCAATTCGGGTAAGCGGCGAAGGACCGTCAGCGAGGTCTCAGGGTTGGTTCCGAGAAAAAAGCCCATGCCGGGATCGAGAATAATCCGCGACCGTGCAACTCCGGCGTGCTCCAGCGCATTCAAGCGCGCGTCGAAAAACCGGATCAGCCGATCCATGATCTCGTTCGGCGGGACATCGACGCGCGTGGCGGCGCCGCGTTCCTGCACCGAATGCATCACGATCAGCCGGGCCGGCGATGCCGCGAGCTCCGGATAGAGCGCGGGATCCGGAAAACCCTGGATATCGTTGATATAGGCGACGCCCCGTGCGATGGCCCAACGCTGAACCGGCAGCGAAAACGTGTCTATCGAGAGTTGATGGTCCTCTAGCGCGCCGACCACGGGCGTGAGGCGGTCAATCTCCACCTGCGCCGGTACGCCCTTGGAGTCCGGATTGGACGATGCGGCGCCGAGATCAAGAATGTCTGCGCCATCGGCCAACAACTCGCGGCCATGCGCGATGGCGGCCGCCGGCTCGAGATATTTCGCACCGTCGGAGAATGAATCCTCCGTGATGTTCAGAATGCCGAGAATGTGCGTCATGCGAGGCATTCCGCCCTCCCCGTCAGGGAGGGCAGAAATGTTCTAGCGGCCGGGCTGAGGTTCGGGAACCAGCGGACCGCGCGGACGTCCCGCGGCAGGTACGCTCGGTCCAGGACCACGATCGGGCGCCGGCTCTTCGTACGGCGTGCGGATCGGCTTGATGCCCTTCATCAGTCCGACGATTTCGTCGCCCGTCAGGGTCTCATATTCGAGAAGGCCCTTTGCGACGGTATGCAGATCATTGATCTGTGCACTAAGGATATTGTAGGCGCGGCGGTAGCAGTCGTCGATGATGCGGCGGATTTCGGAATCGATCTTCTGCGCCGTCGCCTCGGAGATGTTCTGCGTGCGCGACACGGAGTGGCCAAGGAACACTTCTTCCTGGTTCTCCGAATAGGCGATCGGACCGAGATCGTCGGACATGCCGAAGCGCGTGACCATGGCCCGCGCCATGCGTGTCGCCTGTTCGATGTCGCTGGATGCGCCTGTCGTGACCATCTCATGGCCGAAGATGAGCTCTTCGGCGATGCGGCCGCCGAAGGCGACGCAGAGGTCGGCGAGCATCTTCTGGCGCGTCAGAGAAAGCTGGTCGCGTTCCGGAAGGCGCATGACCATGCCGAGCGCACGTCCGCGCGGAATGATAGTCGCCTTGTGGATCGGATCGGAGCCTTCAACGGCAATCGCGACAATGGCGTGACCGCCTTCGTGATAGGCCGTCAGCTTCTTTTCGTCTTCGCTCATGACCATGGAGCGGCGTTCCGCGCCCATCATCACCTTGTCCTTGGCGTCTTCAAGCTCGCTCATCGTCACGACGCGCTTGCCGCGGCGCGCCGCAAGCAAAGCCGCTTCGTTGACGAGGTTGGCGAGATCGGCGCCGGAGAATCCGGGCGTACCGCGGGCGATGGTGCGTGGTTCCACGTCCGGGGCCAACGGAACCTTGCGCAGATGAACGCGCAGGATCTTCTCGCGGCCGCCGAGGTCGGGATTGGCGACGACGACATGGCGGTCGAAACGGCCTGGACGCAGCAGCGCGGGATCCAGAACGTCGGGACGGTTCGTCGCTGCGATCAGGATCACGCCTTCAGTGGATTCAAATCCGTCCATCTCGACGAGCAACTGGTTGAGCGTCTGTTCGCGCTCGTCATTGCCGCCGCCCAGACCGGCGCCACGATGACGTCCGACGGCATCGATTTCATCGATGAAGACGATGCAGGGCGCATTCTTTTTGGCCTGCTCGAACATGTCGCGGACACGGCTGGCGCCGACGCCGACGAACATTTCGACGAAGTCCGAACCGGAGATCGTGAAGAAGGGAACATTGGCCTCGCCTGCGATGGCGCGGGCAAGAAGCGTCTTGCCGGTACCCGGCGGGCCGACGAGCAGCACGCCCTTGGGAATGCGGCCGCCCAGGCGCTGGAATTTCTGCGGGTCTTTGAGGAAGTCGACAATCTCTTTGAGATCGTCCTTGGCCTCATCCACGCCTGCCACATCTTCAAACGTGACACGCCCGGTCCGCTCCGTGAGCATCTTGGCGCGCGATTTGCCGAAGCCCATCGCCTTGCCCCCGCCCGCCTGAAGCTGGCGCATGAAGAAGATCCACACCGCGATCAGAAGCAGCATCGGCAGCGCGTTCAGGATCACGGCCATCAGGTTGAAGCCGTCGTCCGGCGGACTGACCGAGATATTGACGTTGTGCGCCTTCATCATCGGCACGAGCGAAGTGTCGCTCGCCGGCGCCATCGTGGTGAAGGACTGGCCGTTGGCGAGCTCGCCCTTGATGGCGTCACCCTGCATGGTGATCGACTTGACCTGACTCTGGTTCACCTCATCCACGAACTTTGTGTAGGAGATGTTCTGTGCGCTGGCATGCTGGGCCGTGCCCTGCACCAGGTTGAACAGGAAGACGAGCAAGAGCGCGAGAACGATCCAGATCGCGAGATTTCTGAGGTTGTTCAAAGGGCCGTCCTTTCACGCGGGGCCAAGGCCAGTGCTGGCACCTAAATACCGACCTTATAGATAGGTCTGTTGTACCGTATTGCCAGCCTTGAAAACGTTAAGAAGTTTGTACCACTGCTGCAATCACGATGCCAAAACCCGCTTAACGGCGGATGACCGCCTTCTTCTACGCCGTAACGCCGGTTTTTGCCCTTTTGGAGGCATGCGGCACATTTTCCGGCACGATTGCGAGGCTACCCGGACCAAAAGCCCTGTCCTTCTTGGGGACAAAGTAGACCCGACAGCCGTGCAGCGTGCAGCCGCCACCGAGGGTTTCGTTCGCCAGGCGGTCGAACAGGCGCTCGAGTCTCTCGAATCGCGGCCGGTAGGTCTGGCCGGAAACGATCATCAGTAGCTGGGCCAGCGCCCGCAGACCGATCTCGCGTGGCGCGCTCGTCAGCGCTGTCACATCGACAAGCACACCATTGCGGAAGCGACGGCAGGCGCGCCGCAGAACCGCTTCAGTGACCGCGTCCAAAGCCTCTCGCGCCCGCGCAAGATGCGTCGCCGCGCTGGCCAGCCGCTTTTTGCTGAGACCAGCCTTTTCGAACGCCGCCCAAGATTGGCGCAACCGCACGCGCGCAAAGCGGTCATCGGCATTCATTTCATCTTCCAGCCAGTCGACACCGAGTGCCGCCAGATGCGCGCGGATCTGTTCGCGCTCCAGCGACAGCAGCGGGCGCACGATGCTCAACTCGCGGAACTGGGCGAGTGGATAACCTGCCACCGTGCGCATCGCCGCCAGTCCATCGAGGCCCGAGCCGCGCATCAGGCGCAGCAGGAATGTCTCGGCCTGGTCGTCGCGCGTGTGAGCGACATAGAGAGCTGCGATCTTGTTCTTGCGCGCCCAATCTCCGATCAGGCGATAGCGTGCTTCGCGTGCGGCCGCCTCGACATCCGATTTCGGTTTCGGTCCGGTCCAGCGCAGCGCCTTGGGCTTCAGGCCCGCAGACTTCGCCCAGCGAACGACCCGGCGCGCATCGGCCGCCGAGTCCTTGCGCAGTCCGTGATCGACGGTGACAACGTGCGGCGGCGAAACGCGCGACTTCTTTGCCCAGGCGGTGAGGAGGTGCATCAACGCAACGGAATCGCCGCCGCCGGATACAGCCACCGCGCCCGGCCAAGGCGCGCCTGCAGCGACAAGTTCATTCATCGCCGCGATGAACTTTGTCTCTAGGGAGTCAGCGGCAGACGGCTTTCCGTGCGTCGCTGCCCTGGCCGAGGACGGCCGCCGAAGCGTGCGGGTACTTTTCCTTGAGCGCGGCAAGAGCGGTGCAACCTTCCTTCTTCTGACCAGAGGCGATCAGCGCCTGGCCAAGCTTGAGCATGCTATCGGGCGCGCGGCTGGAGTTGGGATATTTCTTGATCACCTCGGCGAACGCCCGCTCGGCATTGCCGTAGTCCTTCGCCACAAAGGCTATGTCGCCGACCCAATAGACCGCCTGCGGTGCGAGATCGTCTTTGGGATGCATGTCGGCGAAGCCGCGAAAGGCTGCGCTGGCTTCGTCGTTGCGGCCCTTGGCGAGAAGATTCATCGCTGAGGAAAATTCGGTCTGCGTACTGCCCAAAGTCGCAGACGCCGCCGGCGCCATCCCGCTCGTACCGCCGCCCGGAAGTGTGCCGAGCACGCCAGGCCCCGGCGCGAGATGCTGCGCCGAGCCGCCGCCGTCATTCGCGGGCGGCGGCGAATTGGAGCTGGCCGCGCCTGAACTTCCCGGGCAGGGGATGGCGTTCGGGTCGCCCTGTCCGGTGCCGGCGCCAAGCTGCTGCGCGCTCATCTGGCAAAGGCGGTATTCGAAGTCCTTTTTCTGGCGATCGATCTTGTCGTCCAGTTCCTGGACGCGGTGCGAAAGCGCCTCGTTTTGTCCGGTGAGGTTGCGGATCGTGTCTTCAAGATCGCGCACCTTGTCGTTCAGTCGGCTGATGGCGTCGTCCTGATTCTGCTCTTTCTGCAGACGCGCCGCTTTTTCTTCGTCGCTTTCGCCGAACAGATCGGCCACGCGCACAAATCCGTTCGAGCCGCTATGCGGTTCGACATACCGCGCGACAGGTGCGCTCGCGCCGAGCGTGCCGGACGCGACGAAAAGCGTGCAGAGAGCAACGGCAGCCACGCCCAGCAGTCCGACCTTGGTCATGCGATGCCTCCTTGGTAAAGGCCATTCATTTGCGAAGACTTAGCCGAAAATGAGGCCCGCAGGAATCCTGCGTCCAAAAAACAAAGGGGCGCCCCAAGCGAGCGCCCCTTCGCATTGATTGCGTGTGGTCCTACGAGTTTGCGCCGCCGGTCACACCGGTCACGCCGCGACGATTCTGCGCCCAGCAGTCTTCGGTCGACTGCGTGCAGATCGGATGTTCCTTGCCGTAGGAGATGGTTTCGACGCGCGAGGCCGAAACACCGAGGCTGACCAGATATTCCTTCACGGCGTTCGCGCGGCGTGCGCCCAGCGCCAGGTTGTACTCACGCGTGCCGCGTTCGTCGCAGTCGCCTTCGACCGTCACCTTCACCGAAGGATATTTCTGCAGCCATGTCGCCTGGCGCTGCAGCGTCGACTTGTCATTGTCTTCAATGTTGTACTCATTGTAGGCGAAGTGGACCGTGTCGCCGACATTGACGCGAAGATCCTCTGCGCTGCCGGGAACGATGCTGGACGTGACGGGCGGTGTCTCGTGCGTTTCCATCGGCGGCGGCGTCTCCGCAACCGGTTTCGGCGTCGAGCAGCCCGCGAGCATCAGGGCGGCCGAGAACGCGGCAAGCGTCATTGCGGTGGAAATTTTCATCATCGGAATTCAGGCTCCTCCAGCCGGTTAGTCATGCAACTTGCGGCGAATCCGTAACGCATCGCCAGTGAACTCAGTTTCATGCGTGTCGATGTCAAACGCGTGCCAAACACAGATTACATTGAGTTTAGGAACTTTAGGCCTATTGGATCAAGGGCGACCACGCCGGATCGGATGCGTCGCCTGGTGTCGTCACGCGGCGTTCGTTTCGACCGGTGACATCGATTGACCAGATTTGTGAACCATGTCCGCCTGGCGATGTTCGCCCGAACATGATCACGCGGCCGTTGGGAGCCCAGGTCGGTCCCTCATCCTCCCAACCATTGGTGATAATGCGTGCTCCCGAACCGTCGGGATGCATCACGCCGATATGGAATCCGCCGCTTTGATTGGTAAATGCGATCAGATCGCCTCGCGGACTCCACACTGGCGTGCCATTGCGTCCGGCGCCAAAGCTGATGCGATGTTGGTTCGATCCATCTGCATTCATTACGTAAACTTGCTGACTTCCACCGCGATCCGACTCAAAAGTGATCTGCGAACCGTCTGGCGAATAGGACGGCGCAGTATCGATGGCAGGATCGCTTGTTAACCGCGTAAGCGCGCGCGTCCGAAGATCCATCACATAGATGTCGGAGTTGCCTCCAGTTTCCAGTGTAAGCGCAACCTTGTTCCCGTCAGGCGAAAAGCGCGGGCTGAACGTCATGTTCGGGAAATTGCCCAGCATCTCCTGACGGCCGCTTTCCAGGTCGAACAGGTACACGCGCGGCTTGGAGCCGATATAGGACATGTACGCGATCATCTGCGCCGTCGGATTGAACCGCGGCGTGAGCACCAGATAGTCGCCGCGCGTCAGAAAGATCGGGTTGGCGCCATCCTCATCCATTACTGCCAAGCGCTTCTTGCGCGCCAGAGCCGGACCGGATTCGGAAATGAACACGATGCGCGTATCGAAATAGCCCTTCTCGCCGGTAATGCGCTGATAGATCGCGTCCGAGATGATGTGCGCGATGCGCCGCCAGTTCTCCGGCGTCGTGAAATATTGCTGGCCGATCATCTGCGTCTCGCCGAACACGTCCCAGAGGCGAAAGTCGACCCTGAGCCTCCCGTCGGGCTGTGACTGCACCTGTCCCGCCACCAGAGCCTGGGCGTTGATCGCGCGCCAGCTTCCGAATTGCGGCGGAACATTGATGTTGGTAATCTTCTCGACGAACGATTTGGGATCAAGCGGACGGAACAATCCGGACCGCTCGAGGTCGGCGCGCACCACCTTGGCGATGTTCTGACCCGCCGCCGCATCACCCGGATTGGGTGAAGCGAAGTCCGGAATCGCAATGGGAAGGGGTTGGGCATTGCCCTGATCGACGGTTACATGCAGCTCGGCACGCGCAGGCGACGCAGTGCAAAGGGCAGCGAAGATAGCTGCGGCCGCGATAGTGCGGAACGTTCGGCTAGGCTGCATCTCGGTCTCCCATCACTGGATCATCTTGCGCGGATCGAAGTCGACCGTGATATCGCGCCAGACGTTGTACTTGTCCGCCGGCAACTTGTAGGGCGCACAGGTGTAGATCGCGCGCCGCGCCGCGTCGGCCGCCGCCCGCATGAACGGATCGCCAGCAGCGGCACCGGCGGAGTCTGCAGTCAATTGTGGCGGCTGTGCGACGCTGCCGTCCGGATTGAGGAACAGCCTGAACACAGGGATTAACCGTTCGGGATGCGGCGCGCCGACGGGAGGATTCCAGCATTGCGCAATCATGTTCTTGAGCGCGTCGGACAGATCCATCGTCATCGCGTTCATTGCGCCGACTCCCTTGACGGTGCGATCGGCCACCTTGGCGTTACGCGGCGCGGCCGCTGGCGCAGTCAACTTGTTGAGCAATGCGCTGAAGTCGTCTGCCTTTGGCTTCTTCTGGTCCGGCGCGACGGGTGCATCCTGCGGCTTCATCGTCGGTCTTGGTGTCGGAGCAGGCTTTGCGATCACCGGCTGGGACGGCGCCTGATCGGGTGCGGCTTCAGCCGCCGGCGGCGTCGGAGCGGGCTTGGGCGCTGGCGTTTCCGGTTGCGGTGGAGTCGGCGTCTGTTGCGGTTCGACCTTGGGCTGGCGCTGAACGGTCGGCGCGATATTTGTCTTGGGTGCAATGGTAATGAGATCGACCGGCACGACGGGCGCCGCTTCATCCGTAATGTCGAGATGATGCTGCCAGGTGAAGAGCGCGCCGGCCGCGATCAATCCATGCAGCAGCAGCGCGCCGAGCACGCCGACGCGCGGACCACGCGCGGTGGTCGGCCGGTATCTACTGCTTCTCAGGCTTCGGCTTTGCGACATCGGTAACCAGGCCGATATGGGTGAAACCCGCGGCGGACAGAAGACCCATCACTTCCATGACGCGGCCGTAGTCGACGGCCTTGTCGCCGCGCACAAAGATCCGCTGGTCGTATCCGTTCGCAGCGATCGCGGTGAGCTTGGCGACCAGCTCGTCCTCGCCGACCGGCGTGTTCTGGATATAGACCTTGCCGTTTCGCTTGACCGTCACCGACAGCGGTTCGCGATCCTGACCGAGCGCCTGCGCCCGCGTCTTGGGCAGATCGACCGGAACGCCGACCGTGAGCAGCGGCGCCGTCACCATGAAGACGATCAGAAGCACCAGCATCACGTCGACGAAAGGCGTGACGTTGATCTCAGACAAGGGCCGGCGGCGAAGACCGCGCCGTCCGCGTTCGCTTGGCTGTATGCCCGCCGCCATCAGCGCGCCTTCTCGTCCAGTTGGCGCGACAGGATCGCCGACAGCTCATCGGCAAAGGCATCCAGCCGCGTGCTGTAGCGGCCGATCTCGTTCACATAGCGATTGTAGAAGATCACCGCCGGGATTGCGGCAAGAAGGCCCATCGCCGTCGCGAACAACGCCTCGGCGATGCCGGGCGCGACGACGGCCAGCGTCGTGTCGTGCCGAGCCGCGATGGCGGAGAAGGAATTCATGATGCCCCAGACCGTGCCGAACAGACCGATGAAGGGCGCGGTCGAGCCGACTGTTGCGAGAAAGCCAAGCGAGCGCTCCAGCCCGTCGGCTTCGCGCATGATCGTCACGCTCATCGCCTTGTCGATGCGATCCTTGATGCCGGGCAGCAGCGACTCGCGCGGCACGCCGCCTTCGAAGGCGCGCCGCCATTCGCGCAGCGCCGAGACGAACACAGCCGCCATCGGATGATCCGCGTTGCCGGAGAATTTCGTGTAGAGCTCGTCGAGCGACTGGCCCGACCAGAATGTCTTTTCGAACTTTGCCGCGCGGCGGCTTAGCGTGCCGAGCGCGAGCCACTTGTTGATGATGATCGTCCAGGACCAGAGCGAAGCGATGAGCAGCAGGATCATCACCGACTTCACGATCCAGTCGGCGCTCATGAACATGTGAACGACGGATATGCTGCCGATCGAGGCATTGGCATCGACACCGAGAGGCGAGACATCGACCGATGAGGTCGGCGCGGCGTCGGGCGCGGCGAGATCGTGGCTCTCCGCGGCGCTGCCGGTCGGCGCCGCCGACGGAGCCGTCTGGGCCAGCGCGGGCGCGGCGAGCGATAACGAGAATGCCGCGACAGCAACGGCGATCAGGCGGAACAGTTTCATCAACGGACCTCTTTCAACGAGGAGCAAAAGCCCATGTTTGGCGCTTTCGCTTCCTCTCGACCGCACCTTGCCGCGCACAATGCAAAAGTCATTCAAAGGTGGCCGAATTTGGGCGTCAAAGGTTAAGCGCCTGTTTCCAATACGAAAGGAAGCAGTTTGTCGCGCACGGCCTGCGGAATGCGCCGCGGTTTTCCGCTGAGCGTCATGATACAGGCTTCGACCTTGCCGTGCGCAAGTAATGTGTCTCCGCTGTAAATTTTCTGATCGGCCCTCATGCGCGCACCTGTGAGCAACGGACATGTCGTGTGGATTTCCACAGGGTCGTCCAATCGGGCCGGCTTGAAGAAGTCGATCGACGCATTACGAAGTGTCCATGCGGTCGGCTCGGCGTCGTCCAGCATTGCCATCTTGCTGATGCCTGCGAGCCGGAAGTACTCCGTGCGGCCGCGCTCCATGTAGCGCAGATAGTTCGCGTGATAGACGACGCCGGACAGATCCGTGTCTTCGTAGTAGATCCGGATCGGCAGGATGTGAACCTTGCCCACGAACCGGCCAAGTCCCGACTGCTCACTCATCCTTGTCATCCGCGCTCTTCGTCGCTCGACAAGCTCGAAACGAGGAACACCGGAGTGAGTGCCGGCCGAAATCCTCATGCCTGGCTTGCCGAAGGACAGATGCAGCGCTCATGGCTAGACGTCGTCCCTGTTAAGCAGGTCCATTTGAGTCGGATCGCGCGGCGGTGCGGTCAGGCCGAGATGGCCATAAGCGGCGCCCGTGAGAAGCCGTCCGCGCGGCGTGCGCTGCACAAAGCCCTGCTGCATGAGGAACGGCTCGAGCACCTCCTCGATGGCGTCGCGGGATTCGCCAAGCGCCGCAGCAATGGTCTCAATGCCGACGGGCCCGCCGCTGAACGCCTCCGCAATAAGTTTGAGATAGCGCATGTCGAACGCGTCCAGGCCGCGCGCGTCGACTTCGAGCCGCGTCAGCGCATCGTCGGCGATCCTGGCGTCGACTTTGGTGTGGCCCGCAACCGATGCAAAGTCCCGGACACGCTTGAGCAGCCGTCCGGCGATGCGCGGCGTACCGCGTGCGCGTCCCGCGATTTCGCGCGCGCCATCTGCGGTCAGGTTGAAACCGAGGACGCGCGCGCCGCGCTCCACGATCGAGAGCAGTTCATCGGGCGAATAGAAGTTGAGACGCAGCGGGATGCCGAAGCGGTCGCGCAACGGCGTGCTGATGAGGCCGGATCGCGTCGTCGCGCCGACAAGGGTGAAAGGATTGAGAGTGATCTTGACCGAACGCGCCGACGGCCCTTCGCCGATCACGAGATCGAGTTCATAGTCCTCCATCGCCGGATAGAGAATTTCTTCGACGACCGGGTTGAGCCTGTGGATCTCGTCGATGAAGAGAACGTCGCGCGGCTCCAGGTTCGTGAGGATCGCTGCAAGGTCGCCGGCCTTCGCCAGGACCGGGCCGGAGGTCGAGCGGAAATTGACGCCAAGCTCGCGCGCCACGATTTGCGCCAATGTCGTCTTGCCGAGCCCCGGCGGGCCAGAGAACAGCACATGGTCGAGGGCTTCCTGACGCGCCTTCGCCGCCTGGATGAAGATCGACAAATTCTCGCGCGCCTGCTGCTGGCCGACGAAATCGGCGAGCTTCTTGGGGCGCATCGAGGCTTCGAGCGAATCTTCTTCGCTGCGTTCCGGCGTCACGAGGCGGTCTGCGGACGGCTTGGCCATCTATCGCTCCATCGCGCGCAGTGATTCACGGATAAGGACATCGACCGGCGCCGCCTGACCGAGATCGTTCGCGGCGCGCGCAACCGACTCGGATGCCTGTGACGGCGAATAGCCGAGCTTGACGAGTGCCGCGACCGCGTCGGCTTCCGGTCCGCGCGGCGTGAGCGCCACCACGCGCCCGTCATCGACATGACCGCGCAGCATCATCGCCGGCGCCTTGTCCTTCAGCTCCGTCGTGATGCGCAGAGCCAGCTTCGGGCCGACGCCCTGCGCGCGACCGATGGCGGCTTTGTCGGAGAGTGCCAGTGCCCGCTCCAGTTCGCGCGGGCTGAGCGCGGACAGCACGTTGAGCGCAACGCGGCTGCCGACATTCTGAACCGTCTGCAGCAGGCGGAACCATTCGCGTTCTTCGGCGGAGTGGAATCCGTAGAGACGGATCGCGTCTTCGGAAACTTTCGTCTCGATCATCAGCGAGACATGTGCGCCGGCGGCGAGCTTCGACAATGTCGATGACGGGCACTGGACCAGATAGCCGACGCCACCGACATCGATGATCGCATGATCTTCCGCGATCGAGTCCACGATTCCTGTCAGTTTTCCGATCATGCGAGCGCCGCCATCATGCGCGCCCGCGTTCCGGCAAGATGCGCATGCGTGATGGCGCAGGCGAGCGCATCGGCCGCGTCGGCCTGTTCGACCGCCGAGGTCGGCAGCAAACGACGCACCATCGCCTGAACCTGTTCCTTCTGCGCGTGCCCCGCGCCGACGACGCACTTCTTGATGTGGTTCGGCGAATATTCCGCAATCTCAAGGCCCGCCTGCGCACCGGCCAGGAGCGCGATGGCGCGCGCATGGCCGATCTTCAGTGCGGCGGACGGATCCTTTGCAACGAAAGCGAGTTCGACGGCGATTGCCGAAGGCTGCTGTTCCGCGATCACTTTTCCCAGCGCCTGGTGCAATGCCAGGAGCCGCAGCCCCAGCCCGTCTGCGGCGCGGCTGGTGATCACGCCATGTGCGACATGGTTCAGTTTCGAGCCCGAAACGGCGATCACGCCCCAGCCCATCCGGGCAAGTCCCGGATCAAGGCCAAGGATGCGAATCGGCGCGCTCATCGGCCTTTTGTACCCTTTCTGTTCGACACTTTCCTAGCCGTTCGAACCCGCGTCGCATCCTTCGGCAAGCGAAGGATGTGGTTTAGGCCCGGACCTTCACGGTCAGATTGTCGAAGCATGAGCCGGCAAACCCCGGCCATGGCGCACTACGAGGACAGTTTCGCGAGCGCGGCTTCGGACAGCTCGTAATTTCCGTAGACATGCCGCACATCGTCATGGTCGTCGAGCGTCTCGATCAGCTTGATCAGGCTTTCGGCCGCGTCATCCTTCACCGCCACGGTGTTGTGCGGCCGCCAGGTAAACCCGGCCGACGCCGGCGCGCCGAGCTTGGCCTCGAGAGCGTCCCGCACGGCGATGAAATCATCGAGGCTCGTCAGAAATTCATGTCCCTCGTCCGTCGAGATGCACTCTTCGGCGCCGACCTCGATGGCGAGTTCCAGCATCGCATCGTCGCTGCCCTTGTCCTTGGGATAGCTGACCTGTCCGACATGATCGAACGTGAAGGACACCGAATTCGCCGCGCCCATTTCGCCGCCATATTTGGAAAAGGTCGAGCGCACATCGGCCGACGTGCGGTTGCGGTTGTCGGTCAGCGCCTCGACGATCAGCGCGACGCCGCCGGGACCGCGGCCTTCGTAACGCACCTCGTCATAATTCTCCGCATCGCCGCCCTGACCCTTCTTGATCGCGCGCTCGATATTGTCCTTGGGCATCGACTCCGCCTTGGCCGCGATGATCGCGGTGCGCAGGCGCGGATTGTGCGCGGGGTCGGGCAGGCCGCTCTTGGAGGCGACGGTGATTTCGCGGCTGAGCTTGGAAAAGAGCTTGGAGCGCTCCTTATCCTGCTTGCCTTTGCGGAACATGATGTTCTTGAACTGACTGTGACCGGCCATGCGTTTCGGGTTCTCTGGATGCGGCGGGTGAGATAGCCGCCTGCGGCGGCGGGTTTCAAGTGCGCCGGTCGCGCGGCGTCCAAGTCCTTGAAATCACGAACGAGGCGTACATGCGAATGTCGAGATTTCGCTCCTTTCGATTCTCGACGCCGGACCGCCCGGCACTCCCATTCGTTTTCCGGTTCCGGCCACCCCTCCCCCAAGGCAAGTCTCTAAGGCGTTGAATGAAAAGCATATTATCTCCACCAACGCGGCACTTATCCCACAACGCGCGATCGTGCACGCGGCGGTCGCGGCCTTCTGGTCGTCCGGTCCGCAGAGATAGGAAATTTTTCCCGCACGTCAAGATGGGAGAACGATGTGACGTCGCAAATTCGTGGACCCGCGGCGGTGGTGCGAACGCGGCTACGCAGGACACCGATGCGCGGGACTTACGGCTTGATCCGATGCGCCAGGTCTTCGACAGCGGACTCCCAGCCATCATAGTCGTCGGAGTCGATGTAGAGCTGCATCAGTTCGGACGGATCGGTGATCACGCGCAGCACGGCGCGCTGCGCCTTGTCGATCAAGGCCGCGTCCGGAACGAGTTTGCTGTCCGCGATCCAGCCATCGATCTTGGCCGTGCGCGGCGTGACATCGCCCGGACGCCCGAGGAGCCGCGCAATGATCTCGCCCGCCGCAAGCGCTTCGGCACCGTCGCTGGCTTCGAGATAGTGGCCGTTGGCGTTGGCCGCCTTGTCGAGCGTGCGGTCGAGGACCGACAGATCGGTTCCGTCCGCAACGCCGTCTGCGAAATCGCAGGCGTCGTCGTTTTCCAGCGGACCTTTTCCCCAAGCAGCCATCGTGCGTCTCCACCTTTCGGCACGCAGATGGAACACCAACTTGTTTGAAAAGACGTTTCGGGATTCCGGCAAATTGAACATACCGCCGGGACCGGCTCGTCCTGGTCGTCAGGCCGCGGCCGGCGGCCCCTTGAGTTCCACCGTGTTGCCATCCGGATCCTGGATATAGACCGACGGACCCTCGCCTTGCGCGCCGTAGCGCCGGCCGGACTCGACGACCGCGATCCCATGCGCGGCGAGATGGGCGCGGATCTTGTCTTCGTCGAAGGGCGTCACCTGGATCGCGAAGTGGTCGAGATTGCGCGCGCCCGCACCCGGCGCCGCGCCGCCGCGCTTGCCGAGCATGCCGTCGAGCGGCACGAGATCGATCAGCGAAACGCCCGCGCGCACCTGCCACAAGCCGACCGCTTCCTGCACCTTGTCGAGGCTGCAGCCAAGAATGTCGCAATAGAAATGCAGGCTGGCATTCAGATCGCGAATGCGCAGAACGACGTGATCGATGGCGCGAAGCCGGAACGGTGCGGTGCTCACAAGCTCATCTCCGGATCATGCGCGGCAATGCATGTGCACAGGCAACTCTATTCCATCTACGTAAAAATGCGTAGCCGGCGCCCGCTGTTGTCGCGTTGGCATTAAACGCCCGGAAACACCGGCCGACTAATTTCAAGCAGTGTGCAGTCGTGCCGGAACAAAATGACCGACCACGTCCTCAATCCGGACCTGAGAGCCGCGGCGCCGGAAGCGCTGATCCGGCGCGGCTGCGTGACCGTGATCGAACTGGACGCGATCAAGGCATCGGCGGGTGCGCGCTGGGAAAAGATGCGCGAGACGATCTATGCGCGTCTCGAAGCAATCCTGCGGCAGAAACTCGGCGCGACCGATTTCTTCGCGCAGATGACCGAGGCTTCCTATCTCGTGACGATGCCGTCCTGCGAGCCGGAAGACGCGCATATCTGTTGCCTGCGCATAGCCTATGAACTGCACAGCAGCCTCCTCGGCGAATGCCGGCTCTCCGACCTGCGCATCTCGCGCCTCGTACAGGGCGACGGCGACAGCGTCCTTGTCGAGTCGATCGAGGAGCCGGCGATTTCCCGCCTGGTGCAGCGCGCCGGACTGCACGAACATCTCCTGCCGCCGCTGCGTGACGGGAACAAGACTGTGATTCCTCTTCAGCCGAGCGCTCCCCCGCCGCCACCGGCAAAATTCGCGCATCGCTTCGCGCCGTTCTGGGACGTGCGTCTCGAAGCCGTCGCGACGTGGCGGTGCCTGACAAAGCCGGCAGATTCACTGGCGTCAACGCCCGAAGAGCATGTTCGCGACCGGCTCGCCCAGGCCTTGTCGGCAATCGGACGTTCCATGTCGATCCTGTCGCAGCGCCTGCGCCAGCGGGACAAGTTCCTGCTTTCGATTCCGATCTGCCACGAATTGCTGAGTTCGCCGATCGCGCGCATGGAGCTTGCCTATACCTGCCGCAACTTGCCCGGAGACGTTCGGCCCTATGTGCTGTTCGAGATCACCGGACTTCCGCCGGGCGTGCCGCACAGCCGGATGAACGATCTGATCACAGTGCTGCGCCCGTTCGCCAAAGCCGTGCTCGTGCATGTGCCGCTGCACACGCTCTCCTTTGCCGCCTATCAGGGACTGGGCGTCCATGCCGTCGGCATCGACCTCGCAAGCACTTCGTCGGCCGATGCCGTCAACGAGATCGCTCGCATCAGCGCCGGCGCGCGGGTGCTGCATTCGATGACGTTTCTCACCGATGTCGCAAACGTCGAAGTGCTGCGCACGGCATGCCACGCCGGCATCAATCTGGTTTCGGGTCCGGTGATCGGTGGAACCGTCCCGAGCCGCTGCCGATGCAACGGCTGTTCGCGCGCGAGATTCTGCAAAGGGCCGCGGGCTACGCAAAGGCGTAGTCATCCATTCAGAACGATCTGCGCTGCAACGTCAGGACGATGCAAGCGCCGGCACGGTCTGCTTCAGGCGTCCGCCGACCCGCACCGGCTCGATCCGCGATGCGAGGCCGCGCGCATTGGTTTCCAGAAACACCGCGCACAGCGTTGCAGGGCCTGTGGCCGGCGAGAAGCGGCCTGTCGACAGCTTGGTGACGAAGCGCTGCACGGGCTGGAACTTCTCCATGCCGATGACGCTGTCATAATCCGCGCAGGCGCCGGCATCGCTTTGATACGCGGTTCCGTTGGGAAGGATCTGCGCATCCGCGGTCGGCACATGGCTGTGCGTGCCGACGACCATGCTGACGCGGCCGTCGCAGAAATGGCCGAGCCCCATCTTCTCGCTCGTCGCTTCGGCATGCATGTCGACGATGATCGCGTCGGCCGCTTCGCCGAGCGGACAGGCCGCGAGCTCGGCCTCGACACTGGCGAACGGATCATCGAGCGGCTCCATGAAGACGCGGCCCATCACGTTGACGACCAGCACGCGCTCGCCCTTTCGCGTCTGATAAAGATTGGCGCCCTTGCCCGGCGTGCCGCGCGGATAGTTGTGCGGGCGCAGGACGCGGTCCTCCTCGTCGATGAAGGAGAGGATTTCCTTCTGGTCGGCCCAGTGATTTCCCGTGGTGATCACATCGATGCCCATGGCGAAGAAATCGCGCGCGATCGCGTGCGTCAGGCCGAAGCCGTGCGCCGCGTTCTCGCCATTGGCGATGACCAGATCGAGGTCGAGTGAGTCCCTGAGCCGCGGAAGTTCCGCCGCCACCACGTCACGGCCCGGCTTGCCGATTACGTCGCCGATGAAGAGAATGCGCATAGCCGTCTCTTAACACAGGGTCGTGCCATGATTTCAGCGAAAATGTGGGCCCGCCTCATTCTCCAGTCGGGCGTCTGGATTGCTCTCATGGCGGTGCTGCTGTTCTGGCCCGGCGGCAACTGGCTCTGGCCGCAGGGCTGGGCGTTTCTGGGCATCTTCACCGCAGGTTCGGTCGTTTTCTGCCTGTGGCTTTGGCGGCGCGATCCGGCCCTGCTGCTCTCGCGTCTGCAGCCGGTCGTGCAGCAGGGACAGGCGAGGTGGGACAAGATCTTCATGGCCTGCGCCGTTCTGGCGTGGAACCTGTGGCTCGTCCTGATGGCGCTCGACGCGCAGCGTTGGCGTACGTCGTCCATGCCGCTCTGGCTCGAAGTCGTGGGCGGTGCGCTCATCGTCGCCGGTTTCGGCGCGACCATGCCGGTTTTCGCCGCCAACAGTTTCGCGGCGCCCGTCGTCAAGATCCAGGAAGAGCGCGGCCATCATCTGATCGACACAGGGCCGTATGCGATCGTGCGCCATCCGATGTACGCGTCCGCACTTCTTTACATTGTGGGAGTGCCGCTCCTGCTTGGCTCGTGGCTCGGCCTAGCGGTCGTGCCGCTGTTCGTCATCGGCCTGGCGCCGCGCGCGGTGCGCGAGGAGAACCTGTTGAAGCAGGAGTTGCCCGGCTATGCCGGCTACATGACGCGCGTGCGTTGGCGGCTGGTGCCTTACGTCTGGTAGAAGCGGCGTATGCCCTTTTCGGTGACTACGAGATCGAGCGGATGGTCGTGTTCCTCGCGCGGCACCATCACCACTTCCTGTCCCGAATAGGCGACGCCGATCAGACGCATGCCGGGAAGAAGTTCGAACGTGCGGTCGTAATAGCCGCCGCCATAACCCAGGCGATGACCCTCGGCATCAAATGCAAGCAGCGGCACCAGCACGACGGACGGCATGACCTCCTCGGCCGACGCGAGGGGTTCGGCGATGCCATAGGCGTTGGGCGCGAGCCGATCGCCCGTCTTCCACCTGCGGAAAACCAGCGCCGAACGCGCCGCGACCACGCACGGCAGGGCGAGCGGATGGCCGAGCGCCGACAGCGCCGACATCAGCGCGCGCGGATCGCCTTCATCGCGGATCGGATGATAGCCGGCGACGATGGCGCCTTTGGGGATATCGAGGTCCTTGGCGAATGCTGCGATGTGCTCCGCGAACGGGCCCGATGTCAGCGTTGCGCGACGCGCGCGGGCTTCGGAACGCATTTTCTGCTTCTGATCCATGCAAAAACGCTAGCACAGGCTGCGAGTCGCGCATCCTCCGGCGAGGGCGGCGTGCCGACGCATGCGGCAAGGCGTGCTGCGCGACGACTGATGAAAGTGGACGGAACCGCAACCGCCGTTGGTGTTTGGATCCTCACGGGCCTGCATGCGCAGGTGGGCGCCATATGACCAAGACCACGATCCTGGCCAGGGACAGCTCCCGGTGAGTACCATTAAGGCCCCTGGGCATCGCTAACCTGACGCGCGGAACAGTATCCGTCCGTCTCTAACCTAGGCTTGCGCAAGGCTTCCGGCAATGTCCTCGACGCGCTTTGTGGCCGCTTCCAGCGCATCCGCCGCGATCGCCTCGGATTGCGCGAGGCGTTCGGCGACCGCTTCGTGGCTGCCGGAAAGCTCGCCAAGCTCCTGCATGCGCAGCTGAAGTTGGCCCGCAGCCTCGTGATGTTCGTCGGCGATGAGAAGCGCGGCCATCAGAAGAAGCCGCTGATCGCCCACCTGGCCGACCGAGCTCAGGAGTTCTCTGACCTTGTCGTCGACATGCTCGGCGAGTTGGCGCAGATGGTTCTCCTCGCCGTCATCGCAGGCGATGGTGTAGGCGCGCCCGTTCACCATGACATTCACGAGAGGCATGAAATTCTCCTAGCGGCCGAGCGCGACGCGGATCTCGCCGATCGCGCCGTCAAGCCGTCCTTCCACTTCCTCCGCGATTTCGGAGAGCGCACGATTTTCTTCTTCCAGTTCGGCGATGCGCGCCAGAAGCTGCTCGCGCTCCGCGACCAGTTCGGCCGTCCTGGCCTGCGACTCGGCAAGTTCGGTGCGCAGTCCGGCGAGCGGCGCAACGGCCTCCTGCAGTGCCTCAAGTACCTCATTGAAGCGCTCTGCGGCGATGTCGAGCCTGCTCATACGCGTCTCATTCCGGCGGTTCGACAGGACCTTAGGCTTCGGCGGGAAAGTGGGTCAACGCATAATCTGGCGCGGGTTCTGCACGGCTATTTTTTGTCCCAACAGCGCATTCTGGTGATGGTTTGTGAGGGCGTCACCAAGCGCCCTTGACGGCTCTGCCGCCCGGTCGCTAAGGCCAGCCTCCCGTCCTCACGGAGTGACCCATGGATTCGCACATCGCTCCGCCGGAGCAGGCCCGGACCCGGCGCCTCGCCAATGCCATCCGTGGCCTCTCGATGGACGCGGTGGAGCAGGCAAAATCGGGTCATCCCGGCCTCCCCCTGGGCATGGCCGACGCGGCAACCGTCCTCTACTCCCATTTTCTGAAGTTCGACCCGGCCAATCCCAACTGGCCCGACCGGGACAGATTCGTGCTCTCGGGCGGGCACGGCTCGATGCTGCTCTATTCACTTCTATATCTGACGGGCTACTCGCACCCGACGCTCGACGACATCAAGACCTTCCGCCAGGTCGCAAGCCCCTGCGCCGGCCACCCCGAATTCGGTCATCTGCCCGGCGTCGAGACGACGACCGGCCCGCTCGGACAGGGGATCGCGAATGCCGTCGGCATGGCGATGGCGGAGCGCATCCTGAA
>Ga0265325_10000811_pt1 | contig 22621 bp, 29 predicted proteins | sample 41420metaG_FD_202090 | JGI IMG/M metagenome (GOLD analysis project Ga0265325, IMG submission 202090) | Rhizosphere microbial communities from Carex aquatilis grown in University of Washington, Seatle, WA, United States - 4-14-20 metaG | ecosystem: Host-associated > Plants > Roots > Rhizosphere... | reverse complement strand
GAGTCGCGTTTCAACGTCCGAGTTGGGGTAACTCAGGCGCCTCATCGTTGCTACGGCGATCACGTGATCGCCGGCCCGGGCTCTCGGATGCCCGTGCTTCTCGTCGAGGTGAGAGGAATCGAACCTCCAGTCCCAGCGTCCCAAACGCTGTACCCTACCGTTGGGCCACACCTCGGAAAAGTTGCTCCCCCTGGATCCCAGTTATTCCCCGGCATGGGGACCTCCGCGCCTGCGGTTCTTAGAAGTGCCGGGCAAGATGTCGTCTGCACAGGGGAGCTTTGACGACCCACGCGTGCCCCCGGTTGGACTTGAACCAACACGCTTCCGGGTAAGAACCGGCTGCTCTGCATTGGAGCTACGGAGGCAAAGAACGGGCACCAACTCGCGTACGACCGCGAAGTGATTGCCCGCAAACGTGCCCAGAGATCGAGTTGAACGATCATCTCCAGCTCTTCAGGCCGGCGCTTGCACCTCGCAAGCTGTCTGGACAATTGTGCGATCGCGCCACATGCCGCGATCGCGTCATCGTCGTCAACTATTCACTTGTCAGGTGCCCCGTCCCCACCGTGTCGCTGGCGTCCCGCTGTGAGCTCTGCTCGGGGGACCGTCGATTCACGAGTGGTGCAGTCAGCCGCAGTTCAGGGGGAAGGGATCGAACCCTCATAGCGAGTGTCAGAGACTCGCGTCCTACCGTTAGACGACCCCTGATCGATCTTTACGCTTTTTTCGTTTGTACTCACGACAGTATTTGTTCTGAGCCTCTCGGCAACGGGCGCAATGACAGTAGCGATACGAAGACCGGGTACCGTGCTTTCCTTTCGCGACCTCTTGTCCGAGTTCCGTGATTGTTTTCTCCTCGTGACAAGCGCGACAAAGCGCCTGACATTTTCTCAACTCTTGCTCGAAGCGCTCCTTGGAGACAGACCACAACTGACTGATCGAAAATGACTTCTTTTTTGGGTCAACGTGATCAAATTCTAACGCCTCAGTGGATCCACACTTGCAGCAGACGCCCCCAAGTTGCTTGAGCGCTGCCTCACGTCGTGCGTGATAGCGTTTAAGTATGTAAACGCGCATGTACGCATTATAATCTTGGCGCTTACTTGGCATCGTGGGATCAGAGGGATTTGAACCCTCAACTCTTGACTTAAAAGGACAGTATGATGCCGTTTCACCATGATCCCATTAGTGCGTCAAGAGTTTTCGTTTCTTCATCAAATCTCCTTTCGTGGGCGCGCTCGGAATCGAACCGAGACGGTGCAGAGCACGCGTGATCTACAATCACGCCCGGAGCCACGCCGGTCTGCGCGCCCGAAAACGAGAAGAGCCTCCAAGGGTTATCCCAGGGAGGCTCCAGATCGCTTCGGCTGTTTCAGCCTGGTCTATGCGTCTGGAGCCTTCTCTTCGTAGGTCGTGGGCTGCGGCTCGCGCTTGATACCCACGACGGTCCCCTGGCCGGCGAAGTTCGCCATACCCGCCCAATCGCGGCGCGCACACGGATGTCCTACGGTGCCTTGGCACCTGGACGACACTGTGAGAGCGAATGCGATCGACATGGCGGGTACAAGGAGGATGCTAACGTGCCGCCGATCAGAAGTCAACGTCTTGCTCTCAGCGCGCAGACAGCTCACGTCGTGACGCTCAACTCCGCGCGTCGCATGAAGCGCCCGCGCCGATGACCGCGCTGCGAACCGCGCTTTCTTTCTACGCCTGCCACACGCTCGTAACCCGCCGCGAGAAGGGCCTTCCGTAACACATCCGCGGTGACCCCGAGGTTACTGGCCACTTCGCAGCTGGGCATCCCCTGGTTCTCGATCCAACTCACGGCCAGCCTGACGCTGTAGTCATCGAGCCGTCGATCCGGGAGCCACGTCACGTGCAGCACGTGGAACTTCACGCGCGTGCGCACGTAGAGGACGCTCGTACCTGGCGCACGCCCGATCTCGAGGATGCCTTCCGCTCGGAGTGCCTCCGGCGTGGTCGACGTTTGAACGAGCGACGCCCGTGCACGCACCCGCGAGGGCGCTGCTGTTTGCCCTCGCGGCGCGAGGGCCGTGGGCAACGGCGGCGGCGGCGACGGCGGCGGCGGCGACGGCGGCGACGGCGGCGGCGGCGACGGCGGCGGCGGCGGCGACGGCGGCATGCACGCGATTTGAACGGGCGCAGGGAGCGGTTCGAGCCCTAAGCGCGCTCTCTCATCACGCTCGAACGCCGCGAAGGACGAATAGATGCGTGGAACGAGCGTCACCGCGTGCTCCGCTGCCGAGACGCGCGATCACCGCGCTGAAGCTGGACCGCGATCACCGCCGATTTCTCTACCACAGACGCGCGGCACGCTAGGGTGCTTCCGCAGTCCCCCATGTACAAGGTCCAGCTGATCTACTTCCGGCAGACCGGCAAATTCCTGGCGATCGCCGAGGCCCTCACCACGCACGACACGCTGGTCGAGATCTGGGAAGAGGTCGACGACTTGCGACGCCTCGGTCGACTGCCCGCGCTGCGCATTGGCACAGGGCGCGACCTGTTCATCTTCGTCGACGTCCCCGACCACCCGCAGCGCGTGCCGCACCTGGTGATGCCCCCATTCATCGACGACGACGACGTCACACCGCTGCGGGTCGGTACCGGCGAGATGGTGCCACTAGTCCGCATGCCGCTCGACGAGCTGCCACGTCCCCAACCATCACGCACCACCACGCGGGACGTGCTCAAGATCGATCCCGCAGTGTTCACCACCGAACCGTGCCTCGACACAGGCGTCGCGTCTGACGAAGAGATTACGCCCGTCGACCAGCCGATTCCCAAGAGCCCCGACAAAAAGCCCTAGCTCGCGAGCTCACCAGGACCGTGAGGCTTCACTCCTGAGCGGCGACGGCGAACGCTCGCCGCCACCACGAGCATTCCTCGACGAAGTCCACGCGCCCCAAGATCCTGATCGTGCCGTCACGCAAGATCGCGCCGTAGTCGAACTCGTGCTCGGGACCTCCATCCGACAAGAACTTCGCGTGCGCGTCCGCGTCGCAGCCGGTCCCGTCCGGCGGGTGGCTCGCGTGCGCGTGCGCGATCCACCACTGGCGCGACGGGAAGAACCAGGACGTACCGTCCTCCGCGTAACCGATCGGGAAGTCGAGGTAGCCCCCACCGCCCGGCTTGCGTGCGCGAATCGCGACGGTCCAAAAGTTCGCGATCCAGGGCTTCTCGAGGTGCACGTTGATCATTCCGCGCACAGAGGCCGGCAACGAAGCGTCAAGGACGAGCGCGTCCCGTCGCCGCAGCAGCATGCTGGCGGCGATCTGTGCGATCTGGATGCGCATCAGCGTCCGGGAGCCTGCTTCACGTCGACCACGACGCGAACAAGGCGCTCGAAATTCGGGTTCGACAGCGCCCACGCGCCGCGCGCGCCGCGCAGTCGACCGACGATCTCATCGGCGCTCATGCCAAAGACGTCGTGCATCGCGAGCGCCGCGATCAGCGCCGATCGGTTCAGCCCCATCGCACACGTCACCAGCACGCGCTTCCCCGCACGCAAGCGACGAGCCACGCGGCCTGCGGCCTTCGTCGCAACGACGATCTCATCCTCGCGCAACGGCCGCTGCGGATCGTCGTCGAGCGGAGCGTGGAGCACCTCCGCGCCGGGGAACGAGTCAGCGGGGGGCTGGTACTCCATCGCCGCGAGGACGATCGCGTCGACGCAAGCGTGTCGTCCAAGCGCGGGCTTCGAGCCCACGAAGAGTCCAGGCGCAACCTCATTCTGCGACATCAGCAACTCCTCCAACAACGAGCGAAGATCACGACGGAGAAACCTTGCCGAGCATCCCGCCGAGGAAGCGCAGCGGGCGGTCACCAACGTTCTCGACGTAGATCATGATGGAGCTGCCCACGGTAGCAAGCGGCAGCGTCCACGGCGACCCGAGCAGCTCGGCGGCCTTCTTGCCCACCTTGATCTCGATCACCTTGTCACGCGCGAACATCGCGTCGATCTCGGCGATCGCCTCCATGGACGTCGCGAAAGCGTCGGCCGGGATCGGCGCTGACGCCGAGGCCAGCGCCTCGCGCGTTCCCACACGGAGAGAGTGGATCAAGAACGACGACGCGATCGGTAAATGCACGAACAACCGGTTGCCGCGGAACGGGATCTGGGGCCTCGATTCGAGCACGATGTAGCCCGCCGGCATGACGTCCCCGGTCCGGTCCACCTCACCTGCGAGTAACCGTCCCGAGCGACTGTCGAAGCCGAGCCAACCGTCTGCTGTGTCGACGTGCTCCTTGGCGTTCATCATCGGGACCTCAGCCTAACAGGCTCTCGGGCAGATCCACCAGCAGTGCATCCTCACCGACGACCTCGTCAAGGTCGTCGGTCTGCACGGGCCGCCGCCTGCGTCCAGTCTCTCGCACGCTCTGGGCCTGGGCCCGCGCGGTCTGACGGCGAACGATCACAGCACGGCGTTTGCGACGCTCCGCTGGCGTCATCACTGGAAACCGCAAGCGTCGGCGACGTCGTCGCCGAGAAGCTGGCGCTCGCGCGACGGGGGCAGCCCCCCGTCCCCACGCGCCGCAAGCTTCTCCGCTTTACGCGACACCGCCACACTCACCTGACCCGGCGTCTGCTGCGTGTGCGCGACGACCGGAACACCGATCGCCGAGAGTCCTGCCTCGACGAGCGCGGAGAGCGTCACACCGCGACGAGCAGCCTCCTGCTTGGCCTCCGCGTAGACGCTCCGGTTCAACGAAACAGTGCGGCGGGTCTGCTTCTTCGCCATGTCTGGAGAGCCTACGCCGCGAGGCTGACAGCCGCGACAACGCGGCACTTTTCTTGTCCCTCGTGCCCGAAATCTCTAGCTTTGTCGCATGACCGAAGTCCAGATCCTCAACCCCCTCGACGACGACGAGCGCGAGGGCGCGAGTGAGCGCGAGCGCGGGAAACGCGGGAAGCGTGGGCACCGAGGTCACCACGGGCCGACCGGCCCGACGGGCGGTACCGGAGCCACCGGACCGACAGGTGGTACCGGAGCCACCGGCCCAACGGGTGCCACCGGCCCGACGGGCGCCACCGGTGTTCCAGGTCCCACTGGAGCGACAGGTCCCACCGGCGCGACAGGTCCCACCGGCGCGACAGGTCCCACCGGCGCGACAGGTCCCACTGCCGCGACCGGCCCGACAGGGTCGGCCGGCGTCGCACGGATCATCGCGGCGGCAGCGGTCAACTCGAACGGCACCTTTCCCGGGGACAGCCCCGGTTTCTCCGCGGTCACCCCCACGGCGACCGGCGTGTACACGCTCACGCTGACGAACTTCCCGACCAACGACAACAACCTCGTCGTCAACGTCACGATGGTCGGCTTGATCGGTGGACAGGTCAGCTGGATCGGCGGCACCCCTCCGAACATCGTCGTCCACACCTTCGACGCGACAGGCACCCCAGCCAATCGCATCTTCTCGATCACCTGCTTCGACACGACGCCCTGATCGGACCCTCCTAAGGGGAAACGGCCTGCGTGCTCAGGTCGACGATCAAACCCCGATCGATCGCGGCTTTCACGAACGCTTCGCAGCGATCGTGCAGCGTCGTTTGCGCCACGTACGCCGAGTCAAGACCGAACCTCTCGGCAATTCGCCTCATCACGCCGTCCACGTCACCACGCTGGCCCTCAACGCTGTGGTCCCCGTGGCAATGGTAGTGTAGGCAGTCGAGCGCCGTGCTCCCCCGCATGACGCAGTCGTCTCCGGCCCAGCGCAGCCTCACAACTCCTCGTTCCACCCGTCCCCGTCGATCGGGACGAACCCCTTGTCGGTCAACTCGAGGCGTCCCACGATGTTGGTAGCTCCGAACCGATTCTTGCCGGGGCACCGGAGGATCCTCTCCCGTCCCTCAAGCTTCGCGCTCTGCTCCATCTCGAGCACGACGTCGACGTCGTGCTCGATCGTCTTGGGGCCCGCGATGTCCCCGTCCGCCGTGACGTGCCCGATGAGCCAGAGGGCCGTGCCTGTCGTCTTAGCGTAGCTGACAAAGCGATCCGTGCACGCCTTGAGCTGCGCCGGGGACCCCGCACGCCCTCCAACGTCCTCGCAGATCATCTTCTGGATCGAGTCGATCGCGATCGTCTGCGCGCGCATCGCCCGCGCGTGCGCGAAGATCTTGGTGAGTTGCCGCTCGGCCATCACGTAGAGCCGGGGAGACACCGCGTCGATGCGCCGCGCGGTCGCCGCGAGCTGCTCGCGCGTCTCCTCACCCGTGACGTAGAGGCAACGGTGCTTGAGCCCGACGAGCACCTGGAGGGTGAGCGACGAATTATGCGTGACGGTGAAATCGCCGAGCAGGAAGCGCCCGTCGCCATCCAGGGTAAATCCGAAAAAAAGACCTTCTCCAATCGGCTCGACAGCGAAGCCCGTGCGCGTCGCGACCTTCTTCTGCCGCCGCGGACGCGCTTGTTTACGCGGAAGGCGCGTCGGGATCATGTTCGTGTCACCCGAGATGGTGACTCGCCAGTAATCGCCCTCGAAGATCGAACCATCGGCACGTTTGTAGCGCCCACGTTTGGGCACGATCGTCGCGCACAGCCCGAGTGATCGAGCCATCCACCAAATCTCCCGCGCCCAATCCTCGCGCTTCTGCGTGATGCAGAGACATGTGTTAACCAGATCGCCATCACGGTCGAGCAAGCCCGCCAAGAACTGGAGACGCTGATCACGTGGCGCCCTCGTATAGATCGCAGGCATGCGCAACTCCGTGCCGAGCAGGTTACGCAGCGTGCTGAGCAAGCGATTGACTGTCCCGCAACCGCGACTGCCATTGGTGATGGCGTACGTCGGACACCCACTGGTGTTTAGCGACACGGTGACCTGCAAGTCCCAGGAACGCGCGACGTCTTCACACGACGCACGCACCTCGGGATCTGGCTTAGTGACGTGCACCTTCCTGAGCTGCCCGTCTTGGACCTGCTTAGTACCATCGCCGAACCAAAGTCCTAGAAAATAAGGATCGACCGGGAGCGTGTGGGTCTCTCCTCCAAATGACTCCACGCCGACGCTGAAGAGCTTTCCGTGATGACGCATGTCCGAATGCGGCGCCTTCGCTTGCCATTCGTCGAGGGGTACGTCGAACACTTCGTCCGTGTAACTGTCGACCAACGTGAGTACATGCGCGTCGTTGCAAATCCACGGCTCCCCCTTGATCGGATCAATCCGAAAGAGTTCTCCGCGCCCCTCATTCGTCGAGAGCACGACACGGGGCTTACCATCAGGCCCCATCAAACGATCACCCGGCAAGATTTGCTCAACCGGCAACACGCGGCCATCAAACAAAAGTACCGGCGTTCCACGTCCGAGGCACTTACCAATGCCAGGCGGCGACGCGAGCAGCACCACGGAAGCCACGACCAGACCGCCCCCAAGCACGTGGTCGACAGGCACGAGCCCCGTCGAGTCACGAACGAACGTCGCTTCCGGGATCTCCGAGATCGGGATCGGCGCCTCGGAGGCGGAGTCCACCGCTGATTCCTCCTCAGGTTCCGTGAGCTCGGGCTCGGGAGAAGGCGCGCGCACGACCGTGAGTCGCGAGAACTGCGGCACCGGCAATTCCGGCCGGGCCCTTCGCAGTGCGGGCGCCTGGTCCTGCGCAACGGCTTGCACCGGGACCTCCGCATCGGCGTTGACCACGTCGAGCCCCTCCATCGCTCGACAGCCCACGCAACGAGGCACCCACTTGGCGTGCACCTGCCCGCACGCGCGGCACACGAAGCGACGAACGGGGGCGTCGTTCACGACGCCCGGATTGTGAGGATCTCGATCGATGGGCACGACCCGTAGACCCTAGCGTGGCGACGCGCCAGAAGTCACCCGATCGCTGACGGGCGAGATCTTCAAGACCCCAGCCGCGGAGCCAGGTGGGCGAGGTGCGGGGCGAGCACGACCTGGCCACCGGCCTCTTGTAGCTGCTTGGCGCTCGCAACGACCGCGTCTTCGTACTCCTTCGTCGAGGGGTATCCACGCTCTTGCGCCATCTGCGCGATCTGCGAAGCCGCCGGGGCGGGGAGGCCCATCGGCTGTGGAGCACCAGCCAGCGACGGCACGAACGCTGGCGACGGCAGGCCCATCGAGAGCGGTGGCAGCCCGGTCGGCGGCACAGGCTCGTCGCCGGCGTGCCCGATCTCTGGAGGGAGCTTCGCACCGCGGGGCCACATGAACCAGATCACGCCGCCGACGCCCACGACGAGCGCCAGTTTGACCCAGCCCCCGACGCCGCCGCGGCGAGGGACTCTCGCGAGTTGCTCCTCGCCGTAGTAGCCGCGTCCATATCCTGCGCTCATGAGACCTCCTTCTTGTCGACGGCTGACCAGTTCATCGATTCCCTCGACGACGAAACGCGGTTGCTTGAGGCACTTCAGGGACGACACCGGCCAAGAACACGTGCTGACGACTGCCGTCGGGCATCTCAAGCCACAGCATCACAGATCCAGCACTCGAAGCATCAACTTCTCGTGCGAACCCCGTCACGCGACGGCGTGGGATCCCCGAGGAGGCTGCGGTGACGAGCTTGCCGAGATAGCTCTCGGCAATCTCACGTTCGAGGTACGCCGTCTTCCCCATCAGGCACCGTTTCCGAGCTGCCGACGGGGCTCGGTCGACGGCTTCTTCGAGACAGCGCTAGCGACCATGAGTGCCTCGTAATACTCGAGGCTCGCTTGCGCCAAGAGCGCGAGACCAACGCGAGACATCCCCTGGTCAGCGTCGATTCCATGCCGCGCGTTCACATACGCGAACGCTGCAAGCTTGAGGCGCTGCCGCGCGCGCCCCACCTCGGGGGAGTCAACCCCGTCCTCGTGCTGGAAGTAAGCGTCGACCGGACGCTTCACTGGGGCAGCCCCCATGAGCGCCTCGAAATACTCCAGGGACGTCTGCGCCAGGAGCGCAAAACCGGCACGCGCGGTGTCCGCATCTGCGTCGACCCCGTGGCGCGCGTTCACGTACGCGATCGCGGAGAGCTTGAGCTTCTGGCGCCCGTGACCGGCCGCGTGCGAGTCGCCAGGGCTCGAACCGTTGCCGGGGCCGTTGAAACGCGCGTGCGACGGCATCGATCGATCTGTACCACGAAGGCTTCGATTCCGAGATCCCCGTCGCACGGCTGTCAGATCCCACGACCCTCCGGCGTCTAGCCCGTAGATGATCAGGCACGCCGACAGCCACCTCGACCACGGCCTCACCGAGGCCCATCTCCGCTACCTCCTCGATCGGTTCGCCGATCGAAACGGCTTCTTCATCGAGACAATCGCCCTCCCTGTCGAATTGGGGACCGTCCCATGCAGTCTCTACGGCCCCCTGATGGGCGACGCGCCGATCGACGAGGATGCCGTCACATACGCCGTACGCGGCACACGCACCTGGCCGTCACGCCTGGTCAATCTTCCAGCTCGACCGCAGCACGCGGTAACAGTGATCGGCGGCCCGCACGAAGAGGCGCTGTGCGTCCTTTACACCGCCTTCGGCGGACCGGCAGCCCCCCAGGAGCCAAACGATCCGAGCTGCAAGGACCCAGGGACGAGCGCCGCGTTCTGGCGGCAGCACGCTCTTGCACAGTAGGTCAGCTCGGCGAGGCACTCGGAGCGGCCCTCAAGCCTGTCGAGGCACAGCTCCTGCGGATGGCACCAAGCTCGCGACGTATGACGCTGACGCTTCGCAACTTACAACGCGCGGCCGTACCTGTCTTCGAGACGAACGACGTCGTCCAACTCCGGCGTCGACACTTCGAGCACGTCGGTGTCCTCGATCGCGAGCATCCGGTGGCGAAAACCCGGCCAGATGTGGAATGGCTCGCGGGGGCCGAGTTCGCGGCTCTGAGGCTCCTCGCCCTCCGCAAAAAACTCGAAGCGCAGTCGCCCCGTGAGGACCATGATCGTCTCGTCCTTCACGCAGTGGTACTGGAGCGAGAGCGCCTCGCCGGCGCGCACGTGCAAGATCTTACCGACGTAGCGGTCGGTCTTCGCCCAGATCAGCTCGTGGCCCCAGGGCTTGTCGACGGTCGTTGTCTCTTGCACGCGGCCTTCTTAGCACGCACGCCTCACGCTACGCAGTCGTTCCGCGTTCACGTGAGGTCAAAGACAGCGACGCTGAAGCCACGATCGACGGCACCACCGGGTGAGATGAGGGAAACAACAACGACGTTCGTGCCGCTGGTCTCCCATATTGCAACAACGTCAGTGACAGGCGTGGAGCTGCCCCCGAGCGTGACCAGGATGGCCAGGTTGTTAAGATTCGCCGGAGGATTCGTGAGCGTGAGGTCGTAGATGCCGCTCGACCCCACGTGAGTGACGGATCCAGTGAAGCCCTTCTGCGAGATGTAGCCCGTTGGGAAAGAACCGTTGGCGTTCGCGATGACGGTCGCGACAGCGATTGCCGGCGCTACGCCTCCCACGCCCGTCGGACCCGTCGGGCCGTTCGCCGGTCCCGTGGGCCCCGTCGTGCCCGTCGGACCCGTGGCCCCCGTCGGGCCTGTGCCGCCCGTCGGACCCGTAGCCCCGGCCCCGGTCGGGCCCGTGCTGCCGGTCGCGCCGACGATGCCAGTCGAGCCCACCGCACCAGTCGGGCCCGTCCTGCCAGTCGGGCCCGTCGCGCCCGTCGCGCCAACGATGCCGGTCGAGCCCACCGCGCCCGTCGGACCCGTCACGCCAGTCGGGCCGGTCGCGCCGGTCGCGCCGACGATGCCGGTCGAGCCCACCGCGCCCGTCGGACCCGTCACGCCAGTCGGGCCTGTCGCGCCTGCGGGCCCAGGACCCGTCGCGCCCGTGATGCCATTCGGGCCCGTCAGACCCGTCGCGCCCGTCGGACCCGTCGGACCTGTCGCGCCCGTCGCGCCCGTGATGCCGTTCGCGCCCGTCGGACCCGTCGCGCCCGTCGGACCCGTCGCGCCCGTCGGACCCGTCGGACCCGTCGGGCCGGTGCTGCCGCCCGCGGGGCCCGTCGGACCAGTCGAACTCGCGCCCGTCGCGCCCGTCGCGCCCGTCGCGCCCGTCGCGCCCGTCGCGCCGGCGTGACCGCGGTGACCGCGGTGACCACGCTTGCCACGCTCGCCGCACTCGCCGCAGCGGCACTCCCCGACGCAGCCCCTTGGGTTAAGGATCATCGCCATCTTCACGACGAGGCTAGGCTCAGGGGCTAGGCAGGGCAAGAAAACGGCCGCCTGGTCTCACTCCCGCTCGCCCGAGCGCGTGCCGATCCGAGCTATAGATCAGGGATGTCCAAGGCGGTCACGGTGCCGTTCTCGCACCTGGTCCTCGACCACAGCGACATCGGCCTCCACCGCGATCGGAAGTGGGGCTTCCGCGAGGTCTTCGGCTTCCGCACGCTGCACAACCTGCCCTTCTTCCAGTTAGCTCACAAGGTCAAGAGGGCCTACGAGGGCAAAGACGTGCCCTCGCACGAGGGCTGGGAGGCTCAACGCGCCGCCCTCCAGTGGCTCGTAGAGAAGGGGCGTGGCGGGATCTACGCTCTCGACGAGAAAGGCATCAGGGTGAAGCACACGCCCTTCCAACGCTTCTACATCACCGACGGGAACCATCGCTCGCTCGCTCTCTACATCCTTGGTGACAACGAGGTCCGCGCGCGAATCAGTCACTAAGGTCGACGGTCGAAACAGCCAGCGTTCAGCGCCGCACGTCGAATGCGATCGTGATCCGCGGCAGGTCCCCCGGGTAGACCGGAAGACGGTGCCACATCTCACCCCCGAAGATCGCCAACCGCCCCGGGTGCGGATCGACACCCAACTCTCCATCCGCGCACTCGAACACCGTCGGTGTGATCGACGCGGGGTCCCCGGGTGTCACGTAGTAGATCCCCGTGAGGCGCGCGATCCGGTGCTGGTGCCGCGGGTGGTGACTCCCCCCACGGTTCACCATCGCCCAGCCCACGAGCGACCGACTACCCATCACGGTGACCATCTCCTGGCGAAGCTCCTGCACCGCCGAGTCGGGCCACAGGAAGAGATCCTCACCCGACTTCCATCCCCCAACGTTGATCGATCCAGTCCTCCGGCCGCGATCGCGCTGCATTCGGTCGAGGATGACCCGCTCGAGCGCGACACAGAGCTCGGGACGCACTTCGTCGAACACGAGCGGCTGTGCCCTGCACTGCGCCGCGAGCTGCGCCGTAACGTTGACTGCGTCGCGACGCTGGAGAGCTTGATCCATAGACCGCATTATCGCGCGGCGCGCGGCGCACGGCTAGATCAAGCTCCGAGGTCGCTAGATCACGAAATCTTTGCGCAGCGCGCGACGGACAGCCTTCCAGTCGAAGACGCCCAGGCGCGCCGACCCGTCGTTGACGGCGTAGCTCGCGACGAGCGCGTCACCGACCTGGGCGAGCCCCGCGCAGAACTCGATGCCCAGTTGCTCGAAGTAGAACGGGTCCGTCATCGAGACGAGGCGGTGCTGGTCGTCGAGCATGACGAAGCGATGCAGGTAGATCCTGCCAGAGCCCCCCGGGAAGGCCACGTCGTGGACGACGAAGATCCAACCACCTTCGACACGCACTCCCTGCGACCCACCGCGAAGCCTGCCGTGCTGCGCGAACAGCGACGGCTGCCAATCCGCCGGAGCCCCAACGGCGTAACGGCCATGCTCCATCGCGAACCATGCAAGACGCTTCACGTCACGATCGTCTGCGTCGACCAGGTCGAGGACCGTCGTCGGGTGCGTAGCGTAGAGGAACTGCGCGACGTCGCCGTCAATGAGCGGCATCCAATTCTTTTGCGCGTGCACGCTCCACGGTCCACGCATGGGATCGACACGCGCGATCCGTCCATCATCGCCGATCTGAAGCAGCACGATCTCGCGGCGACCTTCCTCCGTGAAGTCGCAGACGGTCGCGGTCGCCCACCACGTCCCCCGCCACGCGAACAAGCGTGCGTCCTCGAAGCCGTGCACCGGGTATGCCGTGCGCGTCTCCCCCGTCGCGTCCACGATCTCGGTGGCGTGCGTCGTCTTCAAGTCTGCTCCCAGGTCGAGGAGAAAGTTACGCGTGCGTATGACCTGCCACCCCTTCCACGGTCCGTCCTCCTGCACGACGTCGCCGGGGGGCGTCACGTAGGCGCCATCCACGATTCGGTAATTCACGGTGCGCACGATGCAGCGCACCCGCTCGCCATCGGAGTAGATCGACGGATTGCTGGCGTTCCAACCAGGGTCCGGCGAGAACTCGATCGGACGAGCCGTGGCTCCGAACAACGACTCCGCACTCGGCGCGGAGAACGCACGGTTCGACCGGAGGCGTTCGTCGTCCGGACTCCAGCTCAGCGCGATGTCCGCCCAGTAGCGCGCATCGTCCTTGTGCCCTGCATAGAACGACGAGATCGAAGCGCGGTCCGCCGCCTTCCAGGTGTAGACGTCTTCATCGAGGAAGAGGTCCGTCGGTGGCTTGGGAGTCTCCGCCGCGGCGACGGCGAAGATGCGCGCGATCGCGTGGACCCCCTTGTTGTACCAGTAGTCGGAGATCTCATAGAGGGGTTCGCCGCGCCGCGGGTCGTGTTGGTAAGCCTCCAGGAACGACTGCTGAACCTCAGCCCAAGGGCGCTCGAGCTTCGACTTCATCTTGCCGATGCGCAGCTTCGCCTCGAAGACCTCGTCGAAGTAACCACCCATCTCGGCACGGCGCTCGAAGAAAGCGAGCGCCTGCGCGTACTGCCCCAGGCACTCGTGCGTCTGCCCGAGGTAGAAGTACGGCCTCGGGTCACTGGGGTCCTCGACCCGGTCGCGGTTCAAGAGGTCGAGGTCCCGCGTCCACCGCGCGCGCCACTCCGCGTCGGATCGAGCACCGCGGTCGCGGTTCACGATCACGTCCGGGATCATGCTACCCACGTTGGGGCCTACCGCGCACTCGTGCGTCCGCCACTTGTAGCGCCAGCCGGAACCCGTGCGCATCACCAGCGGGTGGTAGTAGTGCCCGGGGGAGATGCGCACACGATACGCGCAGGAAGGATCGCGTCGGTGCGCTTCGAGGAAGCTCCGAAGCGCCTCTCCTCCGGAGAGGACGTCCCCGTTGGGCATGATCGAGAACACCGTGCTCGTGCCGTGCAGCTCGAGCGCGCGGTTTCGACTCGTCGCGAAGTCAACGAACGGTTCCTCGTGGAGCGCTCCTGGAATGCCGTCGAGCTGCTCGCGGATCAGGCGCTGCGTCCCGTCGGTCGACCCCGTGTCGAGGATCGTCCAGGTGTCGATGTACGGTCGGTACGACGCGAGCACTGCCTCGATGCGCTTCGCCTCGTTCTTGACGATCATGACGAGGCCGAGCAACGGACGATCCTGCGAAGCGATCCGCGCCCAGCTCTCCGCGACGCCTCCCATGACAGAAGAAAGCCCGCGCGCCTGAGCGTCCGCGCTGATCCACGTCCGATAAACGTCACCGGCCCGCAGCGCGTCATGATTCCGCACGATGTCCTCGTAGTCACCGTAGCTGTAAGCGTAGTTGCCAGGGCGCTGACCAACGACGTACGAGAGCAGCCCCTCGTCGAGAGGTGCAAGTCCCCTCGTGGTCGCGAGGTCGACGGCGCCCCAGAAGTCACGGATCAGCCCACGCATGCTCGCGCAGGTGCCAACGATGAGCCCCCCCGCGAGGTGCCCGTAGACGCTGTGCCAGTAGCTAGGTGCGTCAACGTCGCGCTTGTCGAAGCAACGGAGCACGTGGACGTGCGCCCGGTCCGACGGGTCGGCGAAGACGTCGACGCCCTCTGGAGGGAGCTTGGCCACGTGCGTGATCGCCAGATCAATCCAACCGACGTGACTGACACGCGTAACCTCGAGCGCCATCTCCAACATCGCGTACTTCGCCCACATGAGTTGGACGTAGGGCGCCGTCACCTTCGTCTTGCGCGCGTTGTGCTGGAGGGTGCCGCGCTCAGCAGCGCTGACTCGTGCAGCGCCGAGAAGCTTCTCGAACGGGATCGGCACGACCTTCGTTCGACGGTTGCCCCGCAACGCGAGCAACCGCTTCTCCAGCTCGGGCTCGGTGAAGATCACCATCTCGCGGTCGAGCCCGAGCACGTAGTCAGCGTTCGCGAACATCCAGTCGACGGACCGGTGCTCCGTGCTGCCGCGCTTGGCAAGGTCGTAGAGGCAGGTGACGAACGCGAGTTTCTTCATGGAAAGGACCCCTATGCGCCCACGGTACCTGCCTGCTCCGACCGCTCCGTAGACGCAGTCGGGCTCCAGATTCCTTGCGGCTTCGAGTTCTTGGCGCTTGTTCATTCACACGCGCGTTTACGCGCCCCGCCTGGAGATCACGATCACGTCGGCCTTGGGCAGGCTCACCGTGAAGTACAGCGCGTCGACGACGACGCTCTCGAACTCGGCCTTGCGGTCGACCAGGATGCGCTCCTGGTTCGGGTCCACGCGGTTGACGTCCTCGATCACGTAGAGCCCGTTGGGGCGCAGGCTCGGGTAGAAGTTGCGGAGCGTCTTGACCTGAAGCTCCGGGATGTGCGCGCCGTCGTCGATGATGATGTCGAAGCCGAACGTTCGGTCCAGGTAACCCCTCGCAGCCTCGGGGTCCGTCGAGTCACACAGCGCGGTGCGGATCCGAGGGTCGTCGACGATCATCGTGTCCGGCTGGACGTCGATGCCGTGGATGACGCCGCTCGCGAAGTAGTCGCGCCACGCGCGCAACGACGCGCCAGGTCGGTAGCCGGGGAGGTCGTGCCCGTACATCGAGCAGTAGGCTCCGGGGATCACCGTCCCGATGCCGATCTCGAGCAGGGACACGGACTGGTCGCGCAGGTGCTTGAACAGCGCGTGGTAGATCGGCGCGTAACCGTTCTGACTCTGCTTGTCGCTGGCGTGCCCGTTCAGGAGATCGTCGAGGTCGAGATTGCGCGTCACGCTTCCTCCCGCAATTGGTCCATAGCGACGGCACGCTTCTTCATGAGCGTGAAGAGGTCCTCGTCCGAGAGTCGGCAAGCGCCGCTCTGGTGCGAACCCCAGAGGAGGTCGCACGCGCGCGCGCACACGCCCCAGTCCTTGGCCGCGAAGCTGTTCTGGATCACCTGCCTGAGCGGGCGCTCGGGACGTTGGTAGACGCGCGCGTAGTTCGTGATCATCTCCTGGTAGTCACCCAGGTACCAGTCGAACAGCTCCGGCGCCTCGAAGTAGACAAGGTTGATCAGCTGCTCGTCAGCGTGCCCGTAACCGCTCTGGAGGCACGTCACGAACTGCTCCTCGACGCGATCGCAGACGGCGTGCATGTGCACGCCGTCTCCGGTGAAGAAGCCGCTGCACATCGTGCAACGTCCCTGGCACCGTGGGCCGAAGTTGGCAGCGAAGTCCTGCGTCGTCTTCTTGTCGACGTAGTCGATGTAGCAGGTCGAGAACTTGTTTCGGTGCTGCCCGAGCGCCTCTTGCAGGTGCGCGAGGTTCGTGGCCCCCATCCGCTCGATGCAGACGTTGATCCACGCAAAGTGCGTCGACGCGAAGACGTTCTCGGCGATCACCCGTTTCAGCATCGCGTAGCGCGCCATGCAGAACAGGTAGTAGCTCGCGGTGTTGCGTGCGTCGCTCGGGCACGCCCCACCGCCGCGGTTGACGATGATCCGATCGCGGTGGCGGGTGAGCGGGAAGTCGTCGAACGACTGCGTGATGACGCGCGTCCGCGCGTGGAGCCGCTCGGGGCGGAGCGCCCAGACCTTGGCCTCGTTCGCGGGCTCGCAGAACACCACGAGGTTCTGCTCGAGCGTCAGGGTCGACGCCCCGTGCTCGTCGAGGTAGTACGCGGAGGGGCGCGCTTGGATCGGGCCGGAGGCGTCGGGCTGCGTCGTCAGGTCGAAGTAACCCGTGACGAGCGTCCAGTTCGTCGTGTCAACGGCGCGGTAGACCCCCTCACACGTGACCTCGTCGCGGAACGAGACGAGCCCCGTGCCGGACCAGTGTCCCACGTGCGTGACGTCGAGCTTGTACCGGTCCTCGATGCGGTACCACAGCCGATCGCGCATCGACTTGAAGTGCCAGATGTCGTCGAGGACGATCAGCCCCGCGTAGTCGTGCGCGCGCAGCCAACTGACGAGGTCGTACTCGCGAGACCCCTCGTGTGGATCGATGTCGATGAGGATGAGCGCGCTGCCCAGGATCTCCTGCTTCCACGCTTCGCGCGTCACCAGGTCAAGGAGGTCCACCTGGTGGTACGCGATGTTCTGGCGCTTCCGCCGATGAGCCGGCACGTGGTCGACGACATCGAAGGAGAGCACACGGTTCGTCTCGTTGTACGAGAGCGCGTGCGCGGAGTCGCCGAGGTGCGTGCCGATGTCGAGGATCGTCCGGCCCTCAAACAACGTCGAGAGGTACGCCAGGAGCCGGTGATGCTCGACGCCGGCCGGCCCGTAGAACCACTCCGAGTTGCCGACGTACGCCCGCAGCTTCTCCACGTCGACGGCGTGAAGACCAGCGTGGGTTAGCTCCATGGGTTGACGAACTTCTTACGACGGCAGTGCAAGCGCGTGCAATGGTGAAACGTCAAGGAGCGCGCGGCGGATCCCTACGCACTGTTTTACTTCGTGAGAAACTTGAAGCCGCACTTCGGACAACCGTGCTCCTCGAAGTGAGCGAAATGGCTGACAAGCCGCAAATTATCGTCCCGGTTATCGTTCTTGATTCCATTGCGGTGGTTAACATCTTCAGCGGGATGTAGATAGCGCCCGAGGATCCTCTCCATCACGAGACGATGTTCGAGGACGTACGTTCCATCACCCTTACCGTTCCGACGTGCGAAAGGATGATCTGGCGCCCACACGTGCACGTAACCATCACGCTTGTCTGTGTAGCGACCGCCCTTCCACCCTGGTGCTTTGCACCCCTTCTTACCTAAAGCCGAGCGTGCATGGTTCGCGCTGATCTTCTTCCTAGTCTCTGTGGTGTCGTGCGTCTTCCACCACAACGCCCGAGCCTTCGCCATCTTCCGACGGGTCTTTGAACTAGGCTTGTAGTTTCCCGCTGCACGCCCTGCGGCTTGTCCAGCTTTCAAAGCGGCTTGAAAGGCTGGATCGCGGCGCCGCTTGTTGAGGCTCTTACGCGCGGCCTCCTTCATCAGAAGAAGGCGTGCCTTTGACATCACACCGCGACCTTCGATCCAATCGCCAGCCATCTGCGGTTCTCATCGCGCAGGTACCAGCGCACAACCTTCTCCAAGCTCTGCTCGATGTCGATCGGCTGCTGCCAGCCCATCGCACGAATCTTCGATGCGTCGAGTGCGTAACGGAGGTCGTGTCCGGGTCTGCTCTCGTGAAAATTTTGGAGCTTGTATATCAACGGCTTTCCAACGAAGCCGGCAATCATCTGAGCAAGATCAAGATTTGAGATCTCACGCTCCCCCGCAACATGGATCTTGAGCGGCGGGACCGTGCCCTCAAGTGCCCGTGCCCCTGCACTACGATCCTGCTCAATCAAGAATGCTAACGCGCTCGCGTAGTTCCTGCAATGGATGTAGAAGCGTGTGCCGCTCCGCGTGCATGTCGGATCCGCGTGGATACTGACCTCTTCTCCAGCAAGCACACGGCGAATCACAAGGGGCACAAACTTTTCAGCCCCCTGTCGCTCCCCGATCAAATTCATCGTGCTCACGATCGAAATCGGGAGCCTGTACGTGTTCGCGTACGCGAACGCGACGCATTCACCCCCAGCCTTCGCTGCCGCGTACGGGTTTGCTGGCCGAAACGGATCCGTCTCGACGTTGCCAGGTGAGTCCCAACTCGCCGGACCGTAGACCTCGTCCGTCGACACGAGGAATGCGCGGCGAAGTGACTTGAGCGATCGCATCCACATCAGGAGGTGGTGCGTGCCGACCACGTTCGACAGCAAGAACGGCAGCGGGTCCACGATCGAGTTGTCGACGTGCGTCTCGGCCGCGGCGTGGACGATGTAGTCGACCTCACCTACTTCGTGCGCGACACCCTCCGGGATCGGCTGCGCCAAGTCGCAACCGAGCACGCGCACGCGCTTGTCGTCGTACGCTTGGATGTCGCGGAGGCGATCGAAGCCCGCGGAGGCGTAGGTCATCTTGTCGAGCACGACGATCTCGGCGTCCGTCGTCTTGAGCAGGCTCTCGACGACGTGGTGCCCGAGAAAGCCAAGGCCCCCCGTGACGAGGATCCTCATGGACACCTAGCCTCCGGCTTGGAGCGCCCGGAGGAGCAGCGCGCTGACGAGCCCGTTGACCGACCGGTGGTCCTTCTTGGCCGCGTCTCGCAGCGCGCTTCGCAGCTCGGACGGAATGCGCAGCGTGAGCATCACGGTCTTTTGCCGCTTTGCCATTGCACTCGCTTATAGTGCCGGCGCGCGTGGAATGTCAACACTCCGGACGCTTGACCGAGAGGGGCGCGTGGTACCGCAAGAACGTCACTCGACGCTTCACGCACGCGCCGCGAACAAGAGTCCCGCGCCGATCGTCGGATCCCAGGCCGGTCGCGGCTTGGGTCCGCCGCCTTCTACGAAGACCGAGAACCCCAAAGGCTCGAGGAGGCGGCGGAAATGATCTCCGTCGTAGAAGTGCCACTCCATCGCAATGACGCTCACGAGGTCGACCCACGCTCTGCTCTCGAAGATCTCGTACTCCGCGCCCTCGCAGTCCATCTTGACGCAAATCGGCAACTCTCCCCACCGCTCCCTCGCGATCCTGATCTGGTCTGCGATCGACGCGCACTCGACCTCCTCCACGGTACCCACGCAACCATGCCCCTTCGCCGCGGCCTCGAACATGCTACCCGCAGGGTGGTCAGGACGGTGCGTGAACGCTCGCCGCCCTGGGGCCCCGACGGCCAGCGGCGACACGACCATGTCGTCCTCCGTAAGCCCGTTCAACCGGCAGTTCTGCTCGAGGATCGCTCGATTCTTGGAGGACGGCTCAAAGGCGATCACGCGGCTACGCTTCTCCACCGCGCAGCGAATCGCGAACTCGCCGTAGCAGGCGCCGATGTCGAGCACGATCGTCCCGACGGGGATCCGGTCGAAATTGTAGCAATCCTCCTCGAAGATCTCGGCTGCCAAGGCGGCAGCGTGCGGAACGTCGAGGAGCTTGATCGCGCCGTACGTGAGGAGGGCTGGCTGCATGCGGGTCCGCAGGCTACGACAACTTCTTCAGCGACAGCGTCACGTTCGCGCACGCCTCGCCGCCTGGCGCCGTGGCCGCCGTCTCGACCTTCTCGGTACCCGCCCCCGTTCGGTTGAGCAACGTGACCGCTGTACCAGCACCGATGCTGAGGATGCCTTGCCCACGGACCACCATCAGGTCGTTCGCGGTTGTCGCCGTCCCCTGGTGGTTGCTCTGAAACTCGTGCGCGGGACCCTGGGACACGCCGTCGAGGGCAAGCGCGAACTCGAGCGCGCGCGTCGTGGGGGAGTCTTGGTTGTGCGCGGCAACGTAGAAGTTGTACTCGTAGTCACCGTCCGACGAGACGACGAACGACGTGCCGCCCGGAGCGGGCACCGTGATGCCAACGTTCGGGAACGGCGTGCCGCCCAAGTTGAAGACCGCGGCAGCATGCGCCGTGATGGTCTGCGCGTCGTCCGCGACAGCGAAGCCGTAGGCCGTCGCACCAGCAGGACCCGCCGGACCTGTGGGCCCCGCGGGGCCTGCGGGGCCCGTGGGGCCCGCGGATCCGCTCGGTCCTTGCGGGCCGCGACGACCACTCCCCCCGCGGTCACCGTCCTCGCCGCCAGCGATCTTCTTGATGTCCGCCATGCGCCCCGTTCTACACCCCACCCGAGCACCGGGCCTCTTTCTGACAGGATCCTCACTTGCTTGGCGTCGTGCTCTCCGCAGCGTTGGGAGCCCCCAGGTTGCGGATCGGCGTACCGTCGAACCAGTCACGGTAGTCGCCCCTCGGGTCGGGAACAGGGAACGATCCTCCGCCTGCAAGCTGATCGCGGAGCGCTCGGAGGTCCGGCGTGAACTCGGAGCGCTTGCGCGAACGAAAGCGCGCGATCGCCGCGTGGGATTTGTCGTTGGGCGCCACGCCCTTATCGGCGCGGACGTACACGTTCTTGTGCGGGCTCGACCGCTCCAGCGCGACGAACAGCGACGGCATGAAGTCGATCCGATGCTTGTTGTTCTCGAGCATGAACCCGAAGATGTAGTCCTCGCCTGACAGCCCGTCGCAGCCCTCCTCGAAGCCGTTCGCCTCCAGGCACCAGTCGAGAGGGAGCGCCAGCGTGCATCCGTACAACCAACCGCCCCCGCAGTCACGCTTGCCCTCCGGGCTCCGCTGGATGCGGTGGTCGCGCGTGATCTTGCCGTCCTCGCTCTTCTCGTAGGCGCCCACGATCACCGACTCACGCTTCCGCTCGCCGTGACGAACCACGTCGAGCCACTGCGGACCGAGGTGACAACGATCGTCGAGGAAAGCGACGTAGTCCGTCTTGGCAAGGACGATCCCCGTGTTTCGCGCGTTCGAGTTCGCCCACCAGTCCACGGCCGTCACACGGTGGGGGCCCTGCCAGATGTTCGGCTTGGGGCGCGAGACGACCACGCTCTTGAAACCTCCGGACAGGATACCGAGTGCGCTCGCAGACCGGCCGAACGTGTCGACGACGACCAGGTGGACCTCGTCGTCGGGACGAACCTGTCGGCCGAGGTCCTCGACCATCCAGCCAATCTGCGGGTCCTGGCGTCCGGTGATGTAGACGATCGACAGTCTCACGAGCTTGCCAACATGCTCGCTCCGAGCCAGCGAGCGCGTCAAGGGCGCGTACCCGCGTCAAAGCGGATCAGAGAAGACGCTACGAGCCTGCCGGCCAGTGCTTGCGGAGACCCTGCTCGACGTGATGCTGCGCGGAGACGCGCAGCATCAGCGTGTCCGGCAGCTGCGAGACAGCCCACACGAACGCTTGTGCGAGCGTCACACCCGACGCCCCGCTGGGCCACTGCGCCTTGAGCCCTCGCTTGACGTAGTGCTCCACATCATTCAGCGACAGGCTCGCGTCAGTCAGGAGCGCCTCCGCCCACGCGATCGCATTCGCTAGGGTCACCTCGTGCACCAGCGCGGACGTTGGTGCTTGCGGCGATAGGACCGGCGTCGGCGTCGAGGTCACCGTGAACAACTGTGCGATGCGGGAAGCGATCGGGACTCCGAGTCCCGTGCACGGATCAGCGCCGACCTTCGCGTGGTAGAGGCCGTTGTCGCCGACCGTGACGTCTGCGAAGCAGCCCTCGTTGCTCCACAGGTCATTGCCGATGAATCCGCGCTTGGTGCCGAGCGCTGCGACGAGCCCACTGTAGAGCGGAGCCACCGCGCTCGTCCCGCCGACGACCTGCACCGAACCACCGTAGTAGATCTCATAGCCGGTGTTTGGATCCGCCGCCCCCGCAACATCCGGCACCATTCGTCCCGGACCACTGGGCGCTCCACCCAGGACCTGCCACGCAGGCATCGAGAAGATCGTCGAGTAGCCACCCCCCGTACCGTCCCCCGTCGCGCGTCCAGGAACGTCGTTCCAGACAACCTCAGTCGACCGCGTCTTTGTGGTCCCACCACAGCCGATCACGTGAGGACACGAGGCCGGCACATCGACGTTGGCCGGCGACGATCCCCCGTCCGACGAGTCATTGTCCCCAGACGCCGCGAAGACCACCATCCCCGCAGCGACTGCCTCGATCGCTG
>Ga0265325_10000810_pt1 | contig 22622 bp, 22 predicted proteins | sample 41420metaG_FD_202090 | JGI IMG/M metagenome (GOLD analysis project Ga0265325, IMG submission 202090) | Rhizosphere microbial communities from Carex aquatilis grown in University of Washington, Seatle, WA, United States - 4-14-20 metaG | ecosystem: Host-associated > Plants > Roots > Rhizosphere... | reverse complement strand
GTGTGCGTGGGGCACCGAGAGCGGTCGCTTCGCCTCTGGTGCCGGGCCCCGCTACGCGCCGCTCATTTCGACCTCACCCGGCGAGGCTTCTTCCCCTCGTCGGCGAGCGGATAGTCGATGGTCGCGCGCAGTTGCCGCGCGCGCTTGTCGACCTCCCGCTGGAGCGCCGTCACCGCCGCACCTCGCGCGTCGTACAGCCGCCTTGGCTTGCGCTTCATCTTCTCGTCACTGAGCAGCGCATACGTGAGCCACGGAAAGACAGCGGTCACGTCCGCGTGCACATAGATGCTCCCGGTTTCGACGCTCTCGGCCGACACCTTCCCCCATGTGTGTCCTTCGCCGGCGGGGCACGAACTCAGCGCCCCGTTGTCGACCGGGTCAACGCAAAGTTGCACGTCGATGTCGAAGCCGTGGGTCGGTACGCCCAGAATCTGATCCAGAAGAGGTTCACCCTGCAGCGTGTAGTTCTTTGGGACACCTCCGCCCAAAATCCATACCGCCATCGGCGCGCGTAGCGTCGCGAAGCAGTGGTGCTGCATCGCACCCATCTCGAAGACGTCGTCGCAGACGTCGATCTCGAGTCGGAAGGCCTCCCCGAGGAGCCGTCGCAGCTTCACGATGTTGAGAAAGATCGATCCGTCTTGGACGGCGCCGACGAAGATCGGGACGCCGAGTCGCCAGGCTGTCGACAGGAGCGAGGGCTCCTTCACGCCGAGCGCTTTCTCTATTTTGGCCAGCCGGGCGCCGAGCAAATAGTGCAGCTCGGGCGTCGTCATTCGCTTTTGAAACTCCGGACCGCGCATGATGGCCGAGAAGAGCCGGTCGGTCTCGAGCAGGGTTTCTTCCCAGAAACCGAGGTCGTAGATGCGGATGATTCGCGCCAATCGGTATTGCAGGTCGCCCGCGCTCGGATCGATTTCACGGATGCGGTGGCCGATCACGCGGTGGGCGTCGTGATACAGGTTCGCGCCGGTGGTCGTGATGCAGTCGATGAGCCCCCGCTCGATGAGCGGAATGAGGCACGACTGGTGAAGCCCGGCAGGCGTCATCGCCCCGCTGAACGTGAGAAACACCGCGCAACCCTGCTCGACGCTCCGTCGCATGAGCTGGTGTGCGGTTCTTTCCTGACGGCCAACGTAGGCCGGAAAGCGATGCTCGAGGATTTCTCGGGGTGTCTCCCGGCCGGTGATGGCCGATGGGACGACGTCGCGTGCGCGTTCGAAGCGACGGCGGAAGGAGGCTCGGTTGCTCTGCGGAGTGGACATGGGGATGGGCCAATGGGGGGGGCGGGGCGTCCGATGCGTGCGACGCGGTTCGGCACTGACGAACATGCCCCGGGCACCGGAGTCAAGCGCCGCTTGCGGGCGAACGCGAAAGGGTGCATTTGATGGCGTCGATGACGACGTTACGGCCGCTCAGCATACCTCTCGCCGATCAGCCCCCTTCCCTCGGGCGGCCGACCACGTTCGAACAGCTCGCAGCGCTCCCCGACGAGTGCGTAGACGTCGCGATCGGCGCCGCGCTCATCGCACGCGACACGCACGCGACCCTCGACGTCGAGCGAACGATTGCCCGCTTCGACGACATGGCGGCACCGCTCGCAGCCCGCGACCTCGCGTCGCTTCCCCCGGCCGATCAGGCGAGCGCGCTGTCGCTTTATTTGTACGAACAGCTTGGCTTTCGTGGAAATGAACAAGAGTACTACGACCCCAAGAACAGCCTGCTACCCGATGTTCTCGACCGCCGGCTCGGGATTCCGATCACCCTCGCGCTCGTTTACTGCGAAGTCGCTCGCCGCGCCGGGGTGCGGGCGCGCGGCGTGAGCTTCCCGGGGCACTTCCTGGTCCGAGTGGACTCGCCAGGACGGGAAGACGAGCCGATCGCCATCGACCCCTTTTTTGGAGGTCGGCGGCTCGATCACATGGGTTTGCAGACCTTGCTCAAACGGGCTGCGCCTTCTCAGGAAATTTCGCTGGCCGAGCACCTGGCGCCAGCCAGCGCGCGAACGATCCTCGTGCGGATGCTCATCAATTTGAAGTGGATCCACGCGACCCGTGGCGACTTTGCGCGAGCCTTGCTCGCCCTCGACCGGATCATATCGCTCACGCCGGATTCGGTTCCCGCGCTGCGAGAGCGCGGATTGCTCGCCGCCCGGCTCGGGGCCGTGGAAGCAGCGCGTGCCGACTTGTCGCGATTGCTCGAGCTCGTCCCCCAAGCCCCCGACGCCGTATCGATTCGCCAGCGCCTCGAGGAGCTGCGCGCCAAGCGGAGCGTGCTGAACTGACCGGCCGGACCCCATCCGTGCGGCGATGGGCGATGTGCGCGCTCGCCGTTCGGACGTCGATTTCGGCATCGTCCGCCTCGGCTCAAACAGCCCCTGTGCGGGACGACCCGGCGTGGCACTGGAACATGGACTTGTGGACGCCCGAGCGGCAACAAACGCGCTACGAGTTTCACTACGCTCCGGTCTGGTACCGGCCTACCGGCAGCGCCGACCCGCGCTGGCCCATGGGATCCGAGTTCGGCTTCGGCGTTCGCACGACCACACGTGTGTTGCCCATCCTTGTCTCGTGGTCGTCGGAGCCCGTGCTCCGGGTGCTCGATTCGAAGTCTTTCGCGTTGTCGATCGTGCAGCGCGTGTTTGCCGGGGTCGCCCTCGGTCCCATCGAGCCCGAGATCGGGGGCGGCATGTCGATGGTCACCATCGACGTGTTCCACGCGAACTTCAGCGCCGAGCTTTTGTCGCCGCGCGCCGAGGCCGGACTCTGGGTACACGTTTCCAAGCTGCGCGTCGGGGCCCACGCGTACGCCGAGTACCTCTGGCGCTGGTTCGGGGACCGCAACTATCTGATGCGGGGGGTCGCTTTCGAGGTCGCCCTCGAGTCGTCGCCGGTGGGAGCTACCGTTCCCGTAACCTCATCCGTTCATTGACCTGCTGAGCAGGCTGGCCGTAGCCTGCCGGGTTACGCGGGCTTTCCGGAATGGATCGGGGGCCGCTCACCCGGAGGAAATGATGAAACGAATGCTCATGGTCGTGGCCGCTGCTGCGGGACTTACAACATTGTCGGGTTGCGCCTCATTCGCTGGCCTGACCGGTAGCATCTACTCGGGGTATGTCCTCGGGGCGAGCGCCGGTGCCGGGTCGGGTACCAAGACCGGCGAGGCGTGCGCGATGTCGATTCTCGGCGTGGTCGCACTCGGCGACGCCTCGATCGATTTGGCCAAGTCGAACGGCGGCGTGACTCAAGTGGCGTCCGTCGACCACAAAGTGTTCAGCATCCTCGGCATTTACGCCAACGTCTGTACGGTCGTTCACGGGAGCTAGTCGCCGAATCCCCCGCAGAGAACCTCACCCCCGGCCCCTCTCCGCTTGCGGCGCTTGCGGAGAGGGGGCGGGGGTGAGGTCTTCCCCAAGTGCCGCAAAAGCGCAGAGCGCGAGCGGCTCTCAGTACCATGAGACCAGCGACAACCGGGGGGTTGGCCGGGGCCGAATGAACTACCCTCTCGCCGCATGGCCATCGGTCGCCGCAGCTTTCTCGCGATACGCCTTTCGATCGTGGCCCTGTCCTTTGCTCCGGCCGCCGCGGCGCAGGCCCACTGGGACGTAGGAGCGCAGGCCGGAGCAACCGAACGGGTCGCTCCCGGCGCGACTCCAGGCCGTACGCCCGGCCCGAGCGGAGAAATTCACGTGCAGGTCGCGGTGTACCCCATGCTTCGCATCGGCCCTTATGCGGCGTTCGACCTGTCCCCGGTCGCCGGCCAGCCCGACCGGCAGATCTACGCCGGAGGTTTGCGCGTCAAAGTAAGCCCCCCTTGGTTGGCGGCCCCATGGCGCGTCTGGGCCTTTCTTGGTCTGGGATTGGCGTACGCTTACACGCTGAGCTCGCCGGCCTTTCGTTCCGCTTCCGTCCTCATGCCCGAGCTGCCCCTCGGTGTTGGGCTGGGTCACCGGCTGCATGGGCCCTGGGACGTGTACGCGGAGCTCGGGGTGCGCTGGGATCTCGCCGGCATCGGCGGAGCCGATTCCCCGCCGGCCCCCGGGTCCGGCCTGCCCGCTCCGTTCGCCGGCAATGACTTGCTGGCCGTATCTTTGAGCGTAGGAGTAAGCTTGGCGCTGTAGCGCGGGCGGCCTGCCCGCCGCGTGCTCGGCACTACGCAATGAGCACCCCTTCAGACCGCACCCGCCCCGCTCCGGATGGCGAGCGCCAGGAAGGTACGGCGCCGACTCGGCGTCCGACCGCGCGCGTCAGTATGCGCCCGGGTGGGCCCGAGGCCCTTGTCGGTCTGGTCGTAGCCGGGCGTTACCGCATCGAGCGAGTCGTCGGCGAGGGTGGGATGGGCGCGGTCTATCAGGCTGAGCACGTACTCATGCGCAAGCGCTTTGCGCTCAAAGTGCTTCACCCCGAGATGGGCCGTCTGCCGGAGGTGGTCGCACGGTTCGAGCGCGAAGCCATGGCTGCGGCCCATATCGAACACCCCAACGTCGCCGGGGCGACGGACTTCGGCAAACTCGACGACGGCTCTTTCTTTCTCGTGCTCGAGTATGTCGAAGGGGAGAGCTTGCGCGATGCGATCGTGGAGGGCCGGCTAGAGCTGGGGCGGGCGCTCTCGATCACGAGGCAAATCGCAAGCGCGTTGGCGCGCGCGCACACGCTCGGCATCGTCCACCGGGACCTCAAGCCGGAAAACATCATGCTCGTCGAGCGCGAGGGCTCGCCCGACTTCGTGAAGGTACTCGACTTTGGCATCGCCAAAGTCCCCATGGGCGAGTTCGTCGGCCAGCATCCTCAGGCCGGCCAGGCCCTGACGCAGCTTGGAATGGTGTACGGCACGCCGGAGTACATGGCTCCCGAGCAGGCGCTCGGTCAACCGGTCGACGCGCGGGCCGACCTCTACGCGCTCGGAGCGATGACGTTCGAGATGATTACGGGAACGCGGCCCTACAATCACGAAAGCAAAGTGACGCTGCTCGGCATGCATGTGACCGCGCCCATACCGAGCATGGCCGAGCGCGCGCCGGAGGCGAAGGTTCCTACCGCGATCGACCGAATCGTCGGCCGGCTCCTCGCGAAAGATGCCGCCGCGCGCTTCTCGGACGCGAAGGAGCTCATCGAAGCCATCGACGCAGCCGGTCCGCAGGTGCCGGGCGCGGCGCGACTGGGTGTCTCGGGAGGGAGCGACGCCTCCGGCCATTCGCCCGAGGGCGCCGGTTCGCGCTCGGCGGAGCAGTCGCCCGCGGTCGCCGGCTCTCGCTCTGCGTCCCTTGTCGGCACATCGCTCCGCGGGGCGGTGAACTCCGCCACGGCCTGGGCCAAAGTCCGGCGCATTGCGGTCGCTTCCGCCGGCGTCGGGGCCGCAGTCGCCTTGGGCGTAGCCCTTCTCCGAGGGCACGGGGGCGCCGTGGCAGCCCAGGCGGCCGCAAGCGGCGCCCCGCTGGAGGCCCACCCGGCGATCGTGCCGGACACGAAGACGAATGCGATCCTTGCCGGGGCGCAAGCGACCATCGATCGTGGCGATTTCGCAACAGCCATCGATGTATTGACGGCGGTCGAGAAAAAAGGACCCGACCGAGCGGACGTTCACATGCTCCTCGAGCGCGCCTATACGGGGGTTCGCAATACCCACGAGGCGATGCGCGAAGCAGGGCTTTGGCTGACCGCGGATCCGCGAGGCGCGGCCGACCTGAAATTGGAGGAAGAAGTACGAAATGCCGCGCTCCTGAAGGACACGCAAGACGAGGCTTTCGCGCTGCTCGAGACGAAGATGGGCGAGCGCGGCATCGATATCCTCTACGACATCGCATTCGGCACTTCGGGGCGCCTCTATCCCCAGGCCGCGGGTCGCGCGAAGCGCTCGCTCGAAGGGGCCGAAGTTCGAGGCCGCGCCAGCGCCGCGCTCGCCGTGCTCCTCGAGTTTCGCGACGCCAAGACGTGCGAGGACAAGCACGCGCTCCTCGATCGCGCTCGCGACCGCGCCGATGCGCGCTTTCTGGCGGCGCTCCAGCCCTACGAGTCGTCGCGTGGATGCGGCTTCATCGGTCGATCGGACTGCTATCCGTGCATGCACAAGGACCGGCTGCTCTGGGAAGCCAAGAGCGCCATCGAAGAGCGGATCGCGCGGTCGCCGTAGGGGGCTGTTTCTTGCGGCCGCTTCATGAAGGGGACACGACGTCGGGCTCCTACCGGGGTGGGTGCTAGGCTCCGAGCATGAGCAGCGTGGCCGCGAATCGACAGCGTGGGGACGCGCGTATGTCGCTCGTGGAGTGGGCAAACCTGCCGGAGCCGGAGCGGGGCGAGCTCGTCGACGGCCACCTGACGGAGGAAGAGGTGCCCGAGTATGTGCACGAGTTTGTGATCGCGTGGTTGATTCAGCTTCTCCGGAACTGGGGAGCCCCTCGCGATGCGCTCGTTGCCGGTTCAGGTGCGAAGTTCGCGGTGCAAGCGGACCGCGGGCGCATGCCCGACGTGACCATGTACCTTGCCGGCGCTCGTCGGCCGCCGAGGAGGGGGCTGATCGAGGTTCCGCCGAGCATCGCCGTGGAAGTCGTCAGCGCAACGCCGCGCGACGAACGGCGCGACCGCGTCGAAAAGCTTGTCGAGTACGCGGCCTTCGGGGTGCGGTGGTACTGGATCGTCGACCCCGAGCTTCGCACCTTCGATGTTCTCGAGCTCGGGGCGGATGGGCGGTACGTGCACGCTATCGCCGTGGACCAGGGCAAAGTCGATCCGGTGCCAGGGTGCGACGGCCTCTCGATTGATGTCTCGGCGCTTTGGGCGGAGGTCGACAAGCTGGGATAGCTGGGCTTCGTTTTCGCGGGAGTGAGCTTCGTGCTCGCGGGAGTGAGCTTCGTGCTCGCGGGAGTGAGCTTCGTTCCCGCGGGGGTAGTGGGTCAGTTTGAGATTGGGCTTGCCTGACCGGTCAAGCATGCCCAGGCTTGCCGCATGGGAACACTGACGCATGCGGTCGCATGGCGCAAGAAGGCAAAGCGAGACGTAGACGCCGACCTGACGGAGGAAGAGCGGGCGCACGTGAAGGCAGCGCTAGCCTTCCTACGCCGTCGCCTCGGGAGCGTGGCGGCGCTGGCCAAAGCGATGGGCGTGAAGCCGTGCCGCGTTTGGACCTCGATGAGCCCAAGTGGCGCCGTGAGCGCAGGCGTCGCCATGCGGACCGCCAGGGTAGCGCGCGTGCCCCTTGAAGACGTCCTTAGCGGCGCGTGGCCCAAGCCTGGGGCCTGCCCGTACTGCGGGCACGGGGTGACGCCATGAGCGACCCATGCCAGGATGGGCGCGTGCCTAAGCGCTCAAGCAAGCCGAAGCAGCCCCCGAGCAAGGACCCGAACGCGCTCGCGGCGTTCATCCTGGAGCAAGCCACGGGCGAGGCGGTCGCCGAAGAGCCAGAGGCAAAGCCGGAGGAGCCGCAGAAGAATCCCGCGGCCGTGGCGCTCGGGCGCATGGGTGGTCTCAAGGGCGGCGCGGCACGGGCAAAGAGCCTCACGAAGAAACGGCGCGCCGAGATCGCGAAGAAGGCGGCCGCGACGAGATGGGGCAAACGGCCCTAGCTATTCGGCCGCCTCGTCCGCACCTCGCATGGCCTCGCGCTCTGCAACATCCTCCGTGAAGTCGAGCACCAACTGTATGTGCTTGTCCGGGTGTGCATCGTTGATGTGGTCCACAGTGCTCTTCAGTCTGTCGCAGTCATCAAGAATTCCTTTCCTGCGCTGAGCGACCATCTCGACGAGGAATTCGTGAGGCGTCGTCTTGCGGTCTAGATCACCCCAGAGTGCCGCTTGGATGCCTCCGTCATCGGTGAAGGTGACCGCCGCGTTCGCGTGATACTCGCGTCCTTGATCATCGGTACGCGTTTCGGCTCGGAGTGCTGATTTGAGGTCGGACATGAGCGCCGCCTCGGGATCAAACTTTGGCTCCGCAAGGCGGCCGTTTTTGAGGCCCCATCGAACAGCGTCACGTAGGGTGCCGGGGCCGCCGATGTGTTTTTCGTAGTCGTGAAACAAAGCCTGCAACTGTTTTTGGTATGCCATGATGTGATGCCTTTATTTGGTCGGGTAGCGCTCGCCCCAGCCGTCGATGACGGCCGTTAGAATGAGTACGTGGCGGATTTTCACGAGCATGTCTCTAAACAGACGATAGTCTCGGATTCGATGCCGTAGCTGACCAGCAACGATGCCTGGATGGACCTTCTGTAGCTTGGCGAAACCGAGCAAGTCGTTCTCAGAAAAGAATGGCGTCTTTCTCGCGATCCACGAATCCATCTTCGCGGTCGGCACCAGGAAGTCGCTGGCCGCCGCGTTGGCGATGCGCTCTTCTTCCGATGCGTCGGTCTTCTCATCCGCTGATTCAGAAGCCAAGCCGACATCGATCGTGGCTGTCGCCGCGCCGTGTCGGTTCAATACGTGCTCAGCCTCATGAGCGAGAACAAACCAGAAGTTGTCGATGCGATCGAAGCGCATGGACAAGCCGATCACCGGGGATTCGGGATCAAGCCAAAAACATGCGCCATCGATCTTGCCTCCGGGCAGATTCTCCACAAGAACGACGCGGACGCCGCAGTCGGACAACATCTGCGGCGCTTTGCTTGCTGCGTCGGGAGTGATCATCAACTTGCGCAGCTCCGGCAGTAGAGCCCGCAGACGATGCTCGGAATAGTCCGGCACCACGACCCGTCGCGCGATCTGACGAACGCGGAAGAGCCAAGCAAGTTGCGCGGGCGGCGTCTCGCCGTACGTAGTCTTCTTCGCGGCGTGGTCGAGTCGGGGGATCTCGTCGGCACTGGCGAGGCCGAAGAAGTCTGCGAGCTGGGCCTCGATTGTCGCCGGGTCGTTGGAAAGCCAACCTCGCCGGATCATCTCGCGTAGAGGATACGTGTGGGCTAGCCGTGCCTTGCGGGCGATGGCGGGGTCTATCGGCTTCGCCCTGCCAAGCTCAGCCTCGATCTCAGCCGCCTTCTGCATGCCGAGGATTTCTTCGGCCGGGGTCTCGAAAACCTCGCCCAAGGCCTTTGCCATGTCTGCGCTTACCCCCCGCTTGCCGAGGGCTAGCTGATTTACGGATTGCTGGGAGGTCCCAAGAACAAATGCGAGGTCTAGCTGTGTCATTCCGCGTACATCGAGCTGGTTGCGGATGAACTCAGCAGGAGAGAGCACCTTTCGCGGTAGGTCGGTCATGAGGGCAACAATGACTGTACACCGGACATAATCGTCGTCAACATGCAAATGAACGTCATCTGTTGTTTTTGTGCTTGCGCGTGCCTGACCGCTCAAGCATACTGACTGTCATGAACGTGCTCGACGCCGCCCGCCGCAAGCAAGTCGTCCACGCCCTCGTGGAAGGCAACTCGATCCGCGCCACGTGCCGGATGACGGGCGTCGCAAAGGGCACCGTTCTCAAGCTCCTCGCCGACCTCGGCACCGCTTGCCGCGCCTACCACGATGCGAACGTGCGCGGCCTGAAGTGCCGCCGCGTGCAGTGCGATGAGATTTGGTCGTTCGTCGGGGCAAAGGACAAGAACGTCCTTCCGGACGAGCAAGCCTTCGGTCGCGGTTCGATCTGGACGTGGACGGCCCTGGATTCCGAATCGAAGCTGATCGCCGCGTACCACGTGGGCACCCGCGACGCCGGTTGCGCCTACGAGTTCATGACGGACCTTGCGGACCGCCTCGCCTCACGCGTTCAGCTCACCACGGACGGCCACAAGGCGTACATCAACGCGGTAGCCGATGCCTTCGGCCCGAGCGGCGTCGACTACGCGATGCTCGTCAAGCTGTACGGCGAAGTGCCGGCTGGCGCAGCGCGCTACTCGCCCCCGCAGTGCATCGGCGCCAACCTGACCCCGATCATGGGCTCGCCCGAGATGGAGCACGTTTCAACGTCGCACGTGGAGCGCCAGAACCTCACGATGCGCATGTCGATGCGCCGCTTCACGCGCCTCACGAACGGCTTCTCCAAGAAGGTGGAAAACCTCGGCCATGCGGTGGCGCTTCACTTCATGTTCTACAACTTCTGCCGCGTGCACCAGACGTTGCGAGTAACCCCGGCGATGGCCGCCGGCATCGCCGATCACGTGTGGGAGATTGATGAGCTGATCGCGCTCATGCCGAAGCCGATGGCGAAGGCATGGGGGAGCCTGAAGCGGGCGGCTAGCTGAACGCGCGTGGATCCCGCCATATGTGACAGCGCAAACGCTAGTGTTTACGACAAGTTGACTGACACTTGACCGTTGGTCCTGTGCGTTATAGGTTTCTTGACGCTGCCAGCTTCACTTGTCCCGCAAGGGCGGTGACAGTCATGCAGCACCCCGGAGGCTCACCGCAAGGTAGAGCCTCTGTGTCTTTTGTGCGTCACAACATATTGTAGAGCATGGGAGGTCACGGCGCCCATGTACCTGCTCTACGCCGACGAGTTCGGCCACGATGGCGTCTGGGATCCGAAGGACCCAAAACGCCGGCATCATCCGCTCTTTGGTCTAGCCGGGGTGGCGGTGCAAGCAAGCCGTTGGCGAGACTTGGACCGCGGCTACCATCGATTGAAGCAGCACTTTTACAAACCCGAGATCTGGCTGAAGGGCAAGCGATCCGAGCGCTTCGAAGCGAAGGAGCTGAGTCTCGGTAGTCGACGCGACGTGCGGTTTACGCATGCCGTATTCACCCTGCTGAAACGAGTCGGCACGGTACTTTTTGCGTACGGGATACATAAAACGCCTGGCGCGGAGCAGAACGGCGAATCGCTGTACGGTACGGTCACGCAAGGGTTGATGCAGGCATACGAGAGGTATATCCGTCAGCAACACGGCAAGCATACCAAGGGGTTGATTGTACTAGATCGGCGAAACGAGACGCGCGATCTTGAGTTACTAGCGTGGTCGCAGAGCCACCTATTTTCTGCATCTGACGTCTTCCGCGGTGGATTCGATCGCCTTGTAGAAACGCCAATGCTGGTCCGCTCCGAGTGGCACCACGGCATTCAGGCTGTCGATAATGTCGCGCGCGTACTTGGTCGCGTGTACCGCTACCGAGTGCTGGGTGACATGTACAAGGCGTACGACACCGAATTCGGGAACGAGCTTGATGCTCTCATGCACGAGATTCCGCCGAACTGGCGCAGCATCTATATAAGCGGCGCCCCGCGAACATCCGTAGACCGGCCACTTCCGGGATGGTCGGTGTCCGCCGGTCCGTTATCGCTCCCGAGCAAGCCGACGGGCACGCAGGGGCCAGACTCAAACTGACCCACTACCCCCGCGGGAGTGAGCTTCGTTCCCGCGGGTGTTAGGTTCGTCCTCGCGGGCGTGAGTCTCGCATTCACGAGAGTGAGCTTCGCACGCGCGCAAGTGAGCCCAGCCCTCGCGGCAATGAATCTCGCGTTCGCGGCAGTCAGCTTCATTCTCCGGAAAGCGAGTCTCGCGTTTGCGGGCGTGAGTCTCGCGTTCGCGGGAGTACGCTTCAATCTTCGGAAAGTGAGCTTCGTTGTCAAACGAAGGAACGCAACGGCCTCGCGGGTGAGCCTCTCTCTTGCAGGACTGGCGTTTCTTCGCCGGGGATGGAACGTCACTCATCGCGCCATGAGTGAAGGAGGCCGAGCGCCGAGGGTATCTTCCGCACAAAGGAGCTTCGCTGTCCGAAGACGGACCTCGAGTATCGTGCAATCGAAGGGCACTCTCCCCAGATCGAGCGCTGCTCGCGAGCGGGTGAACGCCGCCCCCGAGCGCTCGAGCGACGCTCAGCCGAGAGCGAGCGTTGCGTTCTCGCGCCGCTCCTGCGGTCCTGGCGGATTCTCCCTAGCGGGGCTCAAATCCCGAATCGCTCGCGATTGGCTTTCAAGAACTCGATGTACGCCTCGGGCTGCTGCTGGGGGGCGATTTCTCCCGCCTCGACGGACCGCTCGAGCGCTCGCTTCACTTCGCCCACCAGGCGCGAGGGGGGCAAGCCGAACGCACGCATGATGTCGTCGCCGATTCCGCTCGGGAGTGGCGCCACCCGGGCGTCTTCGGCGGCGAGTTGTCCGATGCGCTGCTGGAGCTCCTCGATTTGCTGCAGGCCGCGGCGCTTCTTTTCGGGACGCTTGGTCGTGATGTCCGCGCGCGCAAGGCAAAGCAGATCCTCGAGATGCTCCCCGAGCTCGCGGGCGAAGCGGCGGACGGCGCTGTCGGTCCAATCCGGCGAGTATTGGTTGGCGCGCAGGTGGTGCAAAATCAAAAAACGAACTGTGTCCTTGAGAGATGGCTCGTGCACGAACATCCCGAGGCGCCGGTCGAGCTTGTCGAACATGCGCGTCCCGACTTCGGCGTGACCGAGGAAATGCACTTTGCCGTCTGGCGTGAACGATCGCGTTCGAATCTTGCCGATATCGTGAAATAGGGCGGCCCAGCGCACCTCGAGCCGGGGAACCGACTGGCGTACGACTTGTTTGGTGTGCTTCCAGACGTCTTTGTGACGCCACTCGCCGTCGCCGAAGCCCACCATGGCGTGCACCTCGGGGAACAGGGCCGCGAGAGCCCCCGCACCGAGTAGCTCGTCGAGGCCGCGCTCCGGATCCTCACTCATGACGACCCGGTCCAAGCGAGCGCGGACTTGTCTGACGTCGAGCCGTACCGCAGCCTGGAAATCATTCGTCGACACCGGAATCGTGTCGCGCTGCATGGGCCGGCCCTCGGCGGCCAGCGCCGCCGCCTCGAGCGCGTCGAACACGTTATCGGCGCTTCCGGGTGAAGAAAGACCTACGGCTTCGAGCGGCTTCGGCAGTTCCGTCATGCGGGAGAGGGCGCTCTTAGCATGTACGCACGTTCCCTGAGCCATCTCCAATGACTGAACCGCTGGCAACCGGCCATACTACCTGTAAGACGTATTCTGAGCCGCGCCGCGGGCCGCCGGGAACAGTGCCTACCGGTTCGAGCGCCTCTCGACCCCAAGAACGACCGAGGATCCATGTCGCCGTCTAGTCCGATCGGACGATCGCTCCTGCGTTACGTACCCCTTTTCGTTCTCGTTTCGGTCCTTGTGATCGCCATGAGCTGCGCGAAGAAAGTCGGGACGTCGAACGACTTTGGCGACGACGCGAGCTCTGGGGAAATGACGTCCTCGGGGGGGGGATCGAGCAGCGGAGGCGGGTCGCCGGTGGGGACCGCGTCGCCGACCGGGGGCAGCTCCGGCGGCGGCCCCGTGATCACGTTCCGGCCCGACGCGAGCAAAGGAGACAAGTGCACGGCGGACACTCCGTGCAAGGACTTCCCCTCCGCCCCGGAATTTGCGGGCAAGGCGCCGATGAGCGCACCGATGCTGTTCGGCGACGCCGGAACGGGGTCGGCGACCGGTGGCCCCTGTCTGGCCGAACCCGCGGACGGGGCGCTCTACCCGAAGAACTGGCTGCGCCCGCGCGTTCTGTGGATTCCGGCCTCCACGACGCAGAATCTCTTCGAAGTGCGCATCCACGCCGACGGCGAAGCGAACGACTACGTCGTCTACACCGACCAGAACTCCTGGACGATGCCGCTCGCGACCTGGCAGGCGATCGCCTACATGGGCGGCGCAAACTCCATCGACGGCACTTTGGTTGACAAGACGCTCACGGTGACCGTCCGAGGGACGAGCGCCACGGGAGGAACGCCGTCGATCAGCAACTCCGCGACGTTCACCATCGCGCCGGCCATCGCGGACGGCGCCCTCATTTATTGGACGACCTCGTCGTTTGCGTCCACCACGGCGACCAACACCACGCTGCAAGGCTTCCACGTCGGCGACGAGGGAACGACGACCGCCCTTCAGGCCAATCAGGTCCAGCAACCCGTCCGTGCCCAGCCCGTCGACGGCGGCAATCTGAATCCGGCCTCGTATAACGGCGTATTTTGCATCGGCTGCCACACCGCCACTCCCGATGGACAGTACGTGTCCTTCACGTCGCAATGGCCGTGGGCCACGGCGCTCGCGTCCGTCGCGACCGGCAACGGTGCGCCCGCTGTTGGGACCGCGCCGCCGTGGCTGACGCCGTCCGCGGCTTCGAACTTGAGCCCGAACATCAACGGGTACTACGCGCCGCCCAGCGTCAACCAAGTCATGATGGGGATCCAAACGTTCTCCCCCGCGCACTATGTTACGGGCGACCGAAAGCTCATCGCCGCCCTCGGCGCGGCCTGGAACCAGACCGAGATGCAAATCATGGCGAATTCCCCGGGAACCGCCACGGGAGTGGTCTCGCAGCTCGCATGGTTCGACCTCGAGTTCGCCGGAACGCTGCCTACGGGCACCGCCTACAACCCCTGGTCTTCCGGGATGCTGACGTCTCCGCTGCCGCTTGCGGTCCCTTGCACGGGCGCCGGATGCGCCGCGCCCGGGGTGTCGACCGGCGGCTGGGGACTCATCGCACGAACGGGAGACACCAACAGCGCCGGCGGCCCCAACTGGAGCCACGGCGTCAACGGGACGGACGCGATCGCGTACGGATCGACGAACACAGGCACGAAAGACGGCCGCATGGACTGCGAGCTGAGCGGCACGACGTGCACTTCGGACGTCTACGTCGTCCCCTACAACAACGGGGCTGGGGGTGCGGCGGCGGGGCTTCCGGGCGCCGCAGACAAGGCGCAGAGCGAGTATTACCCGTCTTGGTCGCCGGACGACCAGCTCATCGCGTTCAACCGGGTCCCCACGGGCACCAGCATGTACAACGCGCCCCAGGCCGACATCTACGTCGTCCCGTACAACGGTGGAATGGGCGGCACCGCGATGGCTCTCAAGTCGAACGATCCGGTCGCCTGCACCGGCGCGATGTCCCATGCCGTCCAGAACACGTGGCCGAAGTGGGCGCCCAATCCTTTGTCTGCGGGCGATGGCGGAGCGCAAGTGCCGACGCCGCAGGTGATCGACGGCAAGACGTATTATTGGATCACGTTCTCGTCTACGCGCAGCCCCACGTCGCCGCCGGACCCGATGAACGGTGGCAAGCGACGGCAGCAGCTCTACGTGGCCGGCATCGTGGTCGACAACGCGTCGAAGGCCATCTCGACGTACGCGCCGATCTATCTCTGGAACCAGGATTTCACGGTCAATAACCTGATCCCCGCGTGGGGCGAGTTCACGATCCCCCCGGGCCTCACGCCGCCTCCGCCGATGGAGGCGGGCGTCGCGAAGTAGGTCCGCCCGCGGGGCACTTCGTCCTTCCACAGGAAGGTTGCCCCGTAGTCGCCGATCTCGATGCCCAGGTGCTTCGCGTACCAGGCTCCGAGCGCCTTCGGGTCCGCGCTCCTCAGGAACACTCCCCCAATCCCTGTCACCCTCGCCATTGTCGTTGCCTCCCCACGCGGACGCGCCCCTTCGAGTCGCGGTCTACTGCATGAAGGCGATGTCGTCGATCTGCAGATCGAGGTCGGCGGGAGTGGGGCCGTAAATGGCTGCCCCGTCCGGGCCCGCGTCCACCTCCCCGTAGTTCAGGTTCATGTTGAACGTGAGGCCGTCGATCTCCGCGCCGGTCAACGCGTAGCTCGCGCCGCCCGCGTTTCCCGTGAACTTTGCCCAGGGGAGCTGCACATTCGTCCAAACCATCGTGACCGGGATGCTGGCCGCGAACGGCGCGCAGCATGCGCCCGCCGTCGGCGGCGTGCCGCACAGGGCCTGACTCGTCATCCCAGGACAAGTCCCCGGCGGCTGCGCGCTCGTTGGCGTCGTATCGAGCGTGCTGAGCGTCAGGGAGATGGAGTTCGAGGGAACCTGGCCTCTCACCCAGAAGGAGATCCCCTTGTACGCGGACGCGTTCGCGCAGCTCATCCAGAACCCGAGGCCCGCGCCGAAATGGGTCTCTTGCATCACGTGGAGCTCGATGCCCCAGTCTGCACCGCCGTCGACCAACCCTCCCGTTTGGCCCGTGACCGGATTGAGCGTGTAGTTTGGTCCGCCGTCTGGGGCACCCCCCGAGAACGCGTACGGCCCGATGTATCCGAGCTGAGGCCACGTGCCGAAAGAGCCGTTGAAGTTTCCCCCGTCCAACGTCGGATTGTAGCCCTCGAAGTTGATGAGCGACGGGCCCGTCACCGGGACGCAGCCTCCGGCGTCCGAGCCGCCGCTGCTCCCCGAACCGCCCGTAGACGCGGCGCCGCTGCTTCCGGACGAAGAGCCGCCTCCAGACGACCCCGAGCTCGCCGGTGAACTCCCGGATCCACCAGACGAGTTTCCGCCGCCCGACGAACCATGGCCGCCCGAGGAGCTCGCGCTCCCGGACGAACTGCCGCTCCCATTGGAGCTCCCGTTCGCGGAGGAGCTTCCACCGCTTCGCGACGGACTCCCGGTGTTGCCGGGACTCGATGATGTGCACGCGCCGGCCGCGCCGACGCATCCAATCAAGGAAAGAGTCGCGAGGCGCGTGCTTTTGTTCAATAGGTGCAAGAATGCCATGAGGGACTCCTGAGGTCGTGTTCTATTTCGGAGGCGCCGGCGATCGGGAGATAGTTTACTGAATCCGGCAGTAGAACCCATTCGTCGTGAGGGTGCCGGTGCCCGTGAATACCTCGGTGCCTGTCTGGACGCCGGTCAGATAGCGGGTGTTCGGGATCCAACCGCGAGAAACGAGGTCCTTGTAGAATGCCATCAAGTCCATGACCGCGGTCGTCGCGTTGCTCGTTCGAACGTACGAGGAAACGGGCCACCCCGAAGCTTGCCCTTGATGAAGGTCCCAGGTCGCGCCGGCGATACTGATTCCGGACGCAATGGTGGGCCCGATCGGCCCCGCGCCCCCCGCGTAATAAAGCCAAATCATGACTTCTTCGGACGGGGTATCGGCGTAACCGGGATTGGCGATCGAGTGCAGCCACGTGTCGTACGAGATGTCGAGCGTGCCGTTTTGCGACACCGTGAAGTCCCAGCCGCAATTGACCGCATGGTTGGCGGAAATCTGAACGGGCAAGCCCGTGTTCGTCACCTTCCAACCCCACTGCCATCCAAAGACGAGACTCGCGTACGTCTTGACCTGGCCGTTTCCGGCGGTCCAATTCCAGCTCGTGCCCCAGCCGACGAGGTCGCCCGTTTGGCAGGTTCCCCAGATGCATTGCTGCCCGCTGGTCCCGCCGTCGACGACTCCCCATTCGTTGTTGTTCACCCAATATTGGCCAAGGAGCGTCGATGCGTACGACGTGCAGCTATAGCCGGACATCGCGCCGCCCCCGCAGTGGACGCTGGTCGGATTGATACACGCACCGTCGAGGCACTGAGTGCCGGCCGTCGTGCACTCCGTGCCGCACGCGCCGCAGTTCTTCGGATCCGTGTTGAGGTTCACACACGCGCCGCTGCACGCCGTTTGCCCCGCCGGACACGAACACGCGCTCGACGTACAGGCGGCGCCCGTGGCGCAGGCGTTGCTGCACGTTCCGCAGTGAAGGGCGTTCATCGTCACGTCGACACATTGCCCGTTGGCCCCGCACGCGTCTTGTCCGGTCGGACACCGGCAGGCCCCCATCCAGCACGACTGGCCTCCGACGCATGCATGACCGCAGCTGCCGCAGTTGAGCGCGCTCCCCGACGTGTCGACGCAGGAGCCCGCGCACGCGGTCAGCAGTCCCGCGCATCCCGACGCGCAAGCGCCTTGCGAGCACACCATCGCCGCCGGGCATGCCTTGCCGCAAGCTCCGCAGTTTTTCGCGTCCGACGCGGCGTCCACGCATTGGCCGGCGCAGGTGCTCGCGCCCGGCGGGCAACCGCACGCGCTCTTTTGGCATACCTGACCCCCGGGACAAGCGGCTCCGCACGCCCCGCAGTTCGCCGCATTCGTGGTGAGGTCGACGCAGGAGCCTCCGCAAACGGTCATTGAACCCGCGCAGCCCGCCTCTAGGCCGGTGGTCGCATCGGGGGCGCCGGTCGCGGCTGCCGCCGCGCCCGCGGAGTCGACTGAGATTGTCGCGTCCCAATCCGTTGTCGCCCCCCCGGAGCCGCTCGCCGGCGATCCGGAGGATCCCGCACTGGAAGATGCACCCGAGGAGCTGCCCCCCGCCGATCCCGCGGTCGACGACCCTGCTGCGGGGGATCCCGGCGAGCAATTGAGACTGCCAACGAAGAAGATCCCGAGAACCGGAAATACGAGCGCACGCAGCGCGGCGTGCACGTGTGTGCCGAGCCGTGACCATGCGGAGCGGTCGCTTCCGACGAGGGCCATCGCGGTCGAAAAGCTAAGCCTCCATCGCCAATTTTCGCGCAAGAAAAAACACGCGCTCCGCGAAAGTCCGGTCGCCGCGGCAAAATGCGCTCACACGCGTCGTGACCTCCGAACGCGGCTCGCGAGAACGGCGGCGCCGACAATAAGAAGGGATCCGAGAGCGCTGCCTTGCGGCCCGATCGCGGTCAGAGCGCACCCCGAGCCCTGATCGCCGGATGGTTCCGATCCCGCGGCTCCCGAAGAGACGGCCTCGCCGCCTTCGCCGTTGAGACCGGAATCCACGACCGCTGCACCGGAACCGCTCCCACTCGAACCACTCGAGGAACCGACTTTCGAGCCAGCCCCGCTGCTGCTGCCCGCACCGGTGTTCGTACCGCTTCCGCCGCTGCCTGCGTTGCCGCTGCCGCTGCCCGTTCCCTGCCCACTCGATCCGGCTCCGCTCGACCCCGCGCCGCCTGCGTCGCCCTCCGCGCCGCCGCCGGTGCGACCCGTACCGCCGGACCCGCCGGACCCGCCGGACCCGCTGGAGCCGCCGAAGCCACCGGAGCTGCTGGAACCGCCCGGGCCGTCGGTGCTGCTGAAGCCGCCCGACCCGCCGGAGCTGCCGGTCTTGCCTGCGTCTCCTGCGCCGCTGGAACTGCTGCCCGCTCCACCATCGAACGCCGGGACCGGCTCCGAGCACATTTGAAAGCCGAAGGAGATGAAGGTGTTCCCGGCGTCCGGCGTCGACGACGGTCCTCCGCCTCCGCCGAATCCCGTGCACACACCGCCGTCCGCGCAGGCCTTTCCGAGGTCGGCCGAGCGGCAATACGGGCCTTCACCGAGGAATTGGCACACCGCGCACGCCCGGCTTCGACCCAAGCCCGCCCCGCCCCCAGACCCGGCCCCGCTGCTTCCCGCCCCGTCCCCCGAGCCACCCCCGGTGCTTCCTGAGCTGCTCCCCGAGCTGCTCCCCGAGCCGCCGCCGCTCGAGGAGGCGCCTCCGCCGGAGCTTCCGGACCCCGCGCCGCCGTCTCCCAGGTCCGGCAGCGCCACGGCGCACCCCGCGGGGTCATCGCAGCACGTCGCATCGATGCACGTGGTGCCCCCTCCGCAGGGCTGGCCGACGTCGGTCACCGGGCATTCCGAGAACGCGGGGCTTTGCTGTGCGCCCGCAAGGTGAGGAATCGAGAGACCGAGGGCCGCGACGACCACGAAAACGGATGCACGCTTCATCGGGAAACCTTGGTCCTCGTTCTCCCCCCACTCGAAGGCAGAGCACACGCTGGGCCACGCTCGGGTCTCCGGCGACCTCCCGGCGGCTCGTAGCCGTGAGGTATGCGCGCGCGATCAGGGTGTGTCTCACCGTGGCACAGGGTCTGGCCGCGTTACGAAGACATCTGCACCGCCGGAGACGAGGCCGGATGTGCCGCCACGGGATCTTCGTCGGAGAAGGCCGCGAGTTCTTCGCTGACTTTTCGCAGCGTCTGCTGCTTGACGTGAAACGGGAGAAACGCGCTCTTGTAACCGCTGAGGATGATCTGCTTGATGTCCGTGAGTCCGAGGCCCATCTGCGTGTGGCAAAGCCAAAGCTCTTTGCTCACGGTCGTATCCGTGATCAGCCGGTTGTCCGTGTTCACGGTCACGCGGAGTCCCAGGTTCTTGTAGAGCTTGAGCGGGTGGCTCGCCAAGTCGCGTATCGCCCCCGTCTGGACGTTGGAAGACGGACAGCACTCGAGCGGAATACGGTGGTCGTTCACGTAGTGCAGCAGGTCTCCGTTTTCGCGCAGCCGGCAACCGTGTCCGATGCGGTGCGCCCCGCACACGTGAATGGCCTGCGCGATCGACTCGGGTCCATAGGCCTCGCCCGCGTGGATCGTAACGTTGATGTTGTTGTCGCGGACGAGTTGGAACGCCGCTTTGTGGTGTTTCGCGGGGTGGTCGTACTCCGCGCCGGCAAGGTCGAAACCGACGACGCCACGACCCTTGTAAGCGACCGCGAGCTCCGCCATCTCCAGCGAGTGCTCGGGGGATACGTTGCGGATGCCGCAAATGATGACGTTCGACTCGATGCCATGTTTTTCCTGGGCTTCGCGTAGCCCCTCGAGCACCGACTCTACGACGGTCGTCAGCTTCAGCCCACGCCGCGTGTGGAGCATCGGCGCGTAGCGCACCTCCATGTATCGGACGTTCTCGCGCGACGCGTCTTCGCCGAGCTCGTAGGCAATTCGCCGGAGCGCGTCCTCGGTCTGCATCACCCGGAGCGTCACGTCGAACGCCTTGAGGTACTCGACGAGCGACCCGCAGCCATGTCCGAGGTGCATCGCGGCGCGAAGCCCATCGGCGTCGTCCGCCGGAAGCTCGATTTTCTGCCTTTCTGCAAGATCGAGAATCGTCGAGAGTCGCAGCGACCCGTCGAGGTGGACGTGCAGATCCGTCTTGGGCAGCTTCTCGATGAGCTCGAGCGGGATGGCTCGAATGGCCTTTGGATGGGACATGGTAAAAGATAGCACGCGCGCGGGGGCGGCCATGGGTCCGCGGACCGGCCCTGTGATTGTGGCCCTTCGATGCCCGAGACGAGTCGCCATGGCCCTCGCCTCGTGCGATACGAGAAGCCATGTCCCTCCGGCGCCCCGTCGTGCTCCTCGCCGTTGCCCTGGCCGCGTGCACGCCGCCTTCCGCGCCGCCCCGCGGCGGCGAGCCGGCTGCTGCCAAAGTCGTTTCGGACCAGCGCATCGTCGCCCCACCCCGTTTTCCGCCCGAGTGGCCTTTTGCTCAAGGAGTCGCGTCGCCTGCGTCGGCCCGAGGGATGGTCGCCACCGACGCCGCGCTCGCCACCCAAGTCGGTGCCGAGGTCCTCGCGAACGGCGGCAATGCCGTCGACGCGGCCGTCGCAGCGGCGCTCGCGCTTGCGGTCGTATTTCCGACGGCGGGAAACGTCGGGGGCGGGGGAGTGCTCGTCGCGCGCGTCGACAGCCGGTCCTACGCGCTCGACTTCCGTGAGACGGCGCCCGCGTCGGCCACACGCGATATGTACGTCGGTCCAGACGGCAAGCCGACGAGGGACTCGCGGGACGGGCCGCGCTCGGTCGCCGTTCCGGGCAGCGTCGCGGGGCTCTGGGAGGCATGGCGGACGCTCGGGTCCAAGCGAAAGACGTGGGCCGAGCTCGTGGCGCCCGCGATCAAGCTCGCGGACGAAGGCTTCGTCGTCGACGAGGCCTTCCGGAGGCCGATAACGCTCGTGCAATCGCGTCTCGCCAAGTATCCGGCCTCCGCGACCCTGTTCTTGCCGAACGGCGCGGCCCCGCCCGCGGGCACGACGTGGCGCGATCCCGAACTCGCGAGCGTGCTTCGTCGCGTCGCGGAGTTGGGGCCGCCGGGTTTCTACGAGGGACCGGTCGCCGAAGCGATCGCGCTGGCGATGAAAGAGAGCGGAGGACTCGTCACCGAGCAGGATCTGAAGGGCTACCGAGCGAAATGGCGCTCTCCGGTCGAGTACACCTATCGAGGCAGGCATGTCCTGGGAATGCCGCCGCCGTCGTCGGGTGGCCTCACCATGGCCATGATCGCTCACGTCCTCGAAGGCTTCGACCTTCGCGCGATGGGCTGGCACTCCGCCGAACAGGTGCACGTGGCAGTCGAAGCGATGCGCCGCGCGTTCGCGGCCCGGAACGCGAAGCTCGGGGATCCGGATTTCGTGAGTAACCCCGTGGACGTTCTCACGAGCGATGCCTGGGCCCGGCACGAGCAGTCGACGATCAAACTCGACCGCGCGACGCCGACGGCCGAGCTCTTCCCCAGCCTTGCGCCGGCGGACCCCGGGGGTCCTCACACGACGCACTTGGCGGTCGTCGATGCGGTTGGCAATGCTGTGGCCCTGACGACGACGCTGAACGCGTGGTTCGGCAGCGGGGTGACCGTGTCCGGTGCCGGCTTCGTCTTGAACGACGAGATGGACGACTTTGCGTCGGTGCCCGGCGCGCCGAACGCGTTCGGTCTCGTTCAGGGCGAACCGAACGCGATCGCGCCGGGAAAACGAATGCTCTCGTCGATGTCGCCGAGCATCGTCCTGGGCTCCGGGGGCGCAGTGGAGCTCGTGCTCGGCGCGGCGGGCGGCTCGCGCATCATCACGACGGTCTTCGAGGAACTGTCGAACGTGATCGACTTCGGGATGAGCGTGGGCGACGCGGTGCGCGCGCCCCGCTTCCATCAGCAAGATTGGCCGGACCTGGTCCTTCTCGAGCCGCATTCGCTCCCGGACGACGTGCGGCGTGCGCTGGAGAAGATGGGTCATGCGACCAAGGAGGTGGAGCACCTCGCGGACGCACCCGCGGTCGGTCTGGACCGCGGGCTCTGGCTGGGCGCGGCCGAGCCGCGGCGTGAAGGGTCCCTAGCGCTAGGGCCTTAGTACAGGTCCCCGTAAATAAGTGCCCATCCGCTGGCGATCCGTCCCCGGCGGCTTCGTTGCTCGTCGGTTACATAGGTTCGCTATGCGCCCTC
>Ga0265325_10000809_pt1 | contig 22626 bp, 24 predicted proteins | sample 41420metaG_FD_202090 | JGI IMG/M metagenome (GOLD analysis project Ga0265325, IMG submission 202090) | Rhizosphere microbial communities from Carex aquatilis grown in University of Washington, Seatle, WA, United States - 4-14-20 metaG | ecosystem: Host-associated > Plants > Roots > Rhizosphere... | reverse complement strand
CCGGGATACAGAGCGGCCATGTTCCAGCCGAGTCGCTGGTAGAACCGGATCGCCCGGATATTGTCGTTCGTCGTCACCAGCCACAGGCGTCGCACGCCCTGCGCCCGTGCGAACAGGCTCGCAGCCTCAAGCAGCGCAGTACCAACTCCACGATTCTCCATCAGGCTGTCGAGGCTGACAATCTCGATCTGATCGCCGTCGCGATGGTAGGTGAGTGCGCCCAGTATCTTTCCGTCTTCATCGGCCACAAAACCTTGCAGCCGACGCGGGTCATATTCCTTTCCGCGCGATACGATGGTTGTGCCGTTATAGTTTGTCCTCCACGCGGCAAGGACGGCGTCGTCGTGCGATGCATCCTTCGCGATGACCCGAAAGCTCACGACGCCGCAAAAGCCCGGAACTCGTTGATCACGCCTTTGACCGCGACTGTCACGATCTTCTCGCCGGCCTCGACGGTGGCCTGCGACGGATCCGAGCCGATGCGACCGTCGGGAAAGCGGCGGCGGTAGTCCTCCGCGTCATAGATCGGACCGTTCGGCGCGATGCGCGGCGTCATCTCCACGCGCTTGATCGCGTCGGGGTACCCGAAATAGGTCACCGAGACTTCGGAGGGCGTCGCGTGGCTGCCCTCGCCCACCGGGAAAAGCTGCCTGCAAAGGTCCATCACACCGGGAAGTTCCCACCAATTGCGCAAGGTGCAGCGCAGCGGCGGGCGATTGGAATGCGCGTCGTTGAACGTGATGCCGTGATACATCTCCGAGAACGCGGCCGTGATGGTGGCTATGTTTCCGCCATGGCCGTTCAGCCAGTAGATGCGCTCGAAGCCATGGCGCGTCAGCGACTGCGCCCAATCCGTCATCGCTGCGATCATGGTCGAAGGCCGCAGCGTGATGGTTCCGGCAAATCCCATGTGATGCTGCGCCTGTCCGACGTTGAACGTCGGCCCGACCAGGATGCCCGCCTCGTCTCCGGCGCGGCGCGAAATGATTTCGGGACAAAGAGAATCGGTGCCGAGCAGGCCGTTGGGGCCATGCTGTTCGGTCGAGCCGATGGGAATGAGGATGGCCTTGGACTTGGCGAGATAGGCCTCGACTTCCGGCCAGGAGGAAAGATGAAGCTGCATGTTCTGTGTATTAACCTCCCCATTCGCGCTCAAGCAGAGCGCGAAGTTCGACTTCGTCGGCATCCTTGAGAGGATAAGGTGCACCAAGCGCGGCGCAGGCGCTACGTCCCTCGCGTACAAGGGCATCGTAAACTTCCAGATGAATCTCCTTGAGTGCCGTTGCGTCACGATGGCTGACCGCGAACAACGCACGATGGGTGAGCCGGTCGATCTCGGCCTGCTGATCGGCGGTGAGCAGCCGGTAAAGCGAAAACGGCGTTTTGAAGAAGTGACCGGCATCTGCTTGCACCGCCATCAACTGGGCGATCTGGGTATTGATGAGGTCCATTTCCATCATCGCCAGCGTTGACCATTGCCCGCGATGCAGCAGGCGCATCGGCCAGGTGGCGCCCTGGCGCGTCATTTTGATGATTGTCCCCAAGATTCGGGCGATGTCCGGCACCGGCGGTTCCCAGCCGGTCAGCAGTCTGGGCGCGATGCCACGACGATCGAACAGCAGCTTCACGGCAGGACGTTTCTGCCGTTCGAGAGAAGACTCCGTCTCATAAAAAAGATCGAGCTTCACGCCGTTTTCCGACAAGGCGTGAACGGCCGATACACCCGGCGCCGCCGCATCGCACCATGCAAAGGGCCGGAACAGCTTTCCGAGCAGGGCCTCGCGTTCGGCATACACGGCGTCGAATGCGGCGTCATCGACCGCAATAAAAGCATCGATATCCGAATAGGGATCATCGTCGCCGCGCGCCAGGCTCCCCTGCAACCAGACTCCCGCGATGCGCTCGTCACCCTTTGCGATGTCGACGAGACGTCCGATGAGCGCGTCACGGCGGGTGACCATCTCGGCGGCGTGGTTCTTCATCATGGCACGAGACTTTTCTGCAGCTTGTCGAGCGCCTTTTTCCAGGCCGCACGCTCAGCCTCGACCGCATCGGTGCCTGAGAGCTTGTTCGACTGCACGACGATCTGCGCCTTGCCGGCGCCCTTCGCGTAGAAATTGATTTCGAGCCGGCCGGCCTTCTTCCACGCACCACGCCAGTACTTGTCCCTGGTGAGCGAGGATTGCACGAACGTGCCTCGCGGGAACCATTTTGCGTGATCCGCGGTCGCGGCAGCGAAGAGCTTGGAAAGGCCGGCGTCCATCACGCGCGAAACGCTGACCGAGAACTCGCCGTCGCATTTCTGGTTGGCGGACCGGATGCCGCGCGCCCTTTCGTAGGAGACGGCGATCATCTGTCCCCACCAGGGCCCGACCTTCATTTTCCGGTTCAGGATGGCAGTGATGCCCTTGTGGTCGAGCTTGGCCGCGCCCGCCCTGTCCAACGCCTTGAACCAGTAATCCCAGCCTTTGCCCGTTTTCGCCGTGATCCCGGCCTCGGTCATGATGGGTTTGACCGGCGCTTGCCCCTTTTCCGCCATGGCTTAATCTCCCCGGATCGCTATTCGACACCAAAAGACTTTGCGAGGAAACCGCCCCATGCATGCCGGTAAACACGGGCCGCTTCACGGCGTCACGATCATCGACCTGACCAGCTTCATCTTCGGCCCCTATGCCACCCAGACGCTGGGCGATCTGGGAGCCGAAGTGATCAAGGTCGAGGCGCCGACGGGCGACAAGCAGCGCTTCGGCCTCAAGCAGAACAAGAGCAAGAACATGGGCTCGACGTTCATGATGCTGAACCGCAACAAGAAATCGGTGGCGCTGGACCTCAAGCTCGAGGCCGACCGCGAGAAGCTGCGCGCCCTGATCCCGACGGCGCAGGTCTTCATCCACAATGTGCGCACCAGCGCGATGGACCAGCTAGGCTTCGGCTATGAACAGGTGAGCGCCATCAATCCTTCGATGGTCTATGTCCATCTCGTCGGCTTCGGATCCGAAGGCCCCTATGGCGGACGGCAGGCGTTCGACGATCTGGTCCAGGCCGCGTCCGGCGGTGCCGACATGCTGCTGGACAGTGAGGGCCAGAGCACGATGCGCATGTTCCCCAGCTTTGTCGCCGACAAGGTCTCTGGCCTGCACGCGCTCTATGCGACGCTCGCCGCGCTCTTTCACCGCGAACGCACCGGCGAGGGCCAGTTCGTCGAAGTGCCGATGCTGGAAAGCTATACGAGTTTCCTGATGGTCGAGCATCTCTATGGCGCATCCTTCGAACCTGTCGTTGGACATGTCGGCTCGACGCCCGCGCTCGCTCCCGACCGTGCCGCCTTCAAGACCAAAGACGGCTGGATCGCGACCATGCCGTCCGGCAAGGAAGGCGCGAACCACTTCATGCAGCTTGGGGGCATTCCGGATTTCTACAACAGCGAGGAATTCGTCACCGCCAAGACCAGCAAGGAAAAAGTGGCGCTCTACAACAAGGCGATGCGACAGGCCGCATCGATGCACACGACAGAGGAGTGGATGAAGCTCGGCCAGCAGCACCGCATCCCGATCATGCGCGCCAACACGCTGGACGGCGTGCTCGAGGATCCGCATCTGAAGGCCGTCGGCTTCTTCGAAGTCCTGCCGCATGAGACCGAAGGCCAGTGGCGATCTATGAAACCGCCGATCAAATTCTCCAAAACGCCGGCCAGCGTGCGGAGCAATCCGCCTCCAACCGGCGCGCACACAGACGAGGTGCTGGGCAAGGTCGGGATCAAGTCGAAGGCTGCGGAGTAGTCATGTCGGATTCAGTTATTCCGGTTTCCAAGGATTGGCAGACGCGCGCGCTGATCGACCGATCGAAATACGACGCCATGTATGCGCACTCGCTGAAGGATCCGGAAGGGTTCTGGGCGCAGCAGGCCAAGCGGATCGACTGGATCAAGCCGTTCACCAGGGTCAAGAACGTCTCCTGGGATCCGGACAATCTGCACATCAAGTGGTTCGAGGACGGCACGCTCAACGTCTCGGCCAACTGCATCGACCGGCACCTGCCAAAGCGCGCCAAGCAGACGGCGATCATCTGGGAAGGCGATGATCCCAAAGACAGCAAGCACATCACCTATGAGGAGCTGCATCGCGAGGTCTGCCGTTTCGCCAATGTGCTGAAGGCACACGGCGTCAAAAAGGGAGATCGGGTCACGATCTACCTGCCGATGATCCCCGAGGCTGCATACGCGATGCTGGCCTGCGCGCGCATCGGCGCGGTGCATTCGGTGGTGTTCGCGGGTTTCTCGCCTGACAGCCTCGCCGGCCGCATTCTCGATTGCGAAAGCACGATCGTGCTGACCGCCGATGAAGGCATGCGCGGGGGCAAGCCGATCCCCCTCAAGATGAACACCGATCTTGCGCTGACGAAGTGTCCGGGTGTGGAGACGGTGATCGTTGTCAAGCGCACCGGCGCGCCGGAACTCAAGCACAAGGGCCGCGACTTCTACTATCACGAAGAGGCGGCGAAGGTTTCGGACGTCTGTCCACCCGAGGAGATGAACGCCGAGGATCCGCTGTTCATCCTCTATACCTCAGGCTCGACCGGAAAACCGAAAGGCGTGCTGCACACCACCGGCGGGTATGCAATGTACACGGCCTTCACGCATGAGTACGTGTTCGACTACCATGACGGCGACATCTATTGGTGCACGGCCGACGTCGGTTGGGTGACGGGCCACAGCTACATCGTCTACGGCCCGCTTGCGAACGGCGCGACGACGCTGATGTTCGAGGGGGTGCCGAATTACCCGACAAGCTCGCGCTTCTGGGAAGTGATCGACAAGCACAAGGTCAACACCTTCTACACCGCGCCGACCGCCCTGCGCGCGCTGATGCGCGAAGGCGATGCGCCGGTAAAGAAGACCAGCCGTTCCTCGCTGCGCCTGCTCGGCAGCGTCGGCGAGCCGATCAATCCGGAAGCCTGGCTGTGGTATCACCGCACCGTCGGCGACGGCCGTTGCCCCATTGTCGACACCTGGTGGCAGACCGAGACGGGCGGCATCCTGATTTCGCCGCTGCCCGGCGCAACCGATCTCAAACCCGGGTCTGCGACCAAGCCTCTGTTCGGCATCGTCCCGCAGCTCGTCGACGCGGACGGCAAGGTTCTGGAAGGCGCGGCGAGCGGCAATCTCTGCCTGCTCGATTCCTGGCCGGGCCAGATGCGCACCGTCTATGGCGATCACCAGCGATTCATCGACACCTATTTCAAGACATATCGCGGCAAGTACTTCACCGGCGACGGCTGCCGCCGCGACGAAGACGGCTATTACTGGATCACGGGCCGCGTGGACGACGTCATCAACGTCTCGGGACACCGCCTGGGCACCGCCGAAGTGGAGAGCGCACTCGTCGCCAACCACGACGTTGCCGAAGCCGCGGTCGTCGGCTATCCGCACGACATCAAGGGCCAGGGCATCTATGCCTATGTCACGCTGAAGATTGGTATCTCTCCGTCAGACGCGCTGAACAACGAGCTCAAGCAGTGGGTTGGGCGCCAGATCGGACCGATCGCCCGGCCGGACGTGATCCAGTTCGCGCCGGGCCTGCCCAAGACGCGTTCCGGCAAGATCATGCGCCGAATCCTGCGCAAGATTGCGGAAGGCGACATGTCAAACCTCGGCGACACCTCGACCCTGGCGGACCCAGGCGTGGTCGACGACCTCGTCAAGAACGCTCACAAAAAATAGGAGTATGCGTCCATGCTGCAATGGAAAATCGGCGACGTGACCGTCAAGCGCATCGTCGAGATGGAAGTGCCGGTCAAGTATCATCCCAAATATTCGCTGCTCCCCGATGCAACGGCCGATGCCATGAAGACCATGCCGTGGCTCTATCCGCACTTCGTCGCGGAAGACGGCACGCTCGCGCTTTCGATCCATGCGCTGCTGGTCGAAGCGCCGGGGCTTCGCCTTGTGGTCGATACCTGCGTCGGCAACGACAAGCCGCGCGGCCTGACCGGCAACCTGCCGCTGTCCACGCCGTTCCTGCAGCATCTGGAAGATGCCGGCTGGACGCGCGACAGCGTCGATGCCGTCGTCTGCACGCACCTGCATGTCGACCATGTCGGCTGGAACACGATGAAGGACGGCGACAAATGGGTGCCGACCTTCCCGAAGGCTCGCTACCTGATCGGCAAGAAAGAGTATGAGCACTGGAGCAAGGAAGGCGATGCCGACCAGCAGGCGATCCTCTCGGATTCTGTGAAGCCGGTGTTCGATGCCGGCCTTGCCCAGCTCGTCGACCTCAACCACCGCGTGTCGCCGGAAGTCCGGCTGACGCCGACGACTGGCCACACGCCCGGCCACGTCAGCGTTGTGATCGAATCGAAGGGCGAGGCCGCGGTCATCACCGGCGATATGGTCCATCACCCCTGCCAGTTCACCCATCCCGAATGGCTCGACCGGTTCGACAATGACAGCGCCGCGGCCGAGGCCACGCGCCATGCCTTCGTGAAGGACTTCGCGGATCGCCCTGTGCTCGTGATCGGGACCCACTTCGCGGCCCCGACGGCCGGCCGCATCCGCAAGGAAGACGGAGTCTACAAGTTCATCGCCTGACTTGAGGCTCACCGAGGGGCGACGGCCGCCGCGCAGGCCCGGAAACCAGTTGGGACTCTACGCGAGGAACCGCGCGTAAGCCTCTAGAGCGCCACGTATCTTCGCAGCCCCCTCCGGGTCTGCGGCGATCGCGGCGGCGTCGGTTTGCTTGCCGAGCAGAGGAACGGTGATGGTGGCTACATCTACCATCTTCGCCGACATGGTCTCGAGCGTGAGGCGCAGAGCGGCCTGCATCGCGACGCTCCGGTCAGAGGCATTGAAAAGGGCCACGGGCTTTTGCGGAAACAGGTCGCTGGAGACCAGCCAGTCGAGCGCGTTTTTGAGCGAGCCCGGCACACCCCGGGCATATTCGGGCGACGAGATGATCAGTCCGTCGGCCCGCCTCACCGCCTCGCGGAAAGCTGTCACCTGCGGCGGCGCCGGCTCGACGTCGAGGTCCGGATTGAAGTGCGGCAGGTCCGCCAGTCCCTCGAATCGTTCGATCACGACACCGGGCGGCGCCAGCAGCCCGGCGGCCTTCAGCAACGTCAGGTTGGTGGAGACGGCGCGAAGACTGCCGCAGAGCGCCAGCAGCCGGATCACTTGGCGAATGCATCCATCGCAGCCGCCATGTCGATGTCGTTCTGGGTCACACCGCCCGCGTCATGAGTCGAAAGCGTCACCTCGACCTTGTTGTAGACATTGAACCACTCCGGATGGTGATCCATCTTCTCGGCCAGCAAGGCGGCGCGGCTCATGAAGCCGAACGCCTCATTGAAGTTGGCGAACTCGAACTTGCGCGCAATGGCGTCGCGGCCGTCGACCGCTTTCCATTTGCGAAGCTTCTTGAGTGCGGCGGCGCGCGCCGTGGGAGTGAGCTTCTTCATATAGCCTCCTTCAGTCTGTAGGCATGTTCGGCTCGATAGATGCTGCCGCCGCTCGCCAGTACGCTCGAATAAAGAATGAACGCGCCCGCCGTGAACGGACGGCTGGAATAGAGCGCGTGGTCGGTCAGATAGTCCATGACATGGCCCTGTTGCGTTCCGCGCAATCTGGCGAGCGTGACATGGGGAACGAAGCGCTGCCTGTCGGCCGGGAGCCCTACCCTTTGCAGTGCCGTCTCGATCTTCCTTTGCAGGTGCGCCAGTGCCTCGTTCGGCCTCACGCCGGCCCACAACGCGCTCGGCCGCTTGCCGCCGAACTGGCCGACGGCGTGAAGAGCAAGCGAAAAGCTCGTTTCGTCGATTGTCGAGAGCGCGTCATGCACGGCGTTCGCATCGCGGCCGTCGATCTCGCCGATGAAGCGCAGCGTGAGATGGAGTTGTTCGCGGGTCTGCCAGCGCGCACCGGGGACGCCTGTCTGCAGCGGTGCCAGCGATTGCGCGACATCATCGGGAAGAGACAGGGCGACGAAGAGCCTCTGCATGGCTCACGTCCCGAAACGGCCAAGCGGCAGAGAGCGGCGGCACGCGAGCACGACGCCGACATAGGCGACTCCGGCGAAGACCCCGGCCAGAGCGAGTGCTGCGAGGTCGTGCCACAGATCTGCGACGTGGAAGTAGCCCACCGCGTGCGCGCCGATATAGGAGCCGAACCCAACAGAAGCCGCCGCCAGAAGGATCGGCGGGACGGCGCGCCGGAAACCGTCATTGATGGCCAGCAGCGAACGCCGCCGACCCAGCCAGACCAGCAGAACCACGTTGAGCCAGGCGCCAAAGGCTGTGCCGAGCGCGATGCCGGCGATGCCAAGATGGAAGCCCCAGACCAGCACCAGCTTCATGGCGATGTTCGCGGCGAACGCGACGAGCGTCACGCGTGCCGGCGTGGCCGTGTCGTGCCTCGCATAGAATGTCGAGGCGATGATGCGCACCAGCGCAAAGGCGGGAAGCCCGACGCCATAGGCCGAAAGCGCGATGCCCGAAAGCGCCGCAGCCTGTGCATCGAAGGCGCCGTGCGCGAAGATCGCGCGCATGATCGTTCCCGGTATGGTGAAAAACACGACGGCGAACGGCAGTGTGAGAAGCAGCGTCAGCGCCGCTGAATTGTTCTGCGCCGCGTCCGACCCACTTTGATCGTTGCGCGCGAGCCGCGCCGACATCTCCGGCAGCAGGACCGTGCCCAGCGCGATCCCGAGCACACCGAGCGGTAGCTGGTTGATACGGTCTGCATAATAGAGCGCCGTGCGGCTCCCGGTCGGCAATAGGCTGGCGAGGACCGTGTCGATCATCGGCGCAATCAGCGTGCTGGCGGTCCCGACGGTCACCGCGCCCAGCGCCATGAAGAACTCGCGGATCTCCGGCGTCCAGCGCGGCCAGGTGATGCGCAACGAGAGACCGTCGCGCTTGGAGGCCCAGAGCATGAAGAACAATTGTGCAAAACCGCCGAGCAGAAGACCCCAGGCGGCGGCATAGGCGGCGTTGGGAAACCAGCGCCAGCAGATCAACGTCGCGATCATGCCGAGGTTCTGGAAATTCGACCAGGCGGCCGCGGCCCAGAACTTCTCGATGGCGTTCAGCATGGCCGAAAGCTGGATCGCGACCAGCGTGATGATCAGATAGGGAAAAGTGATGCGCGCGAGATCTACCGTGAGCGCGAGCTGTCCTGGATTGTCGGCAAAACCCGGCGCGATGCCGCGCACGACATAAGGCATGAACACCAATCCTGCGACCAGGATCACGAGCTGCGCCAGCATCTGCCAGGAGAAGACCCGGTCCGCGAACAGGGCCGCCGCTTCGTCCTCTCCCCTGGCATGCAGCGCGGCGTAGCGCGGCAGGAAGGCGGGATTGATGCCGCCCTCCCCGAAGATCGAGCGGAAATAGTTGGGAAACAGAAACGCGACGATGAAGGCGTCCGACATCAGGCCCTTGCCGAGAATCCACGCCATCAGGATGTCGCGCACAAAGCCGGTGATGCGCGAAAGCAGCGTGAACCCGCCCACGGAAAGCAGCCGCCTGAACATCTAGTGCTTCACCTGCAGCATGAGCTGCTTCACATAGGGCATCATGCGGTCGGCGATGAGCTTCACTCCCGCAGGATTGGGATGGATGCCGTCCGCCTGGTTGAGCTTTGGGTTCGCGGCGACGCCGTCCAGGATGAAGGGATAGAACAGCACCCCGAACTGTTTGGCCAGCTTGGGATAGATTGCGTCGAATTGCGCCGCATACTCGGGGCCCAGATTGCGCGGCGCCTTCATGCCGGTGAGCAGTACGGCGACATGCTCCGCCTTGAGTCGCGCCAGAATCGCGCTGAGGTTCTTCTCGGTTTCCGCTGGTGACTGTCCGCGCAGGGCATCGTTGGAACCAAGCTCGATGATGGCGGCCTGAGGATGATCGGCGAGCGACCAGTCGAGACGCGCAAGCCCGCCGGCACTCGTGTCGCCGGATACGCCCGCGTTGATCACTTTAACGTCAAAGCCGGATGCCTTCAGGCGTGCTTCGAGCACCTCCGTGAGATCCAACCCCGGCGGCACTCCCAGTCCCTGCGTCAGACTTGTTCCCAGCGCCAGGACTTTTATCGGCGCGGCGTGCGTCGTCGTCACCGCCATGGCAAAAGCGGCGATCATGCTAAGCATGCGCTTGAAGCGGGCGCGGTTCATCCCATATCGCCTGTAGGTCTTAAGCCGAGTCACCGATGCAGAATTCCGCACCCGCCATCAATTTGGAAGACGTGACACTTACGCTGTCCAGCGCGGCGGGACCAGTCAGCATTCTGGCAGGCGTATCGTTGATGGTCGGCGCCGGCGAAACCGTCGCCCTGCTCGGTCCATCCGGATCCGGAAAGTCTTCGCTGTTGATGGTCGCGGCAGGACTCGAAGCGGCGACCAGCGGTCGCGTGACCGTCGCGGGCACGGACATCACGCGCATGGGCGAAGACGGCCTGGCGCGCTTCCGCCGCGACCATGTCGGCATCGTCTTCCAGTCCTTTCATCTCATTCCGACGATGACCGCTCTTGAGAACGTGGCGGTGCCGCTGGAACTCGCAGGCGCACGTGATGCTTTCGAACGCGCGAAGGTGGAACTGGAGGCGGTCGGTTTGGGCGCGCGCCTCGACCACTATCCGGGACAGCTTTCCGGCGGCGAGCAGCAGCGTGTCGCGCTCGCCCGCGCCATCGCGCCACGCCCGGCTGTTCTTTTTGCGGACGAACCGACGGGCAATCTCGACGGACAAACCGGCGCCGACGTGGCCGACCTCCTCTTCGCGCTGCACGAGCGCTCCAGGAGCACCCTGTTTCTGGTGACGCACGAAGAGACCCTGGCCAAGCGTTGCGGCCGCATCGTACGTCTCAAGGATGGCCGCATCGTGGCGGATACGCGCGCCGCATGAGCAAGCTGCTTCTGGCCATCCGGTTTGCACGACGCGAGATGCGGGCTCGGCTGTCCGGATTTCGCATCTTCTTTGCCTGTCTCGTTCTGGGAGTCGCCGCGATCGCCGGCGTGGAGTCGCTCTCCGACGCGTTTCTCACGGGACTTGCCGAACAGGGCCGCACGCTTCTCGACGGGGACGTCGTGGTGCATCTCGTGCACCGAGCGACAACTGACGCCGAGCAGGCGTACCTCGCGCAACACGGCCGCGTCTCGCAAACGGTTTCGCTTCGCGGCATGGCATACGCGCTGAAGAACGGCAGCGAAGCTGACCGGCAACTGGTGGAATTGAAGGCCGTCGACAGCACCTATCCTTTCTTCGGTGATGTTTCGCTCAGCCCCGCGCAAAAGCTGAATACGGCGTTGCAGTGTGACAGTGACATTTGTGGTGCGGTAGCAGAACAGACGCTGCTGGACCGTCTGCATCTTGCGCCCGGCGGACGCATGAAGATCGGTGCGCAGGTCTTTCACGTCAGCGCCGTGCTCAACAGCGAGCCGGATCGCATCTCGGGCGGATTCAGCCTTGGTCCGCACGTCCTCATCAGCAACGCCGCCCTGCAACGAACCGGACTCGTCATCCTCGGAAGCCTGATCGATTACAATTATCACCTGGTGCTGCCGTCGAACGCGTCCATCAAGGATTTCAAGGCGGAGGCGACTGCGGCCTTCCCCGATGGCGGATGGGATATTCGCGACCGCAACGACGCGGCGCCGGGCATCAAACGCTTCGTCGAACAGGTCACGATGTTCCTCACGCTGGTCGGCCTCACCGCGCTTGCAGTCGGCGGCGTCGGCGCGGCGCAGGCGGTGACGGCATTTCTCGACCGCAAGCGCGAGGACATCGCGACGTTTAAATCCCTCGGTGCAGATGGAACGCTGATCTTTCTCGTCTACTTTCTGCAGGTCATGGCCGTCGCGGTTGCCGCGGTGATCGTTGGACTGGTGACCGGCGCGCTTCTGCCGTTCGCAATCCAGTATGTCTATGGCGCGGAGATTCCTGCGCCTGCGCACTTCGCCGTGTATCCGAGGCCGCTTCTGCTTGCAGCGACGTTCGGACTGTTGTCCGCCATCGCCTGCTCCGTGCCGCCGCTGGCGCGTGCGCGACTGATCGCGCCTGCGAGCCTGTTTCGCGACCTCGTCGCGCCGACCGACGCGCGCGGAGCTCTGCCGTATCTCGTCGGAGCGGCGGTTGCCGGTGCGCTCGTCATCGGTCTTGCGTTGCTACTCGCGCCCTCACCGCTTTTCGCGGCGGAGTTTCTGGGCGGTACCGCCGCCGGCCTCGTCGCACTTCGGCTGATCGCGGAAGGATTGCGCATTGCGCTTCGGCAGATGCCGCGGCCGCGTGCGCCGAGTACGCGTCTCGCCTTCACCAACCTGACGCGACCGGGCGCGGCGACAACGGGGGTCGTCACCGCACTCGGCCTCGGCCTCACGCTGCTCGCAACGGTCTCGCTGCTCGACCACACCATTGCAGCGCAGGTGAAGGACCGCCTGCCCGGAACCGCGCCCAGCTTCTTCTTCGTCGACATCCAGCCGGACGAAGCCGGACGTTTCGACAAGGTCATCCGCGGCTTCAAATCCGCGCAAGAATTCAAGCGCACGCCGATGATCCGTGGACGGATCGTTGCCATCAAGGGCGTGGCCGCAAAGGACGCGCCCATCGCGCCGGACGCCAGATGGGCGGTCAATGGCGACCGCGGCATCACCTATGCCGCAACGCCGCCCGAAGGCACCGTGATCACGCAGGGCGCATGGTGGCCGGCGAGCTATTCCGGTCCGACGCTCATCTCCTTCGATCAGGAGCTTGCGGCGGGCATGGGCCTGAAGCTGGGCGACACGCTGACGATGAACGTGCTGGGGCGTGAAATCGAAGGCCGAATCTCAAGCTTCCGCAAGGTGGATTTCTCGACCGGCAACCAGAACTTCATCATCGTGATGTCGCCGGGCATCATCGACCACGCGCCGCACTCTTTCCTCGCGACAGTGCGCGTCGCGCCGGACGATGAGGAAAAACTCTATCGCGCGGTTACTGATTCCTTTCCCAACATCTCCACCGTTCGCGTGAAGGACGCCATCGCGCAGGTAAACGGGCTGCTGCAGGAATTGTCGGCCGGCGTGCGCGCCGCCAGTCTCCTTACAATTCTGTCAGGTTTGCTGGTGCTTGCCGGCGCAATTGCGGCCGGAAGCCGCTCGCGCCTTTATGACGCCACAGTGTTGAAGGTACTGGGCGCCACACGGAGCCAGATCGCCTCGATTTACGTTATCGAATACGGCGCCCTGGGCATTCTGACAGGCATTCTGGCCCTTGGCGTTGGTACGTTTGCCGCCGATCTGATCTGTCGCGAGGTCCTGGAAGTATCGCTTAACTTCGATTTTGGCGTCGCGGCGCTGACGGTTCTGGGCGGCGGTGCGGCAACCTTGGTTTTCGGCCTTGCCGGAGCGTGGACAGCGCTTTCGGCCCGCCCGGCGGCACAATTGCGCAGTCCTTGATACGCAAGCGCCGAAACACGATATAATGCACGAACCGGCCCATTGCGCCGGAAAGGAGATTTTGAATGGCTGACTATGACAACCGGGTATTACGCGGCCAGGCTGGCGCCGTAGCCGGGATAGACGCCGGACTGCGAAGCTACATGCTGCGCATTTACAACTATATGCTGGCCGGACTGGCGCTGACCGGCACCGCCGCGTTTGGCGGGTATTCGCTGGCGGTAACGACCGACGCGTCGGCCGCGGCGGCACGGCTTCCCAACGGTGTTCTGCTGACGAGCTTTGGCGTGGCACTGTTCAGCGGTCCGCTAATGTGGGTCCTGCTTCTGGGTTCGCTCGGCCTTGTGCTGTTCCTCAGCTTCCGCCTCAGCAAGATGAGCGTCATGACGGCGCAGATCAGCTTCCTCGCCTATGCGGCGATGATCGGGCTGACCTTCGCCTCGCTGTTCGTGGTCTATACGCAGACGAGCATCGCGCAGGTCTTCTTCATCACCGCCGCGACGTTCGGCGCGATGAGCCTGTGGGGCTACACGACGCGGACGGATCTGACCGGCTTCGGCTCGTTCCTGATGATGGGCCTGTTCGGTATCATCATCGCATCGGTGGTGAGTTTCTTCTTCCACTCCGCGATGCTGACCTGGATGATCTCGGTCGCGGGCGTGCTGATCTTCACGGGCCTGACCGCCTATGACACGCAGTGGATCAAGAACAACTATGCCGAGACCGACGACAGTGCGACGGCCGGCAAGAAGGCGATCTTCGGCGCATTGAAGCTGTATCTCGACTTCGTAAACCTGTTCCTGATGCTGTTGCGCCTGCTCGGCAATCGCCGCTAACCGCGACACAGAGACTGCAAAGGGCTCCGATGGCGACATCGGGGCCCTTTTTGCTTGTGGCCGAGCCTATGGCTGCTACGCTTTACAAAAATAGGGAGAGCGCAATGGCCCATCAGGCAATCCTGTTCGACAAGCGCGAGCATGTGGCGATCATCACGCTGAACCGACCGGAGAGGCTGAACGCCATTTCCGCCGAGCTGCGCGCCGAGGTTCTGGAAGCGGTCAAGGATGCGCACGAGGACGATGCCATTCGCGCGCTGATCATAACCGGCATGGGGCGCGGCTTCTGTTCGGGAGCGGACCTCACCGCGGCGGCGTCCGCCATTCGCGGCACGCTGCCGCCGCCGACGACTCAGCGCGAGCGGCTTGACGAGGAAGGCTGGGTGGGCCGCTGGGCCAAGATGTTCCACAATTTCGACAAGCCGGTGATCGCGGCGGTTAACGGCATCGCCGCCGGCGCGGGCATGAGCACCGCATTGGCCGCGGACATCCGCGTCGGCTCGGAACATGCGCGCTTCAAGACTGTCTTCATCGAACGCAGCCTGTCGCCGGATTCCGGCCTGAGCTATTTCCTGCCGCGCATCGTCGGCTACGCGCGTGCCGCCGATCTGATCTTCACGAGCCGTTCCGTCGACGCAAACGAAGCTTATCGCCTCGGCCTCCTGGATCGCCTTGTTCCGCACGACAAGCTGCTGGAAGAGTCCGTCAAGCTAGCCAACGAGATGACGCAATGGCCGCCGCTGGCACTGCGCGTGTCCAAGCGCGTGCTGCAGCACAATTTCGAAGCCGACATCGACGATGCGATGCGCTACGAAACCGTCGGCCTCGCGATGGGACGCCGCGCGACCAACGACGCAAAGGAAGCGATGCTGGCCTTCAGCGAAAAGCGAAAGCCGAAATATACGGGTAGCTGAGCGTCGTCACGCGGTCGGCGCCCGCAACTGGCGCACGACGAGATACGACAGCGGTCCGAACGATCCTGCGACCAGCGTGATGAGTATGAATGGCCAGGCGGATAGCCCACGCTGCGGTGCGTCCTGGCTCATCCAGATGCAGGCCAGAATGCACGCGATCACCAGATCGAAGAAGACCTGTGCGCCGCCCCAGCTTTTGAAATGCGGCTCCAGAATGCCGAAATAGCCGACATCCATCAGCGCCAGCGTCGTCAGCACTCCAAACGCGGACATGGCCAGAACTAGAACAATCAAACGCCCAGACATCGAAACCTCCCTGGATTGAGCGTCCCTAAGGTGGTGCGAGCGGGGTCTCGCCGCAATTACTTCAGAGGTTATTGAATGCGTTCGAGAGGCGCGCGAGAGTGATGCCGCTAGAAGGAGCAGCATCTTGTCGCTACCGGCGTTGGAAGGAACCGCAGGTGGTTTCGCGCGGCTGCTGAAGGCGTGGCGCCAGAAGCGCCGCCTGTCCCAACTCGATCTCGCGCTGTCGTCGGGCGTCTCGCAGCGTCACCTCAGCTTTCTCGAGTCGGGCCGCGCCCGGCCGAGCCGCAGCATGATCCTGCAGTTGAGCGAAACGCTCGAGGTGCCGCTACGCGAGCGTAACGGATGGTTGACTGCTGCAGGTTTCGCGCCGGTCTTCCGGGCGCGGCCGCTCGACGATCCGCAGATGAACCAGGTCATGAACGCCGTGCGACTTATGTTGAAGAATCACGAGCCGTTTCCGGCAAGCGCGATCGATCGCAGTTGGAATATTTGGCAGGCAAACAAACCGTTCGACATGATGTTCGCGCAGTTCGGCGAGGACATGTGGCAACGAATCGGCGGTACGCAACGCAATCTGATGCGCCTCTTTTTTCATCCCGATGGCATCCGTCCCTACATCACCAACTGGACGGACGTGGGTCCTTTATTGTGGCGGCGCGCCCAACGAGAGGCCGACGCGCTTGGCGGGGAAGAGATGAAGGCCCTGCTCAACGAGCTGGACCAATACCAGGATGTCGAGACTTTATGGTCCGCGGCCGACGCCGCTCTAGTTCCCGTTCTGCCATTTGTTGTGCAGAAAGACGGTCTGCGCGTTTCGCTTTTCGCAGTGATCTCGACGTTCGGCACGGCACAGGATGTGACGGCCGACGAACTGCGCATCGAGACTCTGTTTCCTGCCGACGCAGCAACTGAAGCTTTGTTCCGCACAATCGCGGGCGACCAGTCCGGAGACTAGCGGGCCGTCACGAGCGCCTTCATCAGCGTCTTGTCGAACACACGCAGGACCTGCGACAGATCGTGCCCGCGTTTCAGGATGTGGCCCGTCGCGGCGATGACCGAATACATGCCCTGCTTGGCGCGCAGCTTGGGTCGTTTCTCGACGCGGAAGAGCGGCATCTCGCTGGTGCGCCGGAAGATCGAAAAAACGGCGGCGTCGTCCAGGAAATCGATCGCATAGTCGCGCCATTCGCCGGCGGCGACCATGCGTCCATAGAGTGTGAGAATTCGGTTCAACTCGGCGCGGTCGAAACGAACCTGCGCAGCCGTGAAACCTTGTCCGCCTGGATAAACTGTCCGCGCGGCAGGGGACTGCGCCGCGCGGAGAAATGCTATGGGTTCTTCCGCCATCGGCCCAAGTGTGGCCCTGTCATGGCACTGTCGCAAGCCTGTAAGCTTACCTGACACGGCAAATATTTGACCGGCAGTGTTCGACCTAACGCTTGCGGGCCAGCATGACGCCGTCACCGATGGTTGCGAGGGCCATGTCGACACGCTGGTCGGCATGAATCTTGGCATTCAACGTCCGCAGCGCCACCGTACTTTCATCGTTCGCGCCAGGGTCCGCGACCGCTCCGCTCCACAGCATGTTATCGAGGGCGATCAGGCCGCCGGGCCGCACGAGTTTCAGCAGGCGCTCGTAATAGCCGTCATAGTTGGGCTTGTCCGCGTCGATGAAGGCAAGATCGATAGGTCCCTCGCCCGTCGTGATCATCTTGTCGAGCGCTTCGAGACCCGGGCCGAGCCGCAGGTCGATCTTGTTCTCGAGCCCGGCTTCCTTCCAGTAGCCGCGGGCGCGGTCGGTGAACTCCTTGCTCACGTCAAGCGCGATCACCTTGCCGTCCGCCGGCATTGCCTGCGCCACGCTGAGCGCGCTGTAGCCGGTAAAGGTGCCAATCTCGACATACTTCCTTGCGTTGGTGAGCTTGGCGAGCAGCGCCATGAATGCGCCCTGCTCCGGCGCGATCTGCATCATCGCCATCGGCAGCTTCTGCGTCTCTTCGCGGCAGTGCGCCTGCGCCGCCGTTTCGCGCGCGCCGACGCGGCTGAGATAATCCATCAACGCGTCCGTTGCCTTCACAAACCTGCCCATTCGTCTCTCCCTTGAAGAGGCGCCGAACGCGCGTCGCAACGCGCACGCCCGGGCCTCTATGCATTCAATTTCCTGATGTTGGCGGCCATCTGTCCGAAGAGCCCGCCGATTGCGCCGATCATGGTCATGATCACGCCGCCGACCGGAATGGTGATCAGGGGCACGTCGCCCAGAATATTCGCGGCGCAGATCGCGATGATCCCGCAGGTCCCGCCCACAATCGCGCCGCCAACGGCGCCTTTCAGATAACCCTTCGCGAAATCCCGCGCATAGAGAAGGCCGGCCACGCCAGCGATCATCATGCCGCCAAATTGGGAGCCGTTAACGCGTATCCACTCCACATAGTGGCAGGCGATCACCAGGGTGAGCTGCAGGATGATCCCCGTGATCGTCGCACGCTGAATGAGTTTTCCGTCGAACACGCGAACTCCGGCAACCGTTTGGACGCCGGACCGCCGGCGGACTTATCCTAGCCAGTCCGTCCGGACAGGCAATCACGCTGTCGCGCGCGTGCCGGACAGCATCTGCCCGATCGCGCCGCCAACCGCTCCCGTCACGCAGGAACTGATCGTTCCGAATGCAAGGATCATGGCAGGCGTGTCACCCAGGACGACCGAGACCGCGATGCCGATCACCGCGCAAACCCCGCCAGCAACCGCGCCGCCGATTGCGGCGCTGCCAAGTCCCCTGACTCCCCGGCCGTAGAGAAAGCCAGCCAGCGCCGAAATTCCCATTCCGCCCCACATGAAGTCGTGCAGAGCAATGAAGGGCACGAAGTGTCCCGACACCACCATGACAAGCTGAAGCACCGTTCCGGCAATCGTCGCATTTGCTAGCGCTTTAGTGTCCATCGGTCATTTCTCCCCAGGTTGGATTCGTTGAGCCCACTCTCCAAACTCGACTTCGCCACGCGCCTTCTGAACGGCGCACGCAATCACATTCTACGTTTCTTGGCCCGAGTCGCTTCGGCCTGAAGCTTCGAAACATAGTCGCGCAGCATCGCTGTCGAGCGGTCGAACGCGTCCAAATTGCGATGCGTGCGCGACTGCATCACGCCACCTTCCATTGCGGTCAGCGTAAACACCGCAAGACTTCGGCGATCGACATCGCGCGGAAGTCCGTCGCCGGCTTCGACGAAGCAGGTTTCGACCGCATCGACCCAGCCGTCGAAATTGACAGCAATCAATTCACGCACCGGCGGGTCCGGCTCGTGAATCTCGAGCGCGAGGCTTCCGATCGGACAGCCGTAGAAACAATCCGTGGCCACGAGTGCCTGGCGATAGCGCGCCAGAAGCGCGAACACTTTTTCGACCGGGTCGCTCACGCCGCTCCAGGCGGGCTCGAGCAACATCGTCGCGATCCCGTCGCGATAGGTCCGCAACACCTCGATCAGGAGATCCTGCTTGGTGGGAAAGAAGTGATAGAGGCTGCCGCTGTTGGCACCCGCGGCGCGCAGAATGTCTGCGACACTCGTCGATTCGTAACCCTTCTCCGAAAAGAGCTGCATCGCGGTACCCACCAGACGCCGCCGGGTGTCCTCAGCCATGTCCGAGACAGTTGATTGATCGATCAAGTGAGTCAAGATCAGCGTCTCCGGACACCGATCCTTACAGAAGGAAAACTTGCGGGTGGGCAGCGATTTCTCTAAGCAAACCCTGCTTTTCGACGCGGACGCCATGATCGAGATCGAGGGACTGACCAAACGCTTCGGCCCCTTAACGGCCGTCCAGGACCTCAGTCTGCGCGTCGCCAAGGGAGAGGTACTCGGCTTCCTCGGCCCCAACGGCGCCGGCAAGTCCACCACCATGAAGATGATCACCGGCTTCCTCGCGCCGACGTCCGGGCGCGTGCGCGTGTGCGGACACGATGTCGAGATGGACGAGATCGCGGCCCAAACCTGCATCGGCTATCTGCCCGAAGGCGCGCCCGCCTATGGCGACATGACAGCTCGCCAGTTCCTGATGTTCATCGCCGAAGTGCGCGGTTTCAAGTCGACCGAAGCGAAGGCGCGCGTTCAATCGGTCGTATCGAAGACAGAGTTGGAAGGCGTGCTCGATCAGCCGATCGAGACGTTGTCCAAGGGCTTCAAGCGCCGTGTCGGGCTGGCGCAGGCGATCCTGCACGATCCGCCCGTGCTGATCATGGACGAACCGACGGACGGGCTTGATCCGAACCAGAAACATTCGGTGCGCACGCTGATCCGCGCCATGGCGGCCGAGAAAGCGATCATCGTCTCGACTCACCTGCTGGAAGAAGTCGAAGCCATCTGCACGCGCGCCGTCATCATCGACCGCGGCCAGATCGTCGCCGACGGCACGCCGGAACAACTGCTGACGCGCTCGCGCTATCACAACGCCGTGACGATCACGGTTCCGGAGTCGTTGCGCGCACCTGTGATGGCCGGTCTCAAGTCTCTCTCGAATCTGGCAAGCGTCGAGGGGGCGAAGCGCGACGGCGGCCTGTTCCAGATCACGGCCTTTCCGCGCAAGAATGCGCTCCTGATCGAAGATGTCAGTGCCCTTGCCGTCCGCGAGAAATGGGATGTTCGCGAACTCCATGCCGAGGCGGGCCGCCTTGATGAAGTTTTTCGCGCGATTACGACACATGATGCCGCCCGTTCGAAGGCGACCGCGCCATGAAATACGTCCTGCCGATTTTCAAGCGCGAGTTCGCGGCTTATTTCGCAACGCCCCTGGCCTATGTGTTCATCGTGATCTTTCTTCTCGCGATGGGCGCATTCACATTTTACGTGGGACGTTTTTACGACAACGGCATCGCCGATCTGTCGGTATTCTTCGGCTATCACCCATGGCTCTATCTGTTTCTGGTTCCGGCGATCTCCATGCGCCTGTGGGCGGAGGAACGCCGCACCGGCACGATGGAGCTGCTGCTGACGCTTCCCGTGCCGCTGTGGGCGACGGTGACGGGAAAGTTTCTCGCTGCCTGGGCGTTCATCGCGATCGCGCTGGCACTCACCTTCCCGATCTGGCTGACGGTCAACTATCTCGGCAATCCGGACAACGGCGTGATCGTCGCGTCCTATATCGGCAGCTTGTTGATGGCCGGAGCCTACCTCGCCATCGGGGCATGCATATCGGCGACGACCGGCAACCAGGTGATCGCCTTCGTCGTGACCGTCGTCATCTGTTTCCTGTTTACGATCTCCGGCGCTCCGCTGGTGCTCGACTTCTTCCGCGCCTGGGCGCCGCTGCCGCTGATCACCGCCATCTCTTCGTTCAGTTTTCTTACGCACTTTTCCGCGATCTCGGCAGGCGTGATCGATCTGCGCGACCTGATCTTCTTCTTCTCGCTGATCGGCCTGTTTCTGCTCGCCAATGTCGTCATCGTCGATCTGAAGAAGAGCGGCTGACGCATGAAACCGCTCTCGCGCCGCATCTACGCCGTTTCCGCGCTCGTGCTTGCCGCGATCCTGTTCGTAGCGATCAACATTGCCGCCGATACGTTCATCACCACTGCGCAGATTGATCTGACCGAGACGGGGCAATTCACTCTGGCCGACGGCACGCGCAACATCATCGCCAAGATTCCCGAACCGATCACGCTGAAGTTCTACTATTCCAAGAAGGTGGCAGCCGACTACGCGCAGACCTCGGCCTATGCCAAGCGCGTGCATGATCTGCTGGCCGAGTACGTCGCGCTCAGCCACGGCAAACTCATTCTCGAAGAGGTCGATCCCGAGCCGTTCACGGCAGCCGAAGACGAAGCCACGTCGAACGGACTGACGGGCGCGCCGACCGATTCGGGCGACACGGTCTATTTCGGTCTTGTCGGCACCAACCGCATCGACGGCAAGGAAGTCATCCCCTACTTCACGCCGGAGCGCGAAGCCTATCTCGAGTACGACTTGTCCGCTCTGATCTATCATCTGTCGATGCCGCAAAAGCCGGTGCTCGGCATCATCTCCGACCTGCCGCTCGATACCGGTCCCGGCGGCATGGCAGCAGCGATGCAGGGCGCAGCGCAGCCTTACGCGATCTATTCCGAGCTGAGCGAAACCTACGCGACGCAGATGCTGGATCCCAACGTGAACCGGATTCCCGCCAACGTCGCCGTTCTCATGGTCGTGCATCCGGCCAATCTGAGCGCAGCGCAGCTTTACGCGATCGATCAGTTTGTGCTGGGCGGCGGACGCGCGCTCGTCTTTGTGGACCCGAATTCCGAACTGGCGCAAGCCGGCGAAGGCATGGATCCGCGCGCGGGAAGTGTACCCGTATCCGACATGCCCAAACTGTTTCAGGCCTGGGGCATAGGGTACGACCCTGGCAAGGTCGTAGCCGACAAGGCGCTGGCGCAGCGCGTGCAGGTGTCGAGTGATCCGCGCAATCCGGTGGCGAGCTTTCCGGTCTGGCTGCATCTGACTCAGTCGCAGTTCGATGCGAAGGACACGATCACGGCCAATCTGCAATCCATGAACCTGGCCAGCGTCGGCGCGCTGCACGCACTCAAGGGAGCGACGACCCATTTCACGCCGCTCGTCAGCTCCTCGACAGAAGCCGCGCTCCTGGACAGCGAGCAGGTACGTTTTAATCCGCGGCCGCAGGACCTGATGGGCCTGATCCTGCCGACCGGTGAAAGCTTCACGATTGCAGCGCGCATCTCGGGACCCGCCAAAACAGCCTTCCCTGCCGGACCACCCGCGGCGATGACGACCGCAGGGCAGCCGCCGCCCGCACCGCTGCCGCCGCAGATCAGGGAGTCGGCAGGTCCCATCAACCTTGTCATCATGGCCGACACGGACATTTTCGATGACCGCTTCTGGGTGCATGTCGAGAACGCGTTCGGCAAGCGCGTCGCTACACCATTCGCGGACAATGGCGCATTCGTGCTCAACGCCGTGGAGAACCTGATGGGTTCGGGCGATCTGATCTCCTTGCGCACGCGGGCGACGAACGACCGCCCGTTCACCGTCGTCAAGCAGATACAGGCCGACGCGCAGGCCGAGTTCCAGCAGGAAGCGGAATCGCTGCAGGCGCGTCTCACTGCCGTCCAGCAAAGGCTTCACGAACTGGAACAGGGCGCGAGCACCAACGGCAAGCCGAAT
>Ga0265325_10000807_pt1 | contig 22648 bp, 18 predicted proteins | sample 41420metaG_FD_202090 | JGI IMG/M metagenome (GOLD analysis project Ga0265325, IMG submission 202090) | Rhizosphere microbial communities from Carex aquatilis grown in University of Washington, Seatle, WA, United States - 4-14-20 metaG | ecosystem: Host-associated > Plants > Roots > Rhizosphere... | reverse complement strand
GTCCCGCTGACTTCGACGAATGTGGCGCGCATCCCGTTGCTGTCGATGGTCGTGCGCCTTGGGTTCGGGTTCGCCGGTTTGAACTGGTCGAGCCAGCGCTTCGCGTTGTCTTCCACGTTGCCGCCCGAGTGAGGGCCGAACGTCATCACGACACACTCGGCGTCCTCCGGGTCGGAGCCCACTCGCGGAACGACGTATTCGGCGGCTCGCGCGGGGCTCTTCGGGTTGGTCCGGACGAAACTGGGAGGGTCATTCCAAAGAAGGGCCATGTCTTGCTTGGGAATGGGAGCCGCCGGGGCAGCAGGCGCGCTCGCGACCGAAGTTGCCGGAGAGGGCGTCGCGGAGGCAACCCCTCCCGGTTCGCTCGGGGCTCGGGAGCAAGCGGCGAGGGCGACAAGGGCGAATCGCAGGGGGGCGCGGCTCGCGCGGAGCGTGGTCAACGGCACGATGACGTGGGGCATGATCGGCTCGCCACTCTACACCGGAGCCATGACTTCCCAGAGCGCCGAAGGTTTGGGTGGAGGTCTCGGCGGTCGCCCTCATGCGGCGGCTCGCGCGAGCGCGCCGTCGAGAATGCCGAGGCAACCCTCGAGCGACTCGCAGTGGTTGAGCTCGTGGCGAAGCGCGGCGGCGCCGGGCAACCCCTTCAAGTAGCCCGAGAGGTGCCGCCGCGTGCAGTGCACACCGAACGGCTCGCCCCGACGCGCAACGTTGGCCACGAGGTGCTCCCGGCAGAGGGCGATGCGCTCCTGCGCCGTCGGCGGTGCCACTTCCGCCCCTCGATCGAGCAGCGCGCGCACTTCGCGAAAGACCCACGGGTGCTCGATGGCGCGCCGTCCGATCATGACCCCGGCACACCCCGTCTCTTCGAGGGCCCGCTTGGCGTCCTCGGCGCTCCGAACGTCGCCGTTCACGATGACAGGAATTCCCACCGACTCACGAGCTCGGGCGGCCCACGACCAGTCCGCCGCGCCCGAGTGCCCCATCTGCGCGGTGCGGCAATGGATCGTGATGGCCGCAACGCCCGCGTCTTCGAGGCGTCGAGCGAGCTCGACGATCGGCATGTGCGACTCCGGCCCCAGGCCGATCCGAGTCTTTACGGTGACAGGCAGCGCCACGCTCGATACGACGAGGCGAGCCATGGCAACCATCGCCGTCGGGTCGCGCAGCCACCCGGCCCCCGCGCCGCGACCCGCGATTTTCGGCACCCAGCAGCCGCAGTTGACGTCGATGAACAGAGGCTCGGCGCTTTCGGCAAAACGAGCGGCCTCGGCCAGTCGGGCGGGATCTGCGCCGTAGATTTGAATCGCGGTCAGAGAGTCGTCCGGCGAAAGTTCGATCTTGCGTCGCGCATTGCGACAGCCGCGGAGGAGTCCCTCCACATTGACGAACTCGGTCAGGGCGATCGTCGCTCCGTGCTTTCGGCTGAGGCGCCGGAACACGGCATCGGTGACGTCCTCCATCGGAGCCAAAATGGCCGGCTTCTGCGAGTAAAGCGCGCGAAGGCGATCGTGAGCCGCAGACATGGTCCGGCCCGGGATGTAGCACCTGTTCGACGGAACCGTCACGAATCGGCAGACCTTGTGTGACCGCACGAAACGTTCACGGTTTCGACACGCCGAGGGACTTCGCACCGCATAAGCACGCTCTCACGCTCGAGACGAGCGCCAACCAAGGAGACGTCACCCATGCGGCATCAAACCAGCCTCTGGCTGCTCGCGGTATCCGGCGTGCTCGCCGGTTGCAGTGCCAATAGCGGCGGAACCGCGCCCGAGCCGGTCCTCTCCGGCCAAAGCGCCCTCCAGCCGGGAACGACCTACGGCGGAAGCGGGGACAGCAAGACGACCTCGCCCATCAAGCACGTGATCGTGATCATCGGCGAAAACCGGACGTTCGATCATCTCTTCGCCACCTACAAGCCCAAGGCCGGTCAAACCATCGACAACCTCCTTTCCAAGGGGATCGTCAACGAGGACGGCACCCCGGGACCCAACTTCAATCTCGCTCTCCAGAACACCGCGATCGACGCGAACCCCGCGCCCGCGACCCCGCCGCTTTCGAGCCCGCTCCCGACGACCTATCAGGTAGCTCCCGGCGGGAAGACTCCGTATGCGAAGCTTCCTCCGCCCGGCTTGGGTGGCCCGCAGAACGCGTACTTTTCCACCGTCGCCGCGGCCGAAGCGGCGGAGAACGGGTTGCCGGACCTCGCCAACGGCGCTCCGGATCCCGCCTGGTACACGCTTCTCACGACGGGCGGCACAGGCGTCGCCGGTAGCGGAATTGCCGATCCGCGCATCGTGAGCGGAACAGACCTCCCGCCTGGTCCCTTCCAGCTCACGCCCGGCATTCCGTACGACGGGTATGCCGCGAGTCCCGTACACCGCTTCTACCAGATGTGGCAGCAGCTCGACTGCAGCGGGGACTACGCGACCGCGTCGAATCCGTCCGGCTGCGTGTCGGACCTCTTCCCTTGGGTGGAGACCACGGTTGGCGCCGGCAGCAATACCAAGCCGCAGCCGGCCGAGTTCACCAACCTCTCGACGCGCGAGGGGTCGACGGCGATGGGCTTCTACAACGTTCTCGAGGGCGATTTGCCTTATTTCAAGTCGCTCGCCGACGCGTATGCGCTGAGCGACAACTATCACCAGGCGGTGATGGGCGGGACCGGGGCAAACCACATCATGCTCGGCACCGGCGACGCCATGTATTACAGCGACGGCAACGGCACCGCGACAACGCCGCCCGCCGCCGAGATCGAGAATCCCGACCCCCAGCCGGGCACGAACAACTACTACACGGACGACGGCTACGGCTCGTCGACGACGACCGCGGACGGCGGTCTCGCCCCGCTCGGCGGCGGCTCGTACAGCAACTGCTCGGACTCGGCGCAGCCCGGCGTCAATTCGGTCCTCACCACGCTCGCGTCGCTTCCCTATCAAGTCGACCCGCGGTGCGACCCGGGTCACTACTATCTTCTGAACAACTACAACCCCGGCTATCTCGGCGACGGCACTGCGGTCGATCTGACCAATCCCCTCAATACCTTCACCATTCCCCCTTCCAGCGTGCCGACGATCGCGGACCAGCTCCGGTCGAGGGACATTTCGTTCGCCTACTTCGGCGACCAGTTCAACCAATACTTGGTCGACCCGAACCTCTACGACACGCCCAACAATCAATACTGCAATATTTGCAATTTCTTTCAGTACAGCACGTCGATCATGACCAACCCGGCGGCGCGAACCGCGCACCTCAAGGACACGATCGACCTCTACAGCGGTATCGCCAAAGGCCAGCTCCCCGCCGTATCGTTCGTGAAGCCGAGCGGGTGGCTCGATGGCCATCCTGCGTCGTCCAAGATCAATCTCTTGGAGGGCTTCGTGAAGAAGATCGTCGATCTCGTGAAGGGTCAGCCCGGGCTCTGGAACGACACGGCCATCATCGTGACCATGGACGAAGGCGGCGGTTACTACGATTCGGGGTATGTGCAGGCCGTCGACTTCTTCGGCGACGGAACGCGCATTCCGACCCTCGTCATCTCGCCGCACGCCACCGGCGGTCGCGTCTCGCACGAGTATACCGACCACGTCTCGATCCTGAAGTTCATCGAGCGCAACTGGGGTCTGCACCCGATCTCGAAGCGCAGCCGCGACAATCTGCCGAACCCGGTACAGAACGGGCCGAATCCGTACGCGCCGACGAACTCGCCGGCGATCGGCGACCTGTTCGATCTGTTCGACTTCGGGCACAAACCGTAGGGGTTTGAGCCATTGAAGAAGGGGAGCCGCCTTCCAGTTCGTCGGACTGGCTCCCCTTCTCGGCGGCCTCGGTCGCGAGTCTCGCCGACTCGCGACCGAGTCTGGCTCCTACCGCCCCAACTCTTCCAGCGCCCGTTTGGCCCATTCCCGCACCAGCGGATAGTCGTTCAGAAGCTCTCGCTCGATGAGGGGCCGAGCATCTTGCGCGTGCCCCTCTCCAAGGATCGCGATCGCAACGGCGCGTTCGTGGGGTTTGCCTCGTTCCAGCGTCGCGCGAATCGCGTTCGCGTCGAGCGCGCCGTAGAGCTCCTCGAGCCTCTGTCTCGGGTATCGGACGGGCCACCACGCCTCCATCGCGTCCACGAGCTCGCGCACACTCTTGTCCGCGTGACAGAGCGCGCACTCCAGCGGTCGGTCTCCGAGCACGCGAGCTGGATCGGAAGGCGATCCGATGCGATGATAGCGGGTGAGCGTTCCGTCGAGTCCCATGTTCTTTCGGGGCATGTGGCACGAGATGCACGCGCCGCCCGATCCGGCCGGATCGTGGTGCGAGTGCGCGCGCACGTCGCTCAGGCCCCGATGGCACGCGAGGCACGTTTCGTTGCCCGCCGGGGTGGCCAAACGTTTCAGCTCTTCGGCGTTGCCCGAACCGTGGGGGTCGTGGCAAGTCGTGCACGTCAGAGCGCTGGCGCACGCGCCGAGAAGAAAGTCGCGCGCTTCGCCGGAGTTGATGTGGCTGCCGCCCGCGCTCGCATTGCGACGACCACCTTCCCACGTGAACGGGTAGCCGGAGAAGAGCACCTGGTGGCAGCGCGCGCAGACGCGGTTGACGGCCTGCGCTCGACCCTTCGGAACCTCGACGTCCAGCCACGGTGCGACGGGCACGAGCGACGTCCGAAGACTCGGGTCCTTGGCGTGATCGCGCGCGCCTCCGTGGCAGGCCTCGCAGCCGATTCCAACTTCCACGAGTGCGCTCGCGTCGAACTTGGCGCGGACGACGTCGACCGTTCGTACGGCGATTTCACGGACATCCTCGGCGCGCGCCGGGGGCTGTCCCCCGAGCCGCGCGATCTCCTGATTCGTCGCGCGCGCGAATCGCTCGGAGTCTGTGACGACCACGGCGGCTCGCCGGCCGCGGGCCAGCCACGGGTCGACTGTTTCGCCCTGGTAGGGCTCGGCCCTCGCGCCCGCGATCGCCCCGAGGAACCGGTCCATTTCTGGGACCGTGTTGTGACAGAATACGCACGTCCGGTTCCACACGGGACCGGCGCTGAGCGTCGTGCGCTCGTGCACCATGACCGAGTAGCCCTTGTAGCGAAGCGCGCCGGTCGCAAATACGTACGACACCGGAAGTACGACCTCGTCCGAAGGCGGTCCGCCGTGTCCCGCTTCGACGTCGACGCCCGCGAAGTCTTCGCGGGTTCGTCCGCCGATGATGCGCGTGACGCGAAACGTCCGCGGTGGGGCGCCCGCGGGCTCGATCCGGATGAAGCGCTCGTCGCCCCGCTTCTCGAGCACGGCCGCCTCGCTGTGGAAACGCCACACGGTCCCGTCGAACGGCGCACGCACGTCCGCGCCGCGCGCTTCGCGCGTCATCCGATGCATGGGGGAGCGCTCCCAGGCGGCTGCCACGCCGGCGTGACAAGGGACGCACGCCGCCGATCCCGCGTAGTCCTCCCGTGTGACGTTGCTGCGGACCGTGGAATTCATGGAGGTCGTGTGCGCCCCCACCGATTGAGTCCCCGCGCTCGAGCGCGACCCTCCACCACAGCCGGCGGTCGCGATGCACCCTGCCGCGATGCACCCAGCGAGGAGCGCGGAGCTCCGCGCGACTGAAGCGGCCGATCCCAGAATGGGTTCATCTGTACCATGCGAGGCGCACGGACCCGTACGCGAGCGCTGGGGCGAGCGGCCACGCCCGCGCCATGGCCGATGCGTCCGCCGACCCGATGCTCGGCCGTGACGGGGTGGAGGCGGCCGTGTCCTTCGCGCCCGCTCGAGTCCAACCGTTCCTGGTCCGAGCGTTGCGAGGATCAGCCGTTCATGCGCGTTCCGCAATCACTCCAGTGGGTCGCCGCGACGTGGATCGCGGCGCTCATCGGAGCCCTCACCGGCCGTGCGATAGCCCAAGCGTCGAACGCGACGCCTCGGGGCGCGCACGTCACGCTGTCCGCCGACCCGGGCCACCACGACTGACGCTCGAGGTCGGCGTGGGCACGGCCACTGCCTATGTGGGTGAAAGACGCGCGGATGAATCGCGCGCAAAAAGGGAGGATTCAATGAAACGCATCGTCCTATTGAGTATCGGCGCACTGTGCATTCCGTCGCTCGCGCTGCTGGGCTGCAACGAGCGAAGCGCGACGAAGTCCTACGACGGCGGTGTCGCCAGCGCGACGAAGTCCTACGACGGCGGCGTCGCCAGCGCGACGAAGTCCTACGACGGCGGTGTCGCCAGCGCGACGAAGTCCTACGACGGCGGCGTCGCCAGGACGGCCAACGGCATGGACGGCGGTCTCGCCATCCAGCCGAAGACCTATGACGGCGGCCTCGCCATCCAGCCGAAGACCTATGACGGCGGCCTCGCCAGCGCGGCGGGTGAAGCGGTCAGAGGCGTCGCCAACCAGGAGAAGGTCTACGACGGAGGCCTCGCCGGCACGGACATGGACTCGGGTTCGAAGGCGCCGACCGAACTGCATGCCAACACCGGAAGCGCCGCCGCCTGGGAAGGCGGCTTGAGCAGCCGTCGTTAGAAATATGTGCGTCGCGCCAAGCGAGAAGGATCGAGGGGAGCCATCGTGCTCCCCTCGAGCGCGATCGGGGGTCTAAAAGCTGACCGCCGCCGACGCGCGAAAGAAGGCTCCGCGCATCGTGAGTGTCCCGAGATCGACCCCGCTCGCGAGCCTGGGGTCGCCGGAAGCCAGGTCGGCCGCGAGATTCAGTCGCTGCCCGACGATCCAACCGTAGCCGCCGTCGGCCTGCAGCCATATCCGAGGAACCAAGGTGGAGAGTTCCTTGCGCGACCACACGGGATAGGCGTACCCGGCGCTGACATCGGTGGCGAAGAGCCACCGGGTCTTCGTCATGGGCGCTGCGCAAGCCTCCAGCGAAGCGGCCTGCGGGCAGATTGCCGTGGCATCGTCCACCTCGGCGCTTTCGACCGCGACGGCGGGCGCTGCGCGGACGAACGCGTAGCCCCACTCGCCGAAATGAATCCGGCCCTCGAGCGGAACGGCAATCCGGTGCACTTGGACGGAAGTTGCGTCGCCGCGCGCCGTCGCCCCCGTCTTTCCGTAATCCCACGCGATCCCGGGCGCGAACGAGAACCGCCCGCGGGTAGCGAGGGTCCGTGAGGCGACGAAGGAGACCTGGGGAAAGTAGTCTTGCGTCGAAAATGGGTTGAAGCCCGCGTCGGTCACGAAGTTTCCTCGATAGCCCAACTCGAATCGCCACATTTCTTCGAGTCGGTCGACCGGACGGGTCCGTGCGGTCGCTTCGGCGGCCCACTCGTCCGCCATGGCCGAAGGCGCTGCGAGTGCGAGAGATGACGCGACCAAGAGCGTTGGACGAAGTTTCACGGCCCCTCCAGAAGTAGCGCCGGGACGATGCGTGCAAGCGCCGTGTCCGGCTTGACCGCATCGAAGACCGTTGCGCCCACGGTCCCTTGGTTGTGGATCGCGATGAGCGACGAGCCTCCGTCTCCACCCGGTCCCGTGCTCGGCCGCTGGACTTCGTAGACGACGTCGATCGGCTCGGTGGTGGTCAAGGGCACGGGATTCAACGTCGTGAAGTCGAGTTGCGCCAGATCGGTCCCGCCTTGCGCGTAGGCCCACAGGCGCTGCCCGTTCGGCGCGATGGACAGCGTGGCTCTCGCGCTCGTCTGCAGCGGCGACGCCGTTCCCTTCAGCAAATCGAGCACCATGAAGCCACTTGCGGCGTTCGCGGTCGTCGTTTGCAGGACTTTGAGCTGCGTTTGTTCGGCGACTTCGTCGACTTGTTGAACCTGCTGCGTGATCGGAAGCACTTCGATGCTGTGGTACGGCTGCCCCACGGTGTTCCCGAGAGTCCAGAGGGCGACGCCCGTCGCGGTCGCACTCCAGAGCATCGCGACGTCGGTGCCGGGACTCCCGAGAACGCTCGTGACCAGCGAGAGACTCGAGTAAGCGGCCGGCAGGGCGACCTGCGTGATGTTCCCGTCGTCGGCGTCGACGAGCGCGGCGCTCGCTTTGGAAGGCACCAGCGCGGCGACGCGCAGCAAGTCCTGATCGACGCGCACGAAGGCGATGTCCGTCGGCGTCCCGCCCACGTCGATCACGTTGACGATGGGCGTGAAATCGTTCGTGACCGACGCGCCGAGCGTGAACGTGAAGACGTTCGTGTTGTCCTGGGCTTTGAGTGCGATGCGTGGGGGACCGGACAACGCTGGAGTGGTCGGGTCGAAGCCGCTGTCGACCACGACGCCGGCCGGCGTCACCCTCTGCGCGCTCGTGCCGCTCGTGAGCGACAGCGTCACGTCCGAAGTGGGGTTGGCGAGCTCCACGAGGGTGACGTCGATGTCGGTCTCGACGATGAGCAGTCGCCCGTTTCCGGGCACTTTGGCCAGGTTGAGCTCGGGCGTGAATGTCAGCCGCTGCGGCGTCCCGCCTTGACTCCGGATCGTGTGCGTGATCGGCGCCGAACCCGACGGCGCCGTCAGATCGAAGATCACGAGCTCGTTCGCATTCTGGACGAACGTCGCCGGCGCGCCGGGCCCGGAGTACGCAACGGCCCACCGACCCAGCGGATCGATCGCCAGGTTCGGCAGCGGAACGGACATCTTGTATTCCGCCGTTGCCGTCGCGAACGTCTTCGGGTCGATGGTCAGGACGGTGAGCTCCGGCAACTGGTCCGTCTCCGTGTGCCGCGGGAAGTCGCCGGCGGACAGGACGAAGAGGCGCGAGCCGTCGGGCGAAGTCGTCGTCGCTTGGGTCAAGACGTTGTGCCCGACGGGAAACGATCGCTTGGAAAGCTGCTGGCCGGCGAGCGCGGTGAGAACGACGACCCGGTGGGCAGGGTCGTCGACGAGCGCAACGCCGTCGGCCAAGCCGAACGAGATCGAGCCCGAAGGGATGCCGGTATCCCAGTAGTTCGGGCGGCCTCCGCAACTCGCCGTCACCAAGGCCAGGACCAGCCCGGCCAGCCGAGATCGAGAGGTGGTCATTGGTCGCTCCCCTGGACAACCCGCGCACTCAGCTCGAAGCCGGTGATCGTGCGCACCGTACCGCCGCCGAGGTCGATGAATGTGATCCGGCCGTCCGCGTAGTTCTGCGCGACGAATCCCGAGCCCGCATCGCCGGCGGCGGTCGCGATTCCCACCGCGGTGGGTGGGCTCGGGAGGATGTACTCGCGCACATCGAGGGAAGGCATCGTGACGAGCTCCACCGCGAAGACCGACGCCTGATCGCTCACCATCACGAGCGCGCTGTCGCTCTTCGCTGCCGTGCACGATCCAACGCAGGGAGGGGCGAGAGCCACTGCGATCGGCGGAGCGCTCAGCGAGACGATCTTCGCGGGCAGATCCTGCGCGATCGGCACGATGCTGAACGCACCTTTGACGCTCGAACCGGGCGTCGGGGTGACGCTGTGCAAGACGATGGCGTTCTGGGCGTCGCTGGTCGGAAAGACCGCGAGGATCGGCGCGTGCAGCACAATCGTGCGAATACTCGGCTGCGGCTTCAGGGTAAGCACGGTCAGCCGCTCGATGGGCGCCGCGGTCGTAAAGAGCAGCACGCTCGTCTGGTTGAGGGTCGCGTTCTGGGCCACGATGGCGCGTCCGACGACTTCGCCGGGGATTGGCGTCAGCGTCAGCGAAGTGGGATCGCTCACGATGCCCGGGAGAGGGAGCACGGCGACGGTGCCCAGCTCCCGGAGCACGGCGATCGCGAAGGTGCCGTCGGGAGAGACGGTCAGGTCGGAGGGCGCCTCGGGGAGCGCGACGGTCGTCGGGGAACCGTTCTTGAGCGATACGACGGTGATCGCCGCCACACCGTCCTGGCGAACGAGTGCGAACGAGCCGTCGCGGGTGAACGAGACGTCGGGCATGCCGCCGGTCGCCGCCGGCTGCGAGCCGCCGCTGGCGTCGCCCGCGGGCCGTCCGGTGGACGCCTCCGGCGTGGACGCTCCGCTCGGGAGGACGTCAGGCGCCCCACCGTCGGGAACCGAAGCCTCGTTTGGGAGTGCATCGGGCGAACCCGCGTCCGGAGTGGACGCTTCGAGGGCGGAAGCTTCGGGCGAGCCGGCGTCCGGTGCCGGCGTGACGGGGGTCGGCGCAGAGAGAGGGAAGTTCTGCGTCACGGCGGGCTGCGGCCCGCCGACCAAATCGATCACAGAGATCCCGTCCTCGGTCACCACGAAAGCCTCGGTCTCGTCCGCCGAGAAGACGACCTGGGACGGCCGATACCCGATGTCGCCGAGAATCGAAGGAGGCCGCGGACTCGTGGGCGAGAGGTCGAGCACCGCCAAGTCTTGAAAACCCTGCGTCGGATCCGCGTTGGCGATTCGGGTTGCGTCCGTCCAGGCGATCGCCCATCGGCCGCTCGGCGAAATCGCCCACGCGTTGGCGTCGGCCGTCGAGGGGAACGTGGTCGTCGACGGGGGGCCTCCGGTACCGTCACTCCGCAGGAGGGTGGCGTCTTGCGATCGAACGTTGATGACGATCGCCGCTTCGCCCTTCGACGCGGGATCCGCGTTCGGAACGGCCGCCAAGTACGTCGGGCCGTCGCCCGCCTGCACCGTTTGCACGACGAAGGTCGTCGCGTCGACGTACGCGACGCGGCCGCTCGTCGGGTTCGCGGTCCACACGATCTTGCCCGTGGCGACAGGCGACTGGTAGTCCGCTTCGGTCTTCGTTTCGGCGGGCAACGCGGCCGCCGCGTCGCTCGCCGCCGTGTTTGCCGCCCCGCCCCCACCGGCTGTCCCCCCTCCGGCATTGCCTTCGCTGCCCGTGGGCGCGCTGGACGGCCCGGAGCCCGCGAAGTCTGCGGCGCTGTTCGAGGAACCGGCTGAGCACCCACCGGTCGTTAGTGCCCCCAGCAACGCCAGCGTCCCCACCCGAACCCATGCGTTCATTGCTTCTCCGGCTTACGCAAGCCCTCGGCCAAGCATGTTATCACGAAGAAATAGCGCGAGTACCAACGAAAACCGTGACATCGGTGTCGCGCTTGGCTCACGCTGGCACCAGGCAATGGCCATTTTTCGCACCCTCGATTCATGATTCTTTCGAATGGCGGCGTGCGAAGATGTGTATTCCAGATCGAACGGAAACGGGCCCTTGCGATCCGCAAGCTGAATGCAGTGCGGCAACGGAAACGTTCAGCGGGAGGCGCGGGCCCAGAGCCGTCGCCTCGCGGCGTACCCGAGCATCGCGACGATCAGAGTCGCGCCCGTCAGTGCCGCGGCGCGCGCTCGATTGGACGCTTTCCGGGGTTCGGCGCGCCGGGCCGTGCGCAGCGCAATCGCGCGATGATCGCCGGTCAGTACGCTCTCGATCGTCGCGTCTCCCAGGCGGATTCGCGCGATCCCCCGGCGCCCACGCGCTTGCAGCGGCGGGGTCGCGCCGGGTCGCTCGGCGTTCAAGTAATAGAGCGTGACCTCGACGGACGCTGGGTCGCTCGCGCAGGCGTAGCTCGCGCGAAGGAGTAGGCCGTCGACTTCCGTCAGGGCGGCATCGAGAAATGCGGCCGGGCACGGCGATCCGTCCGCGTCGACGCCGACTCCGTCGAGCAGGAACGCTCGAAGGTCGTCGCGCGCGGCCGTCACGTCCTCCGGGGTCACCTCGCCGTCGCCGTCGCGGTCGAGCGCGATGCCGCCGAGCTGTTCCGCGCTCGCGAAGGTCAGCCGCGCGTCCACACGGCCGTCGGGATGGACGTCGAAGTCGGCGACGCTCAGGCCGGGCGTGTGCCCGCGCGCAGAACGTGGCAAAAGGAAGAGCAAGATGACCACGACTCCCATGCCCAAGAGAGCGCCCGGACAGCCTCCGGCGCTCGCGCTCGGCGCGATGAACTTCGGCAAGCGCACCCCCGCGGCCGAGAGCGAACGCATCGTGCGTCGCGCGCTCGAGCGGGGGATCCGCGTGTTCGACACGGCGAACGTGTATAACGCCGGCGAGTCCGAGCGCATCCTCGGACGAGCGCTCGGTCGCGACCGTGACCGCGTCGTTTTGGCGACGAAAGTCGGCATGGACCGCGTCGGCGGGGCGGTCGAAGGCCTCTCTCCCGAGGCCATGGATCGAGCGCTCTTCGGCTCGCTCGAGCGGTTGGGCGCGTCGAGCGTCGACGTCTATTACTTGCACGCGCCGGATCACGTCACGCCGATCGAACGGACGCTCGACGGCATGCATGCGCTCGTCGAGTCGGGCCGCGTCAAGGCATGGGGGGTGTCGAACTATGCCTCCTGGCAAATCCTGGACATGCACGGATTGTCCGACGCGCGCGGCCTCGCTCGCCCCCTGGTCTCGCAGGTGCTCTACAACGCGCTGCACCGGCAGCTCGACATCGAGTACTTCGCGTTCACGCGGCGCCATCCGATCCACACCACCGTCTACAACCCCCTTGCCGGGGGGTTGCTCACCGGAAAGCACACTTTCGAAGGCGCGCCGAGCAAAGGATCGCGCTTCGACGAAAACGCGATGTACCGGCGCCGGTATTGGACGCGCGCGATGTTCGAGCGGGTCGCTCAGGTGCGCGTCGTGGCGGAGCAAGAGGGGCGGTCGCTGGTCGACTTCTCGTACGCGTGGGTCGCTTCGCGACCGGACGTCGACTCGATTCTCGTCGGGCCGGCGACGGTCGAGCAGCTCGATCAGGCGCTCGAGGCCGTCGGCCGGCCACTTTCGGGCGAGGCCCTCGCGCGCATCGACGAGCTCGGGCGCGCGTGGAGCGGCACCGACACCGCCTACGTGCGATGATTCTCGACGGCACGACCGACAGAATCGATTCCCAGGAAGCGATTGCGCATTTTCGCGTGCATGGCTGGGCGCGCGTCGGAAAGGTGGCCAGCGACGCGTACGTCGCGGCGCTGCGCGCGCGCGCCGACGACTTGATGCTGGGCCGCGTCGTGCACGAAGGGCTCTTCTTCCAGCACGACGCGCCCGGAGGGGCTTACGGGGAGCTCGCCTTCGGGCGCGGCTGGGAGGGGCCGAGCCCGTACTATCGAAAGATCGAAAAGCTCGAGCGCGACCCGCTGTTCCGCGCATGGATAGAGAACTCTTTCTTCGAGCGTATCGTGCGCGCGGTCGTGGGCGAAGAAGCGGTGCTGTATCGCGCTTGTCTCTTCAACAAGGGCGCGCAAGGCGGCACCGACCTCCCCTGGCATCAAGACGGCGGAAGCTTTTGGGGGCTCGATCGGGATCCGGAGCTTCAGATATGGACGGCGCTCGACGACGTCCCCGTGGAATCAGGCTGCGTCGAGGTCCTCGACGCGAGCCATGCGGCCGGGCTAGCCACGCCGCTCGGCGGCAACATTCCACGCGAAATCGTCGACCGTGCGGGCGCCGATGCGAGAAGGCTCCCGCTGCCGGCGCTCGCGGGCGAGGTGCTTCTCATCCACAATTACTTGTGGCATCGGTCGGGCGTGAACGTCACCGGTCGGCCGCGGCGGGCATTCACCGTGGCTTACATGCCCGCGTCGACGCGTTGCTTGCGGCGAAAGCGCGCCCCCCGAACGTTCGTCCGGGTGTTCGCGCCCAATTCCGTGCGATAAGTCTCGTCGATGGGTGATGCGCTCCAGCGGCTACTCGCCACCAAATCGGTCGACGAACTGCGCGCGCACGCCGAGCTGGATCATGGCCTGAAGCGGTCGCTGACCGCGCTCGACCTCGTGATGCTGGGCATCGGCGCCATCATCGGAACGGGCATCTTCGTGCTCACCGGGCGTGCGGCCGCCGCCAACGCCGGCCCCGCCGTCGCCTTGTCGTTCACGGTGGCGGGTCTCGCGTCGACGTTCGCGGGGCTCTGCTACTCCGAGATGGCCTCGATGATCCCCATCGCCGGCAGCGCCTACACGTATTCGTACGCGACGATGGGAGAGCTCGTGGCTTGGACCATCGGGTGGGACCTGATCCTCGAGTACCTGGTCGCCTCCGCTGCCGTGAGCGTCGGCTGGTCGGGATACGTCGTCGCGTTCTTGCACGACACGTTCTCCTTGGACCTTCCCAGGGAGTGGACCAGCGCCCCCGTCGTCTGGGAAGAAGCTGGACAACGCTTCGCGTGGACGGGAGCGCATTTGAACGTTCCCGCGGTGGTCATCGTTCTTGCGGTGACCGCGGTGCTCGTCCGAGGCATCAAAGAGTCCGCGCGGATCAACACCGTCATCGTCTTCGTCAAAGTGCTGGTCGTGCTCCTCTTCATCGCGTTTGCAGCGCGCTTCGTGAACCCGGCCAACTGGCACCCGTTCGTGCCCGCCAACGAAGGCACCTTCGGCCGCTACGGAGTCTCCGGGGTCCTCCAGGGAGCCACGATGGTCTTCTTCGCGTACATCGGCTTCGACGCGGTCTCGACGGCCGCGCAAGAAACGCGAAATCCGCAGAGGGACCTGCCGATCGGCATCCTGGGATCGCTGGCGATCTGCACGGTTCTCTACATCGTCGTGTCGCTGATCCTGACGGGGGTCGTGCCCTACAAGAGGCTCAACGTTCCGCACCCCATCGCGGTCGGCGTCGAGGCCACCGGGCAGCTCTGGCTGGCAACCGCCGTCGAGGTCGGAGCCATCGCCGGGCTCTCGTCGGTCATGCTCGTGATGCTGCTCGGCCAACCGCGCATCTTCTTCGCCATGGCCCACGACGGACTCTTGCCGGCGGCCGCGGCGAAGATTCATCCGAAGTTCGGAACGCCGTACGTGACGACGATCGTGACCGGCTTGGTTTGCGCCGTCGCCGGCGGCCTGCTCCCGATCGACATTCTCGCCGAGCTGACGAGCATCGGGACGCTCTTCGCCTTCGTGCTCGTGAGCATCGGGGTCATGATTCTTCGCCTCAAGCGGCCCGATTTGCCGCGCGCGTTCAAAGTCCCCGGCGGCCCGTACGTCGTTCCCACGTTGGGCGCGCTCACCTCGGGCATTCTCATGTACACGGCCACGACGGCCACCATCGTCCGCCTCTTCGTATGGATGGCCATCGGCTTCGGGGTCTACTTCGGCTACAGCCGCAAGCACTCGAAGCTGGGCCAGGCTTCCCAGGCCTATTCGCGCCCTAGCCGGAACGTTCGCTCGTAGCCGGAATCGACGTTGCGAATGAGCACGTCGACGATTCCGTTTTCGTCGAGGGAGTATTGCTCGAAGATGTGCGGTCCCTCGTCGAAGCGCCGCTCGACGGGAACCGACGCGAGATCGTCCGCCCGGCTCAGCGTGGGGTCGAAAGGGAAGTACACGTCGCCGAAGAGCGCCATGTCGCCTCGGGGCCGCCCGCCCTCGTCGACCGCGCTGCACTCGAAGAACCGGAAGTGGCCGACGTTGTGGGCCGCGCGGTAGAGGCGGGTCGAGGTGAACGACCCCGCCGCGGCGGACGGCAATTCGGTCCCCGGCGCGAAGATCGGGTCGAACGTTATCTCACGACCGGCCGCGCCTTCGCGAAAAACTCCGAAGGTTCGCGCGTACCGGTCGACCAAGACCAGGCCGGCAGCCCCATCGGCCGCAATCGAAAGTCCGATCGCCACCGCCGCCGACGGGTAGGGCGAACGGTGTACGCGCCGGCCGAATCGCTGGCGCAGCGCCCTCGCAATGATCGGTAGCTCGCTCGCCCCACCGACGACGTAGAGCCCGGCGATGTCGGCCAGCCCTTGCGAGTCGTCGTCCGCTCGCGACATCAGCGGCGCCATGGCGTCGATCGAGCGTTCGACGAGCGGCATGCACGCGTCGTAGAAGTCGCTCACCGGCAGGGTGATCTCCGACCGAGGCGCCTCCTTGCCGAGGACGGCTTCGAGATCCAAGGTGATCTTGCGGGAGGTCGGGCGGAGGCCTTCCTTCGCGGCGCGGCACTGATCGAGCAGATGCTCGGCTGCGCGAGCGGGAAGCGCCCGCAGCTCGAGGCCGGCGCGGTCGAGCACGACCGACGCGAGCGCGACGTCGAAGTCGTCGCCGCCGAGCTGGGCGACCCCGGCCGTGGCCAGGACGTCGTGGCGCCTGCCGCTCATACGCACCACCGACGCGTCGAACGTGCCGCCCCCGAGATCGTAGACGACCACGAGATCCCGTCGAGAGGAGATTGTATCCCTGTGCCGGTGCGTATACTCGAACCCCGCCGCCGAAGGCTCGTTCAGCATGGCCGTCACCGCGAACCCGGCGCGGCGGAACGCGTCGAGCGTCACGAATCGCTGCGCGCCGAACGCGTTTGCCGGCACCGCGATCGCCGCTTGCAACTCCTGGCCGCGCGAGAGCGAGCGGCGGACGTCGGAGCGCGTGACGAGCGCCTCGCGCACATAACCGACGAACCGGGCAATCAGGTCGCCGAGCGCCACAACGGTGCGGCCCAGAACGACGGTCTGGGCAGGCACGGCGTCGGGACGGGAGAGCAGCCGCTTGAACGATCGGAGGACGGTGAACGACGGATCGTCGGCGACCGCCGCCGCGTCGAACCCGAAACGGAGCTCGCCGTCGCGCTCCGCCACAATGGACGGAATCCACTCCGCGGCGTCGCCCGCCGCATCGGCAAAGCCGACCACCGGATGGTTGCCCCGGTCCGCGCAAGCGACGACGGTTCGTGTGGTGCCGAAATCGATGCCCAGTCGCACGGGCCGATCCTGTCACCGCCCGGGCCAACAAGCCAGTTTCGCGCAAGTTTCGCGCGATGAAGTCGATGGCGTCGCCGCCCGTCAGGGGTTAGAACGCGCGGCGAGAACGAAGGGAGCGCAAGGACACGCGATGAGACATCCAGACTTCGACCCGGACTATGTCTTCAGCCATCACGCCCCCACGCCGGAGAAGCTCGTTCATCACGATGCCATCCACGCCGGCGCAAAGCGATTCGCCGACATCATTCTCGCCCACACGCCGCCGTCGCGCGACCAGACCGCGGCTCTTCTCCTCCTGCGCGAGGCCGCGATGATGGCCAATGCCGCGATCGCTTTGGAAGGCCGACTGAAGTGAGTTGAGTCGAGGCCCGCCCCCCGGCCCGCCCCCCCCGATTGCCGGGCGGGAGTCGTCTCAGATGCGTCACGCAGTTCGAAGGGAACCCATTCGCTGAGCCGGGACGTCGCGTTCGGGCATCTGCCCGAGCGCAGAAAACTTGCGCTGGTGGCGGACACGGGCGCGAACGCGGTTGGGCCGATACAATGGTCTCGACTCAAGAAGGGACGTCGAACTTGGCGATATTCCACCGTCCAGTAGGTCTTGTCGGGGGGCGGCAGTCTCCTTTCGGGCGCCATGCAGCGTAAGCCCCATCAAATCCGCCCCTTGGGGGCGTCGTTGCCGCTGCTCGCCACACTCGGGATCGCAGCGGTCGCGGGCGGACCCGCTGCCGGATGTGCCCAGCCTGGGCATCAGGGTACCGTCTCCGGAGTCGAAAGCACGAGCGACGGGGGAGGAGGATCCTCGGGAACTGCCGGCGGCACGTCCAGTGGGAGCACGGCGGGTGGTGCCGATGCGGGAGCCGTGGTCTCGTCGCCCGCCGGTTCGTTTCAGCCCACCCCTATTGGGACGGAGCTCTTCGGCCTGAGCTGCAACAAGGGCCAGACTTCGGTCGACTGGTTCCCGATGCGCCGCATTTCGCGCGCCGAGTACAACAACATGGTGCGCGATCTACTCGGGGACACGTCGCAACCGGCGAACGGGTTTCCTCCCGAGAGCGCGATGTATCAGGCGCTCAATTTTCAGGTCAACACGTATAACGGCGTGAGCACGACCATCGTCCAGGATTACATGCAGGCCGCCGAGACGCTCGCGGAGAACGCCGTGGCCGACACCAATCGCGTGAATAACTACGTCTTGGCCGGTATCCCGTCCTGCGGTCAGGCGCACGACGATACCTGCGCGAGCGACTTCATAAGCACGTGGGTGAATCGCGCGTATCGCGGTCAGCTCGACTCGACGGAGACGACGGGACTCACGCAGATTTATGCGGCGACCAAGGCCCAGTTCGACTGGACCACCGGGATCCAAGCGGTCATCACGACCGTCCTCGAGTCTCCGCGCTTTCTTTATGTTCTGGAGTTCGGAGGCGGAAGTCCGTCCGGAAGCGTCGTCCCGCTCTCGCAAACGGAGATCGCCGCGCGGCTCGCGTTCTTTCTCTGGCGCTCGGTGCCCGACGCGACGCTCATGGCGGACGCCGCGCAGGGCAAGCTGGGGACTCCGGCTGCCATCCTCGCGGAGGCCCAGCGCATGCTCACCGTGAAGAGTCCGGTGACCAACGCGCTCATGGCGCAGGACGCGCTCGTCGATTTCACGAATCAGTGGATGCAGCTCACCGGCGTTCAGGCCAAAGACGCCCAATACGCCGCTTTCAATTCCAGCGCCGGCCCTCTGGCCGAGGCGATGTACGAAGAGACGCGCCTCGACCTCTCGCAGCTCGTCCTCGCGGACAACGGAAGCCTGACCGACCTTCTCACCTCGCCGTCGTCGTATCTGAACTCCGACCTGGTGACGTTTTATGGCAACGGCGCGACCCTGGGCGGCGGCACGGGCGTCACCGTCTCGGATCCCTCGCTGACCAACAGCACCTTCTTCAAGACCCAGCTCTCGATGCGGCCCGGCATCCTCACGAAAGGGGGAGTGCTCGCGACGCAGGCGCACTCGACGCTCCCGTCCCTCGTGCTCCGCGGAAAGCTCGTTCGGGAAAACGTGCTCTGCGATCGGATTCCTTCGCCGCCGCCGAACGTCCCAGGGGCGCCGACCGCCCCGCCCGACGGCGGAACGACCCGCGATCTTCTGCTCGGCCACATGCAAAAGGGGACCGGTTGCCCGGCCTGCCACAAGCTGATGGACCCCATCGGCGTGGGCTTCGGCAACTTCGACGCCGTCGGCCGATATCAGGCCGATGATCTCAACGGCTTCACGAATGGGCCCGGAGCCCAGACCCCCATCGATTCGAGCGGCACGATCTACCAGGCGGCCGCGGGGGAGATGGGCGCTCCGATCGACAGCACGGCAGCGACGTTCACGAGCGTTACGGATCTCACGACGCAGCTGTCCCAAGCTGCGCAGGTTCGCCAGTGTTTCGCCCTGAACGAACTTCGCTACGCCCTCGGACGCATCGAGAAGCCGAGCGATGCCTGCTCTGCGCAGCAGATCTATTCCGCGTTCTCATCGAGTAATTTCAACATTCAACAGCTCCTCCTCGCGATTACCCAGAGCGACGCGTTCCGGTATCGAACGGTCGAGAGTGCAGGGAGCGCTTGCCAATGAACCGCGCCGAATTGAACCGCCGTCGCTTCTTGAAGCTCGTGGGCGCCACCGCGTTCACATATCCGTTTCTCCGCGGCGTCCCCGGTTATGCCGCGGGTTCGTCCTCGCCCAAGCTCGTCCTGCTCTTCACCGCGAACGGGTGCGTTCGGTATCGGTGGGGGGCGCAAGGAGCCGCGCCGGCGACCCTCGCGCCGACGGCGACCGCCGTGACCAACGGTCCGCTGACGTTTCGGCAGACGCTTTCCGCGTTCACGAAGGCCGGTCCCAGCCAGCAGGCGGATTTGACGAAGTACGTCACCGTTCTCGACGGGCTGCAGAACAAGGCGGCGGGGATGGGGACCCACGAGAGCGGAATGGCCTCGCTGTGGACCGGCCTTCCGATCGCGAACAACGGCGACGCGGCGAAGGGGCCGAGCATCGACCAAGCGATCTCGAGTCAGCTCAATTCGGGAGCGCCCTACCAGAACATCGCATTGATGGTTCAAAGCAAGGCCGACTACCCGCAGCGCGGGGTCGACGAGAGGATGCTCTACGACTTGTCCGGCAGCTGGGTAGACCCCATCGCTTCGCCCGCACAAGCGATCACGACCCTATTTCCGATGAAGATGGCGTCGGCTGGCCCCGACAAGAAAACGTTCATCCGCCAGCAGGCGTGGAACCATATCAACGCCGACCTCACGAGCCTGCAGAAGCGGCTGTGCAACGAAGACAAGATTCAGCTCCAGAATCTTCAGGGCATGTGGAATCAGGTCTTGACGCAGCTCCAGGCGGCCGCGACGCAGGCGGCTTCGTGCACGACGCCGTCGGCTGATGCCGGCGCGCCGTCGGCTTCGGGTTCTTGCGCCACCGACCCGTTTCCGAGCAACGCGCAGATCATGCCCAACGTCTTGGCGATGGCCCTGGCCTGCAACCTGACGCAGGTTGCGAGCATTCAGTACTCGCACGCGCTGAGCCCCGTCACGCACTGTTGGCTGGGATCCACCCAGACCGACACGCACCACAATTATTCGCATCAGGGCCCGTCGTATATCGGCGCGCTGGGCACGGATTTGTATAGCGAGCCGTCGTACGTCACGTCCCAGTACCCCCAGCAGCTCATCGACATCGAGACTTGGTATGCGCAGCAAGTCGCCAATCTCGCGTACACGTTCAGCACGATCCAGAGCGGATCGGGAACGCTCCTCGATCAGTCGGTGATCTGTTGGGGCAGCGAAATCGACATGGGCCTGGCGCACAACCACGATGACACGCCCTTCGTCCTCATCGGAGGCGGGGGCGGCAAGCTGAAGTGCGTGCAAAATAGCGGACAACTCGTGCGTTTTCCGCTGAACCTCCCGATGTACGGCGGGACGGACAATCAGTGTGGGGTCCGCTTCCACAACGACCTGCTCGTCACGCTGGCGCAGATCATGGGAGTCACGACGTCGCAGCTTCAGACGGCCTACGGCGCGAACAACTGGACCGCGTTCAACAACTACGTCAGCGGGCCGATCACCGACATTTTGGCGTAATTACCGCCGTCGACCGCGATGGAGAGTGGTTGCGCGCCTAGACCTGACCGCTCCCTGACGGTCGCGGTACTGAACCCGGCGGCTCACGCCGCCGGGTTGAGACGAGACACAAGCCGAAGAGCTACCACTTCGCCCGTTTCGCCATCCCGACCGCCGTGTCCGTCCAGAACTCGCCCGCCTTGGGACCGCCGTTGCAGGTTCCATCGGACTCCCCTGGCGGCTTGATCCAAAAGAAGGCGTCCACGAGCGGATCGCCCGTCGAGGCCGTCGGCACGGCGCCAATCGCCCGGCCGTCTGGGTTGCACCACTGAGCGTCCGCCGTCGGCCCGTTGCCGTTGCGGCCCGTGTCGATGATGAAGTGCTTTCCGCCGGTCGCCGCGGAAAGCTTGTGGCCGTAAGCGATGTTGTCTTCGGTGCTCACGTAATTCGAAACATTGAGCGAGAAGCCGTCGGCGTTCGCGACTCCGGCCTCGAGGAGCCGCTTGGCCATCTCTGGCGCAGCAATCCATTTGGCGTGCCCCGCGTCCAAGTAGACCGAGATCCCGGCGGTTTGAGAGAGCGTGTCGACCGCTTCTTTGAGCAGGCCGAGTCGCACCTTCTGATCGGCCGGCGAAAGGCATGTCGTGAGCTGCCCGAGCGCATCCGGCTCGAGAACCACAATCATGCGGAACGGCCCAGCCGCCTTGGCGAATTCGTGGATCCACTTGCGGTAAGCCTCCGGCGAAGTCACGCCGCCCGCCGAATACTGTCCGCAATCGCGGTTGGGAAGGTTGTACGCGACGACCACGGGAACGGTTCCGTTGGCGTTCGTGGCCTTCCCGAGATTGTGCACCGTCGTTTCGACGTCGCCGCTCCACTCCCCGACCCACTGGGCGACGGGCTGAGCAGCCACTTTCTCGAGCAGCTTCGCGTCCTCCGCGCGGCTGCCTTTGATGTTCTGCGCGGCCATCGCGGCTGGGCTGTAGTCGTTGACGTAAAAGCGCAGACCCGCGAACGGATTCTTCCCTTTGACCCGCGCCGGCACTTTCGATGCGGCCTCCGCATCGACGTTCGACGGCGAAGACGCTTGCGCGGGATTGGGAGCTGCAACAGGTCCGGCCGACGCAGCTGGAGCGGCCGTCGCAACCGGCACGGTCGGGGCCACCGGTGCTGGGGCGCTCGATGCGCAGCCCGCAGCAAGAACAATCCACGAAAAGATGGAACGAGGCATCCGAGGTGTCGTCATGAGGACGAGCACTCTACCAAGTCCCGCCGAAATGTTTACGACTTGAAGTGTTCGTTGCGCCCGATGTGCGTGGCGTGCCGCACGAGGAGGAACCGCACCGCGCCGCCGCATTCGCCGCACTCGGGGAACATCTTGCCCGCGATGCAGGTCACGTCGTGCGCGTCGGCGTGCTCGCCTTCGTGAAGGACGGAATAGATGCCGGACTTTTTCACCTTGTCGCCCGACTTGAATCTATCGGCCATTCGTCCCTCTTCTCTCTAGAAGCTGGTGCTTCACAGCAGAAGCCCGGTGCTTTTCGCCGATGCTTCGCGATCCCGACGTCGAGCGCAGAAGCCCGGTGCTTTTCGCCGATAGCTTCGCGATCCCGACGTCGAGCGTGCTCGCCTACAGAAGTAGGCTCCGCGCGCTCGCCGCCGGCCTCGCTCGCTCTCGACGAAAATCACCAGGCTTCTGGACGTTGAGGCCTTCGGCTTGACGTTGAGGCTCTAGGCTTCTGGACGTTGAGGCCTTCGGCTTGACGTTGAGGCTCTAGGCTTCTGGACGTTGAGGCCTTCGGCTTGACGTTGAGGCTCTAGGCTTCTGGACGTTGAGGCCTTCGGCTTGACGTTGAGGCTCTAGGCTTCTGGACATTGAGGCCTTCGGCTTGACGTTGAGGCCCTAGGCTTCTGGACGTTGGGGCCGAGACTTCGATGCCCCCCGGCCCAGAACCGGTTACGCTGGTTTGCCCGCCCCGGGCACCCGGTGAGGGCGCCCATTCGGGGCGCCGCGGCCTCAGGCGATGACCCGAACGT
>Ga0265325_10000805_pt1 | contig 22687 bp, 20 predicted proteins | sample 41420metaG_FD_202090 | JGI IMG/M metagenome (GOLD analysis project Ga0265325, IMG submission 202090) | Rhizosphere microbial communities from Carex aquatilis grown in University of Washington, Seatle, WA, United States - 4-14-20 metaG | ecosystem: Host-associated > Plants > Roots > Rhizosphere... | reverse complement strand
ATTTCCGCAAGGCTTTCAGACCATGGTGGGTGAGCGCGGCGTAACACTCTCCGGCGGCCAAAAGCAGCGCTCAGCCATTGCGCGCGCGCTTGTGCGCCGGCCAGCCATTCTCATTCTTGACGACGCCCTGGCCAGCGTAGACACCTACACGGAAGAACGCATTCTCGGCGGACTGCATCGTTTCACCGCGAGTTCAACCACGATCCTGATTTCGCATCGCGTATCAACCGTACGCAATGCCGACCAGATTGCTGTGCTCGATCATGGCCGCATCGTGGAACTGGGCCGCCACGAAGAACTGCTGGCATTGGATGGCTACTACGCCAGCCTGTTCCAGAAGCAGCAGCTTGAAGAAGAACTCACCGTCGCCGGCTGATCCCTCTCGTCAAGGCGACTTTGAAACAAGGCATTATGCAGGTTTTCCACTGGTGTTCTAGGAAGGAAAGCCGCCTCCATTCAAGTCAATCACGCGTTCCAATGCGAGCCGACAGCAGAGTCAACCGCGTAAGGCGAATTCGGAAAACGAGCTTCGCCTTGTAAATCCGCCGTCGAATGTTCCTGCGGCCTTGCCACGCTGCCTTCCGGATTGCGGATCGCCTGTAACCATGCATCGCGCACGTTCTTCACGCATGTAATTACATTCTCAAACTTTTCGCGCGAGTTGGCCTGTGAACCTTGCAACATCAACGCGAAAATCGCCGTGTAGAATTCGGCCAAGGCTTCTGCCGGCTTGCCGCCAATGTCCATATTGAGCGTTGCCTGCAAATGGATGACGATGTCCATCGCGCGCTTCACTGCGTACCGGCGCTGTCCGGCGTCTCCGCGATCCGCGGCTTCAATCGCGTTATACATAAACCGGATAATGCCCTCGTAAAGCGCCACCGTGAGTTCCACGCCTGAGGCTCCCTCAAGCGCGCGTGTCTGGTATGCAAACATCTAATGCTCCTTGTTAACCTTGCTTTGAGTTATACCCGGTGATTGCGCTGTACATTTCGTTCACCTGCTGAATCTGCTGCGGAATTGACTGCATGATCTGATTGGCAAGATTCAGTTCCGCGGTTAGGTGCTCTTTCTGCGTGGCGATCAGCGCTTCCTGCTTGTCAATGTTGTCGTTCAGAGTCTTTTCCTGTCCGGTGTCTTCATTCAGCGCCAGGGCAACGGCGCCCCCGCGTGTCGCGTTGGTGCCGAGCCCGTCAAGCGTTTGCGTAAACATTGACCCAAATTTACCAGTGTCTTGAAAGAAGGAGACCACCTGGCCAAAATTGCTGTTCAGTGCGTTGCTCAACGTATTGGCGTCCAGGCTGATCGTGCCGTCGGCGCTCGCATTGGCGGTAATGCCAAGAGAGATGAGAGAGTTGATTGCATTGGCGCCGAAACTCATGGAAACCGCCGATTGCAGGCCGGATTGCAACTGGGCCAGAACCGAGGAACCGAACAAGGGTTCGTTCTTCCCTGCGGAGTCCTTGCCCTCCTGCGCATTGATTGCCTTGATGGTGGTGTTGTAATCGGTGACAAAGGTATTGATGGCGCTTTCAATGGTCGAAGTGTCGTTGGCAATGATGACCTGTACGCTCTCCGAGGTGGAATCAGCATTAGGTGCACCCGTGGACAACAATTGAAACGTAACGCCGGGAATTGCGTTGGTGACCACATTTGAAGCACTGGTCAGCGAGACGCCATCGACGGTGATGTTGGCATCGAGTCCCGGCTGAATCGTAGCCAGTCCAAGGGATGGATTCACGTCGGGGGTCGTGGAGTCAGCCAGGGTCGAAGGGCTTCCAGAATTATTCGTGGAGTTGGCAATCGTTATCTGGCCGGCAGATCCGCTCGTTTGGCTCACCAGTGAAAGCCTTACCGTTCCGTCTGCCTTGGTTAAAACATTCGCGGTAACGCCAAGTCCCGCGCTGTTGATTGCGGCGGAAAGCCCGGTCAGTGTGGATGCCGTGGAACCGTCGCCCACATTCACCGTCTTCCAGCTTCCATTGCCGATCTTGAAGGTGATGCCGCCCGTCAGTACATCGGATGCTCCCACCGCGTCGGATGCCGCGCTCGAAGTCTGCGCAAGATTCTGAACTGCGATCGTGTGCGTTCCGGCAACTGCCGCTGCGCTGGCAGATGTCAATTGCAAAACGTTTGTGTCGGAACTGGATCCCGTCTTGAGCGCCAGCGTGCCGCCGAAATCAGTCAGGTTCTGCATATCTGTTGACAATGTCGAAAGCTGAGTTCCCAGACTGGTAAGCGCGGTGTCCTTGCTTTGAAGGCTGGTCAACTGCGTCTTCCAGGGCGTTTCAACACTCTGCAGATTTGTCACAATCTGGCTCACCGTGCTGGCAACATCAAAACCTTGCCCGCTGGTCGCGGACCCGAAATTCAATCCGACAGTGCCCATGGCATCTCTCCCCTGCCAAACGGTTACAGTTGTATGCCCAAGCTGCGGTGCGGAAGATTAGCAAGTTCAAAAGGATCGTCGTGCCCCAAGTAAAAACGGGGAAGCGGCTTTGAGGGCCGGCTTCCCCGTTCGCGTTGAACGCCTTTGCTCCGCGAACTACTGGAGCAGCTTGGTGATCAGCTGTTGCGACTGGTTGGCCTGCGATAGAGCGGCAATGCCGGTCTGGCTCAGGATCTGGTATTTCGACATGTCAGAGGTTGCCTGGCCGTAGTCCGTCGCGGTTACGTCGTTCTGGGCAGCCAGCGTGTTGGTTGATTGCATGGTCATGACGTTGCCGACGGCGGTGATGGTGTTGATGTTGGCGCCGATTGTGCCGCGATCGCTCGCAACAGTCGCGATGGCAACGTTCACCTTTTGGAGGGCGGATTGTGCCGATGTTGCATCGGTCAGAGTCGTTCCCGCAAGACTCAGCGAACCCGAGCTGGTCGATACCGCATCCGAGGCAGCATTGTTGTACGACGCGGAGATGTTTCCATCGGAAGTGAAGATGGCCACCGACTTGTTATTGGTAAGGCTCACGTTGGCCGTCTCATTAAGGGCGCCGATACCGGAAGCCGTCAGGCTTGCACCGTTCAGGGTCAGAGTATTCCCGGACACGGTCGCAATATTTCCACTCGTACCACTGGTCGCACCGTTAATCGCCGTAGCCAGGGCCGAGAGAGATCCGTAAGTAATACCAGCGGCCAATGTCGCCGTGCCGGCAGAGCCATCGTTCTTGGTGTAGTTGAGGGTCATATCATCTGTTCCGCCCGCGCCGGCGATCTTGAGAGTGTCGCTCGCACTCGTCACCGAAATCGACGATTGCCCGGCGGCTGAAGCGCTCATCACTGTTTCGGTAACCTGACCGCTGACCGAACCGCCGGATATAACCAACTGTCCATTGCTGACCGATGCGCTGATGTGCTCGCCATTCGCGCCTGCCAGGCCGCTCAGTGCGGTGGCTAAGCTCGACATGTCTGTAACGCCAGCGGCGGCCCCGGCGGTAATTGCCTTCGTTGTGCCGTCGCCGTACGTAACCGTCACTCCGGCAGTTGCGACACCGATGGCATTTGACGGTTTAGCGGCAGTGAGTGCTGAGGACTGGAAGCTGGAGATACCGTTATATTCCGTGTTGCTGTTGATGGAATTGATTTCGCCCAGGATCTTCTGATACTCGGAGTTCGCCGCCGTCTGCTGGCTGCTGTTCAGAGTGCCGTTGCCTGCTTCAGTTGCCAGCGTAACAGCGCGATTGAGAAGGGACGTTACCTGCGAGAGCGCGCCGTCAGCTACCTGCAGAAAATCCACACCCTCAGCCGCATTCTTTGCAGACTGCGAAAGTGCGGTTGCCGAGGCCTGCAAACCATTTGCCAATGAAAGTCCGGCTGCATCATCGGCGCCGGAGTTGATGCGGGACCCGGAAGACAGCTGTTGCAGCGTCTTGCTCAGCGAGGCCTGCGTGTTAGCCAGGTTATTCTGTGCGTAAATTGCCGAAATGTTATTCAGGACACCCAATGCCATGGGACTTCTCCTTCTAGCGGTTAATGTGAATGACTCAGTTCCCGCATCGCGTGTCTGACCGGAACAATCTATTCTTCCCGTCCCACCGTTTCAGGAACCACGTTGCTCACTGCCTTCATCGGCGTGCCCCCGAAACACTTTACGAAATATCCCAAAGACTTTCGTAATTACCGCTCCATCATCTTTCCCCCTTCACCGCCGATAACCAAAGATGAGCCGCGGGAGTCGGCGCCCCAATGATCGAACTTACGAGATTGAACGGAACACCGATGGTGTTGAACAGTGATTTGATCAAGACCGCCGAGGCCTCTCCCGACACCATGCTCACTCTCATTCATGGAGAAAAATTAATAGTGCGCGAGACCATCCATGAAGTCATGGAGCGCGTGCTTGCCTATCGCGCTCAACTGCTGGCGAACGTTGCGCGCCGCCTGCATCCGTTCGGAGAAGTGCAGCAGGTGGTCGGGCTCGCGAGTCTCGATGTTTCCGGTCAACCTGCGCCGCCGGCAAAACCCCGGCGCGAAACCGATTCCGAATCCGATTCCGAAACCGACCGATAATCCCGGCGTCATTCCCCTTCATTTCCGGAGGAACAGCAAATGGATAAAGCGAGCATCGGCGGAGTCATTCTCGCCATCGTCGGTATCGTCGCCGGGTTGCTGATGGAAGGCGGCAACCTGGGACAGATTCTGCAGCCTACGGCAGCGCTTATTGTTTTTGGCGGCACCATGGGCGCGGTGCTTTTGCAGTTCCCGCTTACCACCGTCGTCTCCGCATTCAGGGGCATGGCGCACATATTTGCCGCACCGCAAAAACACGACCACCACCTGATCGGTCAACTCGTCGGTTTTGCCAACAAGGCGCGCCGCAACGGAGTCGTCTCACTCGATGCAGATCTCAAGACGATTGAGGATCCATTCCTGCGCCAGACGCTGATGCTCGCGGTCGATGGCACCGAGCCCGCTGAGTTGCGAAAGATGATGCACGTCAGTCTTGATTCACTGCTGGAGCGCGAAGAGCAGCTGCCCGCTGTGTTCGAATCGGCGGGTGGATTCTCGCCCACCATCGGAATTCTCGGCGCGGTGCTCGGACTCATCCAGGTTATGCAGCACCTCGACAATATTCAGGAGGTAGGGCGCGGAATCGCGGTGGCTTTTGTAGCCACAATCTATGGCGTCGGCATTGCGAATCTTTTTTTTCTGCCCTTCGCCGGCAAAATGCGCATCCGCATTCGCGACGGGCAGCGACGCCGCGAAATGATGCTGGAGGGCGTCATTGGAATTCTGGAAGGCATGAACCCGCGCATGCTCGAGTTAAAGCTGGCCGGTTTTGCTGACGAACCGGGCCGCGACAAGAAAGAGAAATCCTCGTGACTCGCCGCCGTTATCGGCCACGCGTAAGTAATGAGCGCTGGCTCGTTTCTTATGCGGACTTCATCACCCTGCTCTTCGCTTTCTTTGTCGTGCTCTTTGCAACTGCCGAAGCCGACCATAAAAAGCAGGCGGAGTTTTCGCAATCAGTTGACGATGCCTTTCGCGCATTGGGGATCTTTACAAACACTGCCAGGCAACATGCAGGCGCCAATGCAGCTTCAAATGCAACCGACAAGCCGCCGATACCCATGAACATCGTCATGGGAGAAGACGTGCTCGCTCCGGCGCGCGTCAAGGCTGACCTGGAGCAGATTGGCCGCGAGCTTCAGCAGACACTTTCGAACGAAGTTGCCAAGCATACAGTTTCCATTGAGATGGGTAAGGATGGCCTGGTCATCAGCCTGCGTGAAGCAGGATTTTTTGCCTCCGGTTCTGCCGCGCCAAAACCTGAATCAGTCGCAACCTTGCGCCGGATCGCCACTGCGCTCAATCGCACTCCTTACGATCTGCGCGTCGAAGGACACACGGACGACATTCCAATTCACAACCCGCAGTTCGACTCCAATTGGGAGCTTTCCACAGCGCGCGCAACCAACATTGCCCGGTTGCTGCTGCAGATGAATGCGATTCGCGCGGAGCGGCTTTCTGCCGCCGGCTATGCGGAGTTTCATCCCGTAGCGCCGAACGACGAAGCGGATGGACGAGCAAAGAATCGCCGCGTGGACCTTGTTGTTCTGCCACGAAGCAAAATAAATTTCGCCGAGCCGGCAGCAAAAACTCCCACCGGACCGTGGCGCAAAATTACGGAGAACGAATGAGCTCGGTCGCACTGCTTTAGCTAGTTCTGGCGAAGTGCGCTTCGATCTCTTCAAGCGTCTTGCCTTTTGTCTCCGGCAAAAAGAATGCGGTCACTACGAAATAGACCACCGTAAAGCTCGCGAAGAGGAAGAACATCGACGAGTAGCCGTGCTTGCTCACAAAGGGAAGAAAAATCCCCGCCAGCGTAGTTGAAACCAGTTGATTGAGTACCAGCGCAATGCTCATGCCGTTTGAACGGATGCGCGTGGGCATAAGCTCTGAAAGCGCCAGCCACACGCACACGCCCGGTCCAAGCGCGTAGAACGCCATAAACATATACAGCCCGAGCGCCACCAGCCAGCCGTGGCTTGACCCGGGAACGCGGCCGACGAGAGCCTTTTGAATCTTCAAGGGAGCCGATCTCGCTGCATCAAGATCGGCGAACGGGTCTTTGAAGAAAGCTTCAATCTTGTTGGAAGGCACGCACGTGTCGCGCGTAATCTCGATCGACGCGGATGCGGCATCGTCGGAACGCACAAATGCGGTAGCCGCGGTGAAATCGCCATACGAGTAAATAATGGCCAGCGAAGCGCGGCCGGCTTCAATCTCGCTGCCCGTATATCCCGCGGCGGAAAGAAGCTGCATCGCTTGTGGCTGGTCAAAGTGCAACGTCAGCTCCTGCGTTGGACTCACGAGCGCCTGAATCTGATTGCCTGCATCGATGCTCACCTTTTCTGTGCGCAGGAATGAGATGCCGACCGCAACCAGCGCTACGATGATGCCGCTGGTGCCGAGCACGAACAGAAACTTGCGCCCTTTGCGATCAACCAGCACCATACCCACTGCCGTCATTGCAAAATTGACCACAGTGAACAGCACGTATCCCCAGTGCGCGCTCAAGTCGTTCAACCCGCTTTGCATCAGGATGCCTGCGTTGTAGCCGATGATCGAGTTGACGCCGGTCGCCGTGTTGCACGCAAGAATCACGCATGCCAGCAGAAATGGAATTACATACTTTCTCTTCAGTAGCGACTCGCTTCTGCCCCTATGCAACTTCGCTGGAACTGCGCGCGCAATCGACTCCATCTCGTCGATTTCAATCGCTGCTTGCTCAGGACTTCGCGATCGCAGCAGCGCGGAATACGCATCATCTCGCTTGCCGCGGCGAAAGAGCCATCGCGGCGACTCCGTTACCAGCAGGGAGCCGAGCACAAAAAGCACGCCCGGCGGCAGCGATACCCAGAAGATGCTCCTCCACGCAGTGTCTTTGAAATGCAGCAGGGTCGCGATGCTCGCAGTTTTTTCTTGAGCGGCAACACGATAGCTGAAATAGATGCCCACCAGCGCAGCAGCCACAATTCCCAGCGTAAGCAGCCACTGAAAAATCGCGGTACCCTTGCCGCGATCGTTCGCTGCAAGGCACTCGGCAAGATAAAGCGGCACAACTACGCCAACAAGTCCCGCGCTCACGCCCTGCAGCAGGCGCCCGAAAAACAAAGGGCCATAGCCTTGCGCGAGCGCGATCACGGGAATGCTAATTACAAACGTGAAGCCGCTCAGGATCATCAGCGGCTTGCGCCCCATCCAGTCTGCAAGAGCGCCGGCGAATGACGTTGAAATCACGCTTCCCAACAGCACCGCAGCCACGATGACGGAGAGTTGTGCCGCGGTAAGTCCAGACGTGGCTTCCAGGTAAGGCAGTGCACCGCCAATAATGCCCACATCCACGCCGTATAACAGGCCGCCAAGTCCGGCGACCAGAAGCAGGAACGCATTGTATCGGCGAATCGCTGACGAGTCGGCCATTCCGTGCGTCCTTGCCACGCCGCTTGCGGTCATTGCGATCTCACTCTCCCGGCGCGATGCTGTATCGCGTTCCACACAAATTAACAGGTGTGTGTCTGCTCTACAATGATCGTGTTGAAATCCATCACTTCAGTTCTGTATTGAGGGCGACAAACATGTCGAAACCCGGCACTATTTCAGCTTCACTCTTTCGTTGCATCTTGCTTTTGCTCGTTGCATTGGCGTATGCCTTCAGCGTCAACGCTTCCGCCCAGGTAAGCCTGCTGCCGGCGCCGCGCGAAGTTCACCTTGGCCAAAAGGTATCGCTGTCCGCCAAAATCCTGGTCCTTGTTCCCGGAAAAGACGCGGCTGACGAATTCGCTGCCCAGGATCTTGATGATGCAATCAAGCAGATAACTCCGTCCGAACCTGCAAGGCCTGGATTGCCATATCGCATCAGCCTGCTGCGGTCTGACACGGCTGCCGCCCAGGTTGTGCTCAGCCATGCCGGTCTGGCATTCGACGCAGCAATGCAGTCCGAGGGCTACATTCTGGTGATCGAAAACCAGCAGGCATCCATCATCGGCGCATCGAGTGGCGGCGTTTTTTATGGCGTGCAAACGCTCAAGCAACTGCTGCCCCTGTCCGGTGCGGAACGTACACTGCCCACCGGTACCATTCGCGACTGGCCGGCCATGCGCTACCGGGCGGTGGAAGACGACCTTGCCCGCGGCCCGATGCCTACGCTCGAATTTCAAAAGCACCAGGTTCGCGTTCTGGCGTCGTTCAAGGCCAACATCTACTCGCCCTACTTTGAGCACACGCTGCTCTATCCCAATCAGCCCTTGGCGGCGCCGCCGGGCGCAGCAATGACTCCCGCCGATGTGAAAGAACTCGTTGCCTACGCGCGCCAGTTTCACGTCACCATCCTGCCGCAGCAGGAGGCGTTCGGGCACCTGCACCATGTACTCAAATACGAGCTCTACCAGGATGCGGCCGAAACGCCGCATGGGCACGTACTTGCTCCGGCCCAGCAGGCATCCATGCCGCTTATCAAGGATTGGTTTACGCAGATGGCGGCGGAATTTCCGTCGCCGTTCATTCATATCGGCGCGGATGAAACATGGGAACTGGGCGTAGGCCGCACGCAAGATGCAGTGCAGAAGCAGGGCTACGGTCCCGTTTACGTCTCGTTCCTCAAGCAGATTCACGACGAGCTTGAGCCGCTGCATCGCCGCCTGCTTTTCTGGGGCGACATCGGCGGCAAAGACCCTGCTGCAATTTCAATCCTGCCCAAGGACATGATCGCAGTGCCATGGAATTACTGGGACTTCACCGGCCTCGACAAAATGGTTGAGCCATTTGCCAAGGCCGGTATGGAGACATGGGTAGCGCCGGGCGATGCGAACTGGAATGAAGTTTTTCCGCACACCCGTACCGCGCTCTGGAACATCCAGGGTTTTGTCCGCGATGGGCAGCGTATGGGCTCCACCGGGATGATCAATACAGTCTGGAACGACGATGGCGAGGGCCTCTTCAACCTGGACTGGTACGGAGTTCTGTTTGGGCCGGTGGCGGCATGGCAGGCAGGCGAGAGCTCTATCCCGGATTATCAGGCGGCCTACGGTCCGGTCTTCCACGGCGATGCCAGCGGCAAGATTGACGAGGCGGAAAAGGAGTTGATGGCGGCGCAGGAAGTGCTAGGCAATGCCAACCTGCAACTAACCAGCGATCAGGTGTTCTGGCTCGATCCGTGGAGTGTGCAGGGCCAGGAAACGGCAGCCAGGCTCTTGCCTTTCGCCACGGAGCTCAGGATGCACGCCGAGCATGCCGTGGTATTGCTCGCGCAGCTTCGCCAGACCAATCCAAATCTGAAAGAGCAGGATGCGCTGACGGCAATGGATATGGGCGCACGACGCCTTGATCTGATCGGCATGAAGTTCCAACTCGCCCAGGAGATGGCCGACGCATACGCCAAAGCACTCCGCAATCAGCACGACTCCGCGCAGAAAACGGCGACTGAAAACGCGCTGTATGAAATCAGCGGCAACAACGGCCGCTGCCAGGATCTGCGCGACGCTTATTCCGCGCTCAAGGCTCAGTACTCTCAGGTGTGGATGAGCGAGAATCGCGCCTATTGGCTGAACAACGTGACTGTGCGCTACGATCTGGAAATTGAGAAATGGCAGCGGCGCGGCGAGTTGATCCAGCAGGGAATCCGGGACTGGAATCATGGCAAGGATTTGCCTCGGCCGGAGAATTTTGGATTAATGGCCGAAGATCATCAGGCAGCCGCCGCACATTGAGCATGTTTAATATGGATACCCGGACGGCAGAATTTTTGCCGTAACCCATTGCGGAGATGCACACTAAACTAATGCTGAGCTTCGATGACAGGCGGAAGCTTCCATCCCTATTACTGATCGATGACGACATGGTAAGCCGAGAAGTAACGGCAACGGTGCTCACCATGAACGGCTTCCCGGTGCATACGGCCGTGGATGGAACGTCGGCAATTCAATTGCTCGGCAGCAAGGGCGGCGCGACCGGCCCGATCGTAGCCGACGTAATCCTTATGGACGCCCAGATGCCCGGGCTGAGCGGCATCGAACTTATCAATAAGCTGCGCACTATCACCAAGGCGCGCATTATCGTTATCAGCGGTAGCAACCCGCCGGAAGAGATTGGCGCCGCGGCCGATGGATTTCTGCTCAAGCCTTTCAGCCCCGAAGCGTTGGATAGATTGTTGGGCGGATCGGTAACTGTATCCGCATCCGGCCAGCCTTCGCGCCTCGATCCTAATGAGCCGGCGATCAGCCCGGAAACGCTGGCTCAATTCCGCGCAATGATGCCCGCGTCGGCGGTGCAGGAAATTTATGCCGCAGTCGTGGCAGATCTAAACAAGCGTACGCAGGCACTTGAGGCCGCTATCGCCAAGGGGAACGGCGATGAGGTTCGGCGCATCGGTCACGCCATCAAAGGGGGCTGCGGCATGGCCGGTGCTCTGCAGGCAGCCAAGGTGGGAGCCCTGTTTGAGGAGGATGCCGGCGACAACGAGAGTAACCACCTGGATAACAGAATGGCCCTGCTGGCCGATTTGCGCGCTGCCACCCGAAATCTGGAGCGTATTCTGGAATCTGAATTATCTTCCTAAGCTGATGTCGGATATAAATAGAGCCCTAAAGTTGAGTGTGCACCAACAGATCCAGCATTTGGAGGCTTGCGGCTGACATGGAAAGACTGATTCGCATCGTACTGGCCGACGATCACCCTGTAGTTCGTATTGGGGTGAGAAATATGCTCGTCGAAAAGGACGGCTTTCAGGTTGTGGGAGAAGCCGCGGACGGCGATGAGTCCATTACCCAGACTCTGGAGCTGCAGCCGGACATTCTGCTGCTCGACGTGCAGATGCCGCGCCTGCCTGGCCTGGAGGCTATGCGCGCCATCATGAATGGCACCGCCACCGTCAAGATCCTTCTGCTTACCTCTACCATCACCACGCAGCAGATTATTGAAGCCCTGCATATAGGCGCGCGCGGTATCGTGCTTAAAGATGCCCTGGCCAATCATCTGCAGGCTGCCATCCGCACCGTTTACAGCGGCGATTATTGGATCGGCGGCAAGCGCGTTGTCAACCTCGTTTCGGCGCTCCACGATCTCATGCAGCAGGCCGCCGTGCCTCAGCACAAGACCTATGGCCTTACGCCGCGCGAACTTGAGGTTGTGGGCAGTATTGTTGAAGGTTGCAGCAACCGCGACATCGCCAAGCAATTCAATCTGAGCGAAGAAACGGTCAAGCGGCATCTCTCCAACATTTTTGACAAGACCGGAGTATCAACGCGTCTGGAACTTGCGCTGTTCGCCATTGCCCATCAATTGGTTCAGCCGCAGTAAGACGGCGTCTCCCGCTTGTTTGGCTTTCAACCAGGATTACAGGGCTATTTGGTATTCGCGGCATCCTGAACGCGCGCCGGTAAGGTGCCGCGTGGGAATGCCGAGGACTGGCGCACCACCAGGTGGGTAGGGATATGCCATTCCTTCTGCGCCGCCTTGGGATGATCGGGCTCAATACCCGCGCGCAATGCCTGAATGGCAGCCGCGGCAAGATGCCGGCAAGACATCTGCACCGTGGTCAGCGGCGGCAGCACAAACTGCGACAAGTGAATGTCATCGAACCCCACCACCGAAACATCGGTCGGCACTTTGTGCGTTGTCCTGTAGAGTCCATGCAGAACGCCGATGGCGGTCATGTCGTTCGAGCACATCACGGCTGTCGGCAGCTGGGTCCGGTAAACAATTTTTTCAACGGCTGTCATGCCGCCTTCCATTGTGTGGTCGCCTTCAATAATGTCCTCTTCAGGAACGGCAAGGCCCAGTTCGGCCATCGAAGCTAAAAACGCGTCGCGTCGGGCAACTGCGGACCGAAGGCGCAGCGGCCCGCTGATGAATGCAATGCTGCGATGGCCAAGCGCTGCCAGATGTTGAACGGCTTCGCGAATGCCTTCGGCGTAGTTCACCTTTAGAACGCGGATGTTGGGCAGCTTCGGCCCCGCGTCAATAAACACCAGTGGAAACTCGCTCTCCACCAGCTTCTTCACCAGGTCTTCTTCAATGCCGAACGTCATCACCGCTACGCCGTCAACGCTCCGCTGCAGCATGCGGCGGATCAGCGACTCGGTACGCGTGGGATCGTAGTTGGTGGAGCCGATCATTACCTCGTAGCCCTGCGCTACCCCCAGGCTTTCAAACTCCTGCACCAGCTCCGGGAAAAACGGATTGGTGATTTCCGAGACAATCAATCCCAGCATGCGGCTGCGGCCCGATACCAACGCGCGCGCCTGCGGATTGGGAACATACCCGACCTCTTCAACCGCCTTCCAAACTCGCTTGGCCAGTTCGGGATCGACGCTGGAAATATGGTTCACCGCACGCGAAACTGTTGCGATGGAAACGCCGGCGCGCTTGGCTACATCGCGGATACTCACCGAAACCAGGCGCCGATTTGAGGTCTTCTTTGATGGACTCTTGCGAGCGGCATTCATGGCAAGCATTGTATCCTTTTCCGGCTGTTTCTCGGTGCAACTATTTTCCGGGGCACGACCGAAAACCCACTGAAAAATAGCCAGTTTCAGACCAGTTGACTGTCTGATATGCCCCAAAAATGGGGCATCAACCAGCAGGATTTGGAAAGCGTTTCCCGATCCGGGAAGCAGTGCAGGGCACAGCGGAAAGAGGACAGGGAACAGGGAGGACGGAATTCAACGAATCGGCGGACCCGCCAACTTGCTAACCCGCTAACTCGCCGCGAAGCGGCGTGCTAACTCGCTGACTTGCTGCTTTGCTCACGGATGCATCTGTCCGCCGCCCGCCACTTCAATCGCGTGCCGCAGCAATGGAAGAATCGACTCCAGACTCTCGTGAGCGCCGCGTTTACTGCCGGGCAGGTTCACCATCAGCGTGTTCCCCTTAAGGCCGGCGACACCGCGCGAAAGCCACGCGTACTGGTTGCTCTTTGCCCCATTGGCGCGCATGGCTTCTGCCAGTCCCGGCGCTTGGCGATCGATGACCCGCCGTGTAGCTTCAGGCGTGCGGTCTCGCGGCCCCATGCCGGTCCCGCCAACGGTCAGGATCAGTGCCGCGCCACGTCCGCCTGTCTCTTCAAGCCATGCCGCGATCGCGTCTTCGTCATCAGGCAGTAGGTCGGTATGTATCTCCGCATCGGGCCACTGGCTCTTGAGCAACGCAACTACTTCGGGCCCTGCCGTATCGGTAAGCAGGCCCTTAGAGCAGCGATCGGAAACCGTCAAAACAGCAAGCAGCATGGCGCTAATTCCTGATTCTAATTCGCAGGTCAAGATCGTCGCAGGAATCATCGCAGCTACAGATGGAGTTTACAAGTTGACGAGTTTACCGGTTGACAAGAACACCGCGTGCAACAGCGCTCAATCGCAATCCTCGGCATACCATCGCGATCAACAAGAAGGTCGCTCCAAAGAGCGGCCCATCGTGCAACCTGATAACGGTCAACTTGTAAACTCGTCAACTGCCTTTAAGCCACTGGCGCGCTGGTCGGCGATGCGGGAGCCGCCGGTTTCGGCTTCGGCACTTCCTGCTTGCGAGACGGTGCAATGATCGCGTGCAGAATCGTTCCTTCCATGCGCGGCATAAACTCAACCACGCCGATATCGCCGATGTCCTGGATGAGCCGGTTGATGATGGCATACCCGAGTTCGCGATGCGCCATCTGGCGGCCGCGGAACCGCAGGCTGGCCTTCACCTTGTCGCCGTCGTTCAGGAACCGGACTGCCTGATTCTTCTTGGTCTGATAGTCATGCTCGTCCACTGTGACGGAGAACTTTACTTCCTTCACCACAATGACTTTTTGCTTTTTGCGTGCCGCTCGCTCGCTCTTTTCCTTCTCGTAGAGAAAGCGTCCATAATCCTGGATGCGGCAGACCGGCGGAACCGCATTGGGCGAGACCTCAACCAGATCCAAACCACGCTCGCGTGCAATTTTCAGCGCATCAAAAGGGACCAGAATACCGAGCTGTTCGCCGTTTTCATCGATGACGCGGATTTCGCGGGCGCGTATCCGGTCGTTAATGCGGATAAAAGATTTTGCCGAACGTTTGTCGAGTGCGATGGTACTCCTCCAAATGTCATTGCCGCCGCCTTTGGGGCATTTCCCGAGTTTGACTGGAGCCGCAGCAACGCACCCTGAGTATAGCATTGGCGCGGCTAGCCGGGGCCCAGTCGGGCTGCCCAATCCTGATCCGCAAAGTAACCCAAAATCAGGCGAAGTTATAGCTACTTGCCCAATACATCCTGTATGGGTTTGCCAGTTTTTGGAACCGCCGCGTGGTAATCCTCGCCCAGCAGTACGGCTATGGTTGCCGCAAGCCAAAACTAGGAGGCAGCTACCCTCTCGGCCTGCAGCGCGCCTTCTGAGTTCATTCCCGTGGTGCAAACAGTAAGGAGTTGATTGGCAGCGAACCGGCCTTCAATTTCCAGTGGCAGAAAATTCTCGCTCAACGCGGAAGTTAGATTCCGCGCGGCCAGCGCATCCGGCGTGTGCAGGCTGATGCACTCGAGACCGCGCCCGACAAATCGCGCGCGATGAGCCATGCTTTTTTCAGCGGCAAGCTGGCGCAGCGCTGCCATGCGCTCGTCGACCAACCGTGCCGCGACGGGCCGCTCAGCATGGAGCGCCCAGCCCTTAGTGCCAGGCCGAGGCGAAAACGGGAACAGGTGCAGATAACCGAAGGGAAGCGATCTTACAAACGCGAGCGTCTCTTCAAACTCGGCATCCGTCTCACCGGGAAAGCCCACCATCACGTCCGCGCCCAGCGTAAGGTCATCTCCGGCGGCCTTCAACAAAGCTTCAACTTTGTTTGCATAATGCCACGGCCGGTAGCGACGATGCATACGGCGCAGCACCGCATCTGAACCCGACTGCAGCGGCAGATGCGCATGGCGCGCCAGTCTGCTTGTTTTGGAACTCTCGCCGAACTCCGCCATCAGCGCGATCAGCTCCGCATCCCAATCCATCGGCTCAATCGAACTCAGCCGCAATCGCGGCAGCCCAGTGCTCTCCAGAATTCGCCGTACGAGTGCTGCCAGCGTGCGCGGCGCGTTTCCGGCCCCAGGTAGATCGCGCCCCCATCGCCCAAGGTTGATGCCAGACAGCACCAGCTCAATTCCGCCCGCAGCGACGAACCCTTCTACCTGGCGCATGATTGCTTCGGCATTGAGACTGCGCGACGATCCGCGCGTCTGCGGAATTACGCAGAACGTGCAGCGATTACCGCAGCCCTCCTGAATCTTTAAATTCGGTCGTGTCTGCGCGCCCGGAACAAGCTGCGCTTCTTCAATAAACGAGTGCGCAAAAAGATCGTCAGCCCAGATAGGTGCAGTGCCCGCAGCATCAGGCACAACCAACGACCGCAGCGGCACCAATTTACTCGTTGTCGATGAGAGATTTGCACGCGCAATATCCCCATCAGCCAGATTCAAGACAATCTCCGGCGCCAATGCCTTGTGGCTGTTTCCCACCACCGCGGATACGCCCGCCAGCGCTGCCAGCTCCTCAGGAGCGCGTTGCGCATAGCAGCCCGTTACAACAATCCGCGCCGCCGGATTGTTGCGGTGCGTGCGGCGTATGAATGCGCGCGCAGCCCGATCAGCTTCAGCGGTTACGCTGCACGTATTTACCACCACAACTTCGGCGCCCGCCGCATGGCCTTCGCTCAGTCCAGCTGCGCGCAGACGGTTGCTCACCGCTTCGCCATCAGCGCGCGCCGCCCGGCATCCGAAATTTTCAATGTAGAACTCCGCCACATCACCAGTTTATTGCCCAGGTCGCTCCGCCGCACCATTACTGGCGCACCGCGCCCAAGCGCACCATCCGCTATACTGTGGACTGACCACCTTCATTTATTTATTGGTCATACCGTCATCATGTCATCTTCTGCCGCAGCCAATGTCGCCAACCTTCTTTCTGCTGAATCCAGAACCGGGACGCGCCACATCCTGAGCTTCGTCTACTTCACATTCAACTGCTATTTATCCATAGGCTTACCTCTCGCCGTTCTGCCTACCTACGTCCATCTTCGAATGGGATACAGCGCGATGCTGGCCGGGCTTGTCATCAGCATTCAGTATGTAGCAACCCTGGCCAGCCGCCCCTGGGCCGGTCGAATTTCTGACCGCGCTGGTGCCAAAGTTTCTGTCCTTTGGGGTATGACCGCCTGCACAGCCAGCGGTGCCGTGCTCATTCTGGCGGGGGCTCTCCATGATATCCACTGGCTCAGCTTTGCGGTTCTGATCGTAAGCCGCCTGGTGCTCGGCATTGGCGAGAGCCTGGGTTCCACCGGGGCCACTCTTTGGGGCATTACCAGCGCAGGCCAGGAGAGCACGGCCAAAGTCATCTCCCTTAACGGCATCAGCACCTACGGCGCAATGGCCATCGGCGCGCCCCTCGGCGTCGTCCTCGACGGCATGTGGGGCCTGAGCGCGCTCGGACTGTTCACCGTTATCCTGGGCGCACTTAGCGTTATTGTTGCCTACCGCAAGCCTCCGGTGCCTGTGGTTCACGGCGAGCATCTGCCCTTCAGTCATGTGCTTGGCCGCGTCGCGCCGCACGGCATGGGCCTGGCGCTCGGCGGCATCTGCTACTCCGTGCTGGCCACGTTTATTACGCTCTTCTATGCCAGCCGCAGTTGGAACGGCGCAGCCCTCTGCCTGACTGCTTTCGGCGTCGCTTTCATTGTTGCCCGCCTGCTTTTTATTCAAACCATCAACCGATTCGGCGGCTACCCCGTCGGCATTGTCTGTCTGTCAGTTGAGTCGCTCGGCCTGCTGTTGCTCTGGCAATCGCATTCGCCCACGGTCGCCTTGGCTGGCGCGGCGCTTGGCGGTTTCGGCTTCTCGCTTGTCTTTCCTTCCATCGGCGTTGAAGCGGTAAAGCGCGTTCCTGAAAACAATCGCGGCACTGCATTGGCCGTCTACACTGCATTCGCCGATGTCTCGTTCTTCCTCACCGGTCCGGCAGCCGGCGCCATCATCGGCGCCTTCGGTTACGCCAGCGTGTTCTTATTCGCGCTCATCTGCGTACTGGCCGCGCTGGGAATCGTCATTACGCTTCGCCAGATTCAACGCCACGCACTTCCCCATGACGAAACTGAAGCGGCGTAATCTGCGTGACTGCCCGCCTCTGACTCTTTATCTTCCGTGTACAACAAGCCTCACCCAAATTACATCTCACTAAGTACCGACGCAGAACGGCCTTGGCCGCCAAGAGTGGTTTCGCGTCACGCAGATTTGTATCAGGAGAGGACTGCCATGGAAATCGATATGCTGGACCGGCTGCAGAAAAATGCCACAGTGGAAGACGTTATCAACGAAGTCTCAAAGATAAGGTCTGCCGTGACCGACGCCGTAGACGACGGGATCAAGTCGGCAATTAAGGCCATCAAGCAGGGCCGCGACGCCGCGGAAGATGCCATCGACGAGACAAAGCGCGCGGTCAAGCGAAATCCGCTGCAGGCAGTGGGCATCTTTTTCGCCGCCGGAGTTATCGTCGGCTGCGTGGCGATGTGCCTGGGTCCTCGCCGCCGCTAAGAGCAGATTCGGCCAAATTCATCGTTCCAGGGTCTCTTCGAGACTGTGGACTCGCGAAATCGCGGCCTGCAAGTATCGAATACGGAGGGAGCAGCAGCCTCCATGCTGCTGAAATCCCGCCTGGAGAACTATAGACCTTTAGGTCCGGAAACTCACCGCAAAGTATATGTTCTTTGAAGGGTACGGGCTTTAGCCCGTACATAAGCGCCCGCAAAATATGCGGGGCTTTAGCCCCTGAGGGAATGCAATCCCCCGACTTACCGTTGACTTTTCCGCAGCCTCTCTAGGGCCATACGCCCCAGGCACCGTACCCCAGCTCGCACCGTCACACTGCTTCACTCGATCCGCGCCGACAATCGACGCCAAAGACACGCATCCCACAGCAGCGATATCATGGGTTCGCAGACTACCAGACTTCGATTGCGAACCCCTGCTGTCGCTATCTTCGCAGCGGTCGCGTCATTTCAGGATTTCGAGAGAGGTTTTATGACAGAGAAAGCAACAGATACGCAGGCAAGGCGCGAGTTTCTAAAGCTGGCGGCGTTTACCGGCGCGGCGGCGCTCACTGGAAAGGGACAAACAGCCACAGCGCAGCCAGTCGCCGCACAAACAGCCGCCACGCGCCAGGATGGTGGCAAGATGGAGTTCCTTCGTGTCAGCGGTCAGCACATTGTCGACGCTAAAGGCAACAAGGTCCGCCTGCGGGGTACATGCCCGGGCGGCTGGATGAACATGGAAGATTTCATCAACGGGCATCCAGGCGCGGAGCACACCTTGCGCGCGCAAATGGCTGAAGTTCTCGGTCCCGCCAAAGGAGAGTTCTTCTTCGACCGGCTGCTCAACTACTTCTTTAATGAAGATGACGTGATATTTCTCAGAAAATCTGGCGCAAATGTCGCCAGAATCCCGATTAACTATCGCCACTTTGAAGACGATGCCGCTCCCTACAAATACAAAGAGGCCGGCTTCGCGCGTCTCGACCAGATTTTGCGCCACTGCGAGAATCACGGCCTCTACGTCATTCTCGATCTGCATTCGGCGCAGGGCTGGCAGAATGTCCACTGGCATTCTGACAACGCATCGCGCATCAGTTTGTTCTGGGAAGTGCCGGCCTATCAGGATCGCTACGTGGCCCTTTGGCAGGAATTTGCGCGGCGCTACAAAAACAGCGCAGTCATCGCCGGCTACGATGTCCTCAACGAGCCTTGTTCCAACAATGATCTGGGCGATTATCCGTGGAATATTTATTCCAACTACAAGCCCAACTTTGAGCGCATGAATTCTGTTTATCGGCGGCTTGTTTCGGAGATTCGCAAAATCGATTCACGCCACATCATCTTTCTTGAAGGTGATAACTACGCCAAAGCGTTCTCGGGCTTCGACAAGCCGTACGACGATAACATCGCCTACAGCTCGCATGACTACACGGTGCCCGGGTTCGGTCCTGGCCAGTATCCGGGCGCAATACATCCGCGATCCGCAGCCGCCGGCGAAGACGCTCAGAACTGGGATCTGGCAAGGCAGGAGCGCAGTTTTCTTGCTACTGAAGGATTCAAGTTCACCCGGCAGCATGACGTTCCTTTGTGGGTAGGCGAGTTCGGTTCGGTCTTCAACGGACCGGCAGGCGAGGAGGGTGACCGCCTCCGCGCGCTGGACGACCAGATCGGCATTTTCGAGAAAAACGAGACGCACTGGACGACGTGGAACTACAAAGACATCGGCGTCATGGGAATGCTCACGCTTGATCCCGCATCTCCATACATGGAGCGCATCAAGAGCCTGCTCAAGAAGAAGGCTGCACTTCGAACCGATGATTGGATGTCGTGGCTGCCGTCAACGCCGGTAAAGGACGCGGTAGGTCAGCTCGCCCAGCAAATTTATCAAGTGGTCGACGATCCGCAGTTGGATGCGCGGCTGAATGTGCGCTGCATGACTCAAACGTTGTTGTGCTTCTACACGGGAACGCTGATGCAACCGCTCTACGCCAGCCTCTTCAAGGGCCTGTCAGAGAATGAGCTAGATCACGTGCTCTCTTCTTTTTCAGCCAAGCAGTGCATTCCCAACAAGGGCCTGGTCGATGTATTAAGCAAGCACATGACCAAGCCAGCATAAACGCCGACCGCCGTTCATTTCTCCAGATCAACCACCATCATCGGGTGCCCCATCCTTCTCACAGCTTCATCGCGAGAAGGGTGGGATACCACAGACCCACGTCGTTTGGGTTCCCAATCAGGCAAAAGCCTTCACTTCGATCCTGCGGAACCATATCTCGGCGTACTCAATCTCGATAGCGATCTTGCCGCGCGTCAGCGGGATGTAGCTGCCGGGATTGGCGGGGTCCGGTTGCTGCAGCCGCGTAATCGTATTGACCGCGCGGCCGTTGATGATGTGCGTGGCGCGGTCGCCCTGCCACAGCACCTCAACCGTGTTCCAGTTGTCCAGCATTTCGAAGTTGCCATCCTTGATCTTGCGGCCCGTGCTCGGTTCTTCCGTGCTGGGCCGGCCGCCAGCCCTGGCCGCATCGCTGTCCGGCGCAGGCCAGCCATGCACTGGGCTGAGGCCCTGACCGAACAGCCCCGCGCCATGCGGAGACTGCACGCCGCGAATGCCGTCCAGCAGAAAGAAGTCGCCCACATCGCCTTCTTCAATCTGGCACTCCACGCAGCGCGGCCATACCTTGTCATCACCCACCAGGCCGTACAGCAGCCCGTTGTCGCGCTTGCTTATCGTGCGCGGCGCAAACTGTTTCACGCCCCACTTGTACTCCACGCGGATGCGAACATTTTCAAATTCCTGGTGCGTCGCCAGGTAGCCCGACTCATACTGTGTGTCGTCCACGTCAGCACCCATGATATGGAGCATCTCGCTCTCCATCGTCACCATGCGCTTGTTTTCCGCCACACCCTTGCCGCTCTTCTGCAGCATGGAATACCAACCCGTCAGGTCGCGGCCGTTGATCAACGAAATCCATCCGTCTGCACCGGCAGTGGGCAGCGTCAGCGCTGGCGTCGCAGTCTGTGCAAGAGTCTCAAGTGGCAGCAGCATGGAACCAAGCGAAAGCGTACCCATGCCCTTCAATACATGTCGGCGGTCAATCATGCAGTTTCCTTACTCCAAAGGTAGATTTTCTGCGGTGAGGATCGCCACGAGCACCGAGCCCTCTCGCCAGGTATCCATATTATCCGCGCGGCCTATGGAAGGACGAAAAAAGTGACTCCCTTCAACTTCATGCCACTCTATCCCTCTGCGTTCCGAACAACTCATCAATACGCCGACGTCGGTAATCAAAAATTTGCTGCACATCGCCGTGTACCTTGAGCGCGTGAGCAATCTGCCCCAGCACGCCAAAAGGGAGCGTATATCGAACCACATCAATCATTCGTGTCTCGTCGCCGTGCGCCTCAAAATGGTGCGTATGATGCCATAGCTTGTAAGGCCCGGATCGCTGCACGTCGACGAATCGATGGGGAGGATTCCACCTGCGGATTTCAGTTCGCCAGTGAATTTGTATTCGATGCAATTGCAGTCGATAACGAATCTCAGTGCCCTCCCCAATGGAGTCGGAGTTCATCGAAAGGATTTTGAAACCCAGCCACGCCGGCGTAAGCTCCTCCAGGTTGCGAGCATCCGCAAAAAACGCAAATACCTCTTCGAGGGGTCGCGTGATCCACTGTTCTTGCCGAAACGTATAAAACTTGAAGTTCATATTTGCTAATCACCTATGTCCTTGGCCGCCATGCCGGCAATGCTTGCCGCACACGATTCTTGATCAGCGACTCCGCCTTGTGACCAGCAGCAGCACAACTCCAACAACTGCGGCAATTCCGCCGCGATACGCCCATTGAATTTGCCCAGTCATAAAGCTGCCCGGCAGTATATTGATCCCCTGCAGAATCCAGATAATTCCAATGACGATAAAGAAAACAGCTACCACGCGAAGAGCGAACTTGATTGACTGACTCATTCTCTTTGTCCTCGAAATCTTCTGCTTAGGGGATTCCCGCCACGCCGCGCACGATTCAGATGAAGATCTTTCGTCAGCTGCCATCCGCACAAAATTAGCTGAATTGTTCATTTCATAACAAGCAGATTTTTTCGGTGGGCAGCCCGAGTCAATGGTTGGTTCGTTCTCCCGCCACTTTGGGCGTGCCCGGGTCCGGATCCCCACTGACAGGTCTTCGTCAGTGGGTGGATGTCCGGATTTTCAGACCTGGGATAACAAATCCCAACCCGGCACTGTCATCCTGAGCGAAGTCGAAGGATCTGCGGTTGTTTCTTTGCAGTCCCCAATACCGCTCATGATGAGCACATCGACCCACGAGCCTGAAAAGGAACTCCGAACGGACTTGTCCATCGCAGTGCTTTGTAACAGGGTGAGACTTTCAGGGGGAAGGGTACGGGCTTCACCCCGTACATAAAATACCTGAAATCAGACAGGGCTTTAGCCCCTGAGGGAACGCAACCCGCAAGCTTTGAAAGAGCACGACTTCAGTCGTGCCACAAACCATCAATTACAAAATCAAAAAAATCCAAGCGGCAATGCCGCGTTCAAACCCGCAGTTCAGCCACACCTCAGATTTCACTCTCAATAGGCGACCAAAGAACCCGTGATAAGAAGAATCGGTTACGAGAAGCCGACTTTAGGGGGGCAATCTTGCATTTCCGC
>Ga0265325_10000800_pt1 | contig 22735 bp, 19 predicted proteins | sample 41420metaG_FD_202090 | JGI IMG/M metagenome (GOLD analysis project Ga0265325, IMG submission 202090) | Rhizosphere microbial communities from Carex aquatilis grown in University of Washington, Seatle, WA, United States - 4-14-20 metaG | ecosystem: Host-associated > Plants > Roots > Rhizosphere... | reverse complement strand
GGCAGCGTCGCGCCTTCGTTTTCACCACGCGCGACCGGCACGTTGATGGTGCGGGGCTCATATCGTACGAGCCAGACATCTGCGCTCGTCCCGTGCGTCGCGGCGCCGATCGAGACTGTCTGTCCGACGAGAGAAATTGGCGGTCCGTTCAACGGAGACGCGTTCACAAGCTGCTGAACGGCCGAGAACTCATTGCCGACCGTATCCGCCGAGCCATTGACGACGATCTGGGGCGTAAAGGGTCCTGAGTGACCAAGCCCGCGTTCATAGCTGACCTGGCGTTCGGTGAATTCGGGCTTGGCGAACGTGTCCTTCCAGCCGAGATAGTCCCAATAGGTCACCCCAAAGCTCAACGCCAGAACATCGGGCCGGTTGCTGATCGCGGCCAGACTGGCGTTCGCGGGAGGGCAGGATGAGCAGCCCTGGCTGGTGAAAAGCTCGACCACAACGGGCTGCGCCTGTGCGGCGCCACTGACCATCAGGGACATTCCCAAAGCGCCGGCGTTGAGCAGTCTCTTGTTCATGTGCAGTCGTCCCGCGTTACACCACTCCATTCGCGACACGCTCGACGTTGGTTACAGCCGTCCGTCCAAATCGCGAGATTTGGCGTCCGCGTGACGGCGATGTAACCTTTGGCCGGGTTCCTGCGAATTCTATGGCGAAGGCTTCGGCTTGATAGCTGCGGAAGCGGAGTTGAGAGCGTTGATGGTGTCGTCGCTGGCCGGCGACAGCGCTGCCTATTCGACTCTTTTGCGCCGCTTGAACGGCCATCTCAGAGCTTACTATTTACGTCGCCTCGGTTCTGGACGGGCTGCCGACGCAGAAGACTTGTTGCAGGAAACCTTGATTGCGATGCATGCCCGACGATCGACATACGACACCTCAAGGCCCTTCACGGCCTGGGTGCATGCGATTGCGCGGTACAAGCTGATCGATCACTTCCGGCGCACCAAGCGCCGTGCCGAAGATCCGCTTGATGATCCCGACATTCTTTTCGGATCACAGGATGCGAACGCTGCCGAAGCACAGATCGATGTGGATCAGCTTCTGCGCCGGCTTCCGGAAAAAACGCGCCGCTTGATCCGCGATGTGAAGATCGATGGCCTCTCGACGGCAGAGGCGGCGGAGCGGCATTCCATGTCCGAATCCGCTGTGAAAGTTGGCGTGCATCGCGGACTTCGCGCATTGGGCGCCAAGATCGAGGACGGCGGGTCATGAAAACCGACGATCTCATAACCGCGCTCGCCGGTGACGTCACGCCGACACAGCCGAATGCCGTAGGACGCACGCTCGGCCTGGGCCTTGCTGTCGGAGCCGTCGTTTCGACGGCGGTGATGGTCCTGTGGCTCGGTGTTCGCGCCGACCTGATGCATGCGATGATGACCGGGCCATTCTGGATGAAGTTCGCCTATGCACTGAGTGTTGCTGTTCTGGGTTTCGGCCTGATCGATCGGCTCGCGAGACCGGACGGCGACGGCGGGATATTCGGTCCGCTGATCCTCGCGCCATTGGCGGTCATGGTGGCGCTGGCGAGCTTTCAACTGTTTGGCGCGCCGGAAGACTTGCGCATGAAGATGATGATGGGGGCTTCCTACCAGGTCTGTGCTCGCAACATTGTGATCTTGTCGACGCCTATTTTTTTCGGGTTGTTCTGGGCGCTCAGATCGCTCGCGCCGACGCGTTTGACGCTGGCGGGCGCCGTCGCCGGGACTTTGGCTGGTGCCGCCGGTACATTTATCTACGCTTTCCACTGTAATGAGAGCGCCGCGCCCTTCGTGGCCATCTGGTATACGTGTGGGATCGCAGCAGTCGGTGCGCTCGGCGCGCTGCTCGGCCGCCTGACACTGCGCTGGTAGGCTGATCCGCGAAGCGACTGTAACCGTACCCGTCCACCGTTCGAATGTTAAATTGGACGCGATCGGAGACGCTGATGAACGCCACCCTGCAGAAATTCGGAATTCTTGCACTGGTTGCCGCACTCGCTGGTGCCGGGATCTACAAATGCGCGCAGGCAGACGCCATCGACAAAGCCATTCCGGCTGCAAGCGTCGATGCGCCGAAGGACGGTGCTGCGGCGAGCGAGACTGCGGTGCTCGCTGGCGGCTGCTTCTGGGGCCTGCAGGGCGTGTTCGAGCATGTGCGCGGCGTGACCAAGGTTGTTGCAGGCTACTCCGGCGGTTCCCGCGCGACCGCCTTCTACGAGATGGTCGGCACCGAGACGACGGGCCATGCCGAGTCGGTCCAGATCGCGTTCGATCCACGGATCGTTTCGTTCGGCGAACTTCTCCGCGTCTATTTTGCGGTGGCGCACGATCCGACGGAGTTGAACCGCCAGGGACCCGATACCGGCTCGAGCTACCGCTCCGAAATCTTCTTCGCCTCGCCGCTGCAGGAGAAGATCGCGCGCGCCTATGTCGCACAGCTCACAGCCGCCCGCACCTACGATGCTCCGATCGTGACGAAGATCGAGAAGCTGAGCGGTTTCTATCCGGCTGAGGGCTATCATCAGGACTTCCTGATCCATAACCCGACCTATCCCTATATCGTCTACAACGATCTGCCGAAGATCGACGCATTGAAGCGCGTCCTTCCGGCTATGTATCGCGACAAGCCCGTGATGCTGGCGTCGAGCGGCGCGCAATAGTCAGGCGAGCGTGCCGTCAAGGAAGTCGAACACCGTCGCCTTGAAAAGCGCATGCGGAATTGCCGAGAAGTGGTCGCAGCCGGGCAGGGTGACCGAACGGCCGTCCGGAAACACCTTGGCGAGCACTTCCGGATCGCCCGCCAGTTCGTCCCGCGCGCCGGCGACAACCAGCACCGGCACCTCAAGCTTGGCGAGTTCCTCTTTCGTGAAGGGCTCGTCCTTTGCGCGTGTCAACGCGGCCAGAGCCAGCCGGTCTTCGCCCTGATCGTCCGCGAATTGACGAAAGCTCTTGAGCATCGGCTCCTTGATTGTCTCCGGGTCGGCGGCTTCCATGGCGTCCGCCATCGGATTGCCGGCCACGTCGCGTTTTTCGAACAGCTTCTCGCCGACTCCGCCGACGGTCAGGGTCGAGAAGCGCTTTGGCGCCTTCAGCGCCGCGGCGAGCGCGAGACGCGATCCCATGGAGAACCCCAGCAGGTGCGCCCGATCGATCCTGAGATGATCCATCAACGCCAGGATGTCTCCGGCCATGTTCTCTCGCCCATACGCGGCCGGATCGTGCGGTTTGGCGCTCTCGCCGTGACCGCGGCAGTCCAGGGCGATCATGCGGATATGCTTGCGCTCGAACGCACCGTACCAGCCAAGCCGTTGCCAGTTTTCCTTGCGGTTGGAGGTGAAGCCATGAACCAGCACGATCGGCCGGCCCTCGCCGGGGCCGCCGATATCGTCATAGGCAAGGGTCAGCCCGCCGGATTCGAAAGTCGCCATCGCCACATTGTCCGGCGAAGGCTGCGTCCGCACAACCTCAAATTCAGGCCGGCTTGAAGGTGAGGGCGACGCCGTCCATGCAATAGCGCAGTCCCGTGGGCTTGGGGCCATCGTCGAACACATGGCCGAGGTGGCCGCCGCAGCGCCGGCAATGGACCTCGGTACGGGTCTCGATCCAGCTATTGTCCGTCGTGGTCTCGATGGCGTTCGGGAGCGGCGCCCAGAAACTCGGCCAGCCGGTCCCGCTCTCGAACTTGGTGGTGGACGAGAACAATGGCAATGCGCACCCGGCGCACAGGAACGTGCCCTTGCGGTGCTCTTTGAGCAGCGGGCTCGTGAACGGCGCTTCGGTGCCCTGCTGGCGAAGGATGTTATAGGCGGCCGGCGAGAGCATCTTTCGCCATTCGGCATCGGTGTGCGTCACCTCGAACGTCTTGGCGAGGGCAGGCGACGCACCCAGCGCGACGCCCGCACCGCCGACGAGTAGCAACTGAAGCAGATTGCGCCGGGACTGCATCGAATTTCTCCATTCCGTACGGGGGCCGAAGCTCGCTACCCCATATTCGTATTCGAAAGCCGCGTGGTTACAGCCAACAGTTCAGGGAGATTCATGATCTCGTTGTAATGCGTGAAGGTCGAGCGGCTGACATCCACGCCTGTACGATCACCCTTCACCAGCAGATCATAAACCTCTTCGAGCCGTTTGGTGACGGCCAGGAGCGCCGATATGGGGTAAAGGATGATCCTGTAACCCAGCGCCTCCAGCTCCTGCGGCGTGAGCAGCGGGGTCTTGCCGTCTTCCACCATGTTGGCGACCAGTGGGGTGCCCTTGAACGTCTCCGCCACGCGCCGCATTTCCTCGGCGCTTCGCGGCGCCTCGATGAACAGGATATCGGCGCCAGCTTTCAAGAAGGCTTCACCTCTCGCGAGGGATTCATCCAGTCCATGCGTTGCGCGCGCATCCGTTCGGGCCATGATCTTGAAGGCGGTGCTCGACCGCGCCTCGGCAGCGGCGCGAATTTTCTGCGACGCTTCCTCCCGGCTCACGACTTCCTTGTCTTCCATGTGGCCGCAGCGTTTCGGCGAAACCTGGTCCTCAAGCTGGATGCAGGCGGCGCCCGCGCGTTCGTAGGCACGGGTCAGCTTTGCAGCGTTCAAGGGGCCGCCATGTCCATTGTCGCCGTCGGCAATCAACGGCACGGGCGCGCACGCGTCGGCGACAACTCCGACCCGCTCGATCATCTCGGATGCGCTCACCAGACCGACGTCGGGGACGCCGAACGCCGCACCTGCGACGCCAAATCCCGTCACGTAGACGGCCTTCGCGCCGGCGCGCACGGCGATCCGCGCCGACAGCGCATCATAGACGCCGGGAACAATGACCGTGTGCGCGAGGAGTTGGTCCAAGGATGCCTGTGTCATGCAATCCTATTCATTTACATCTGCCCGAATAACAACCCCCAAATGCTGCGCGCCACAAGCCTCCCTTTAGGGAAAGCTCCGCGAGCGGCTCACTTTTCGGCACGCAATTGTGGGGATATAGCGCATTTGGTGGTTTGACCGACTCGGTTCAAGGGCCCGCTGGAATCTTACAAAGCAAATTCCGAGAAAAGTTCGAACTCAAAACGTTATCGAACAGATTGGTGATTCAGTAGTCCGAAAAGCCCGCAATTTCACGGAATGAATGCGGGGCAAGGCGTTGGATAAGTCGGAACGGTTCATCCGTCGGACCCGCCGCGTCGCGACTCTCGAACGTCTTCAGAGCGCGCCGGCTTCCTGAAATTGCAGCTCATAGAGGGTGTTATAGAGACCGCCCTTTGCGATCAGCTCCTGATGCGTGCCGATCTCGCGAACATGTCCCTCCGTCAGCACGACGATGCGATGCGCATCTTTGATCGTCTGCAGGCGATGGGCGATGATCACCGAGGTGCGCCCTTCGGTGAGCTTGAGAAGGGCGTCCTGGATGACCAATTCGGTCTCGGTGTCGATGCTGGCCGTCGCTTCATCGAGGACCAGAACTTCCGGGTTCATCGCCAGCACGCGTGCAAAGGCAAGAAGCTGGCGCTGGCCGTGGCTGAGGTTGCGGCCGCGTTCGTTGAGCGGGGTGTCGTAGCCCTGCGGTAGTGCGCGGATGAAGGGATTGGCGTGGACGAGCGTGGCGGCACGCTCCGCCACGTCGCGCGTGATGCGCGGATCGTTGAGCGCGATATTGTCGTAGACGGTGCCCGAGAAGATGTGGAAGTCCTGCAGCACGACGCCGATCCGGCGGCGGATATCCGACGGGCGGATCTGCATGATGTCGATGCCGTCGAGGAAGATGCTGTCATCCGGGACGTCATAGAAGCGGCAGAGCAGCCGGATAAGACTGGTCTTGCCCGAGCCCGTCGGTCCAACGATCGCGATGCGCTCGCCGGGATTGATGGTGAAGCTGACATCCTTGAGGATCGGATGCTCGGGAATGTAGCCGAACGTCAGATGGCGGAATTCGACCTTGCCGTCGAGTTGCGGAGGCAGGGCGACTGGATGCTCCGGCTCCTTCAGTGCTTCTTTCCAGTCGAGCGCCTGGAAAATGCGCTCGCCGCTCGCCATGGCGCGAAAGACGATGTTCCACTGCTCGCCCATGGCCACGATCGGGCGAAACAGCATGTCCAGGAACTGCGTGAACAGCAGCAGCACGCCGACGGTCATGGTTCCGCCGAGCACGAGATGACCGCCGAACCAGACGATGACAGCGATGCCGATATAGTTCATGCCGTCGATGAACGGTCCGTAGAAACTCTCGATGGTCAGCGCCTTGGTTTCGCTCACCCGGTTCTCATTGTTGATGCCGCTGTAGCGCTCGAAATTGATCTTCTCGCGGCCGTAGAGCTGAACCACTTCGATGCCGGACAGATTTTCCTGCAGGTTTTCGTTCAGGCGCGACACGGTCATGCGGATGGCGCGGTAGAGCGGGCGCGACATGCGGCGGAACATCCAGGTGAAGAAGCCGGCGACCGGCATCACCGGCAAAAGCTCGAACGTCAGCGTCGGTGAAAGCGTCAGCATGATCGAGATGGCGACGAAGAACGGCACGAACTGGCCGGCCAACTGACCAAAGCCGGCAAAGAGCTCGAAAAGCGTCTCGACATCGTTGGCGACGCGCGTCATCACGCGGCCAACGGCGACGCGATCGTAGAAGCTCGACGGCAGGTGTTCCAGATGCTCGAACAGGTCGCAGCGCAGGTCGCGCAGCGTATTCAGCGTGGCCCGGCCGAACAGGATGCCGAAGCCGCGGCCGAGCGCGGCGGCGAGCAGAATCCAGATCATGTACTGAATGCAGGCCGCGATGAGCGGCGTCACCGACAATGTCGCGGCGATCCACTGGTTGAACGCCTGTTGTCCGAGATCGGCCAGTTCCGGTCCCTGATGCTTCAGAACGATGCCGTCTACCAGCACGCGGCTCATGACCGTGGGCGCCATGATCGAGGCCACCGCCGCAAGAAGAACGAGGACGAGCGAACCGATGGCCTGGCCGCGATAGGGCCGCATCCAGTGCATCAGGCGCGACACCTGTCCCACGTCCAGGTTCTTGCCATAGACGTCGTCGTCGAACGCGCCCTTCATGCGGCGCGGCGCGCTCGGGGCCTGGCCGGCGGTGGTGTCGGTCATTTCACGGCCTCGACCGGATGGCCGGTCTCGCGTTCGAGTTCATGCACCAGCTCCTCGCGGCGGCCCTGCACGCGGGCGAAGTTGGCGTAGATTCCGTTTTTGGCGATCAATTCCGCATGCGTTCCCAGCTCGACGACCTTGCCGCCATCGAGCACGACGATGCGGTCGGCGTGCCGCGCGGTCGAAACCCGATGCGACACGAGCATGGTCGTGCGGCCGGCCCGAAGTTCCTTGAGACGCGACAGGATGTGCTCTTCGGTTTCCGTGTCCACACTGGAGAAGCAGTCATCGAGCAGCAATACAGGCGTATCCCGGATCAGCCCGCGCGCCAGGCTTGTGCGCTGCTTCTGGCCTCCTGAGAGGGTCACCCCGCGTTCGCCGACCAGGGTCTTGAGATGGTCCGGAAAGCGTTCGATCGTATCTTCCAGATCGGCGGCTTCCGCGGCGCTCCAGATTTCGTCCGTTGCACGGGTCGGATTGTCGTAGGAAATGTTGCGGCCGAGCTCGTCGGCGAACAGGAACGGATCCTGCGGTACCAGCGCGATCTGTCCGCGCACCTGGGCGATCGGCAGCAGGCGGATGTCGCGGCCATCGAGGTAGACCGTGCCGGGCGGCGGATCCAGAAGGCGCACGATCGAGCGCAGGAGCGTCGACTTGCCCGAGCCCACGCGGCCGAGAATGGCGATCATCTCGCCCGACTTTACGTCCAGAGAAACGTCGTTCAGCGCCGCAAGACCTGTCGCAAGAGCGTTGGGATCGGTGCCGCGCGCATCCTTTGCCGAGGCGCGGCGGGGATAGGTGTAGGACAGATGCTGCAACTTGATGTCGCCGCCGATCTTGTCCAACGGCTTTGCGTCCGGCGCGTCGCGGATTTCGGGCTCGTAGTCGAGAATCTCGAACAGACGCGCAGCCCCGGACGAGCCGCGCTGAAACATCGACACTATCTGACCGGACTGCTGGATCGGCGCCACCGCCATGCCGAGATAGAGCGTGAAGGCCGTGAATGTGCCGACCGTCATCTCGCCGTGCAGCACCTGGTAGCCGCCAAAACCCATGATGATCATGACGGCAAGTCCGGTGAAGACGACCATCCAGGCGTTCAGAGCCGCGTTCATCACCATCAGGCGGAAGTAATTGTCCGCATAGGCGCCCGATACCGCCTTGAAACGCGCAACTTCTCGATCTTCTTGGGCATGCGTCTGGATCGTGCGGATGCCGTTCAGGTTTTCCTGCACGGATTCCGAAAGCGAGGAGAATCCTTCCTGCACGATCGTGGATTGTTCGTAGATCCGCTTGGAGAGGAAGTAGCCCATGCCGGCTATGAAGGGCATGATGGGGAGAAGCCAGAGCGTCAGCTTCATCGACAAGAACAGCATGAAGGCAAAGGCGACGAGGCCCGAGAAGCCGAGCACGATCAGCGTGCGGCTGCCGACGCCGATCAACTGGCGCACCAGGTTGAGATCGTTGATGGCACGGGCCATCAGGTCGCCCGTCGGAAAGCGCGCGAAGAAGCGCGGTCCCTGAAGCTCGAAGTGCCAGTAGAGACGCTCGCGCATGTCGTAGGTCACCGTGACGCCGACAAGGCGCACGAGCTGGCGCCCATAGGCGACGGAGACGTAGCGCACGACTGCAAGTGCGAGGATCCCGAGCACCGGCCCCAGCAGGTGCCAGTCATGTCCGGCCATGCGGTTGACGCCCTGGCGCACGAAGAGCGGCATGCCGGCTTCGAACACGCGCCCCAGGCAAATGAAGAACATCCCGCCCCAGAACTGCCACCCATGCTTGCGGACGAGCGGAAGCAGCCGCCAGAGCGGACTGCGGCCGGCCGTCTTAGCCTGCTGAATTTCGGAGACGCTCAATTCGTTTCGCCGGCGCGTTGACGCCGCCTGTCCCTACCGCCGCGACTTCGCGCCGACATTGTTGGTTGATTGCAACATTGTACGGAGCCGGGAGCACGAGTACCAGTGCTATTGCCCGGCAGGCACGCTCGCCGCCAACTTGCGACATTTGCTCCGCGTGGCGACCGATTCGGGCGCGCCGCTAACGCGACCGCAGCCAGCCTGTAATACTGTATCGGTTCGCCGCCGCGAACGGCGCAACATGACTCACATAATGGTGCAGGCGAACATCCAGCAAGTTGAGTGCGTTCCAGCGCGGCGCGTACGCCTCGGACAGGTGCCCGTCAGGGTCGATGAAGCCAAGCAGACCGCCCCACTCGACGCGCCATTGTGGTGTCAAATTCAGTACGTAGGCGAACTGCCGCTTCTTTTCTTCGACGACATCAAAATGTGGATGAAGGAAGTCGCCTGGCCAGTAGCAGGTCGCCTGCGAATCGGCGAAGTCGACTTTGCGGCTGTTAGTCACCTGGCGGATGAAGGAAATGAATTCCTCCCCGCTCAGGAACTCGGTCAATGCCACCAGCTCCGGAATCGGTCCGGTGAAGGATTCGCCATGGTCGGAAAGCCGCAAGGTGCGATACCGACCTTCATACTGCTTGCGCGCGAATTTGACGACTTCCATGTCAAATGCATGCTTCTGTTCGTCGCTCATCTCCTCCCATTGCTGCGGGGTGACATCATAGACAAGGTCCTTGTGGATGACCGTCACATTCCAGGGTGTCCGCGAGACAAGCGCGTCATGGATCCGCTTAGCGTCTTCCTGCCGCAATAGCTCGGGAATATGGATGCGACCGCCTCGCGCAAACACCTTGCTCAGGAGTTTGATGTCGTGATGCGGGGAGAGCCGAAACTGAAGATTGGATGGCATCGGTCTGGGGACTTATTTAGCTATATTGTCGGCGGCTAGCGCCGAGCGTATAAGAACCCCGTACGATTAAATAGAGGCCGACAGCGGTTCGCCCGAGTGGCAGCTCGATGCAACTGAATCGCACAATCGGTCTGTCGTTGATTTCGGCGAAATGAAACTTAACGAACCGCTCATCAACCTGTTCGACTGGCCCATACAGGACATCCTGAATGCGCTGCCCGACGAGAATTCGCCGCTGTGGGATGCTGACCGCACCCGCCAAACCACCTATCAGGTCCACCGCCAGACTCGTTCGATCATTTTCGACTGGCTCGACGCCAACTGGGAAGTTGGCGGACCCGTTAACGTAAAGCGCTACAACTACGCGCCGCCTGAGTTATGCGCACCGGTCTATGCCTTGGCCGACAGGCTCGAGGCGCAGTATTCAGGCAAGCTCGTGCGCATGACGCTGGCGGAACTGGCGCCGCGCGGCAAGATCGCGACCCATGTCGACAACGGCATCAGCATCACTGCGGTGCATCGCTGTCACATTCCTGTTCTGACAAACGAGGGCGTGAAGTTCATTATCGAGCGCATTCCCTATTTTCTAAAGCCAGATATCGCCTATGAGTTCGACAACACCCGCGCCCATTCCGTGGACAATCAGAGCGACCAGCGGCGCGTGCATCTGCTGTGCGACGTGCTTCCACCGGAACTGGTGGTCTGACGGACCGTTCGATGATCCTCTCAGAGCGGCACAAGTTTATTTTTATCAAGGGCATGAAGGTTGCGGGCACGAGCGTCGAGATTGCTCTCTCGAACCTTTGCGGACCGCATGACATCGTCACGCCCATTTCCCCCATCGACGAGCTTCTGCGCCTGAAGAACGGGACGCGCAGTCAGAACTACGCCGCTGACCGTGCCGAGGAGGATCTTTACCTCGAGCGGCTGCGCGCGACACCTGAGCTGCAGCTCAACGAATTGTCGCAACCCCCACGCGGTTACTACAATCACATGCCGCTAGCCGCCGTGACGCTGCGCTACAAGAAGGACGTTTCGGATTTTCGCATTGTCTGCATCGAGCGCTCGCCTTATGCAAAGGTGATTTCCTGGGCGAACATGCAACTGTCCTATGGCGCCTATAAAGTGGGGGGCGCGATGCGAGCCGACATGGCGGCGCTGAAGGCCATTGTCGACAAGGGTTTCGCAACTGGCGCGATCCGTGAGCCGCGCAATATCGACCGCTATCGCGGGCCGGACGGCAAGCTCGCGGCGGAGGCGATGCGCTATTCCTCGTTGCACACCGATTTCGACGCGTTTGTCCGCAGTCTCGGCGTGAGTGAGGTTCCGATCCTGCCACACGCCAAAAAGGGGCTGATGTCAGATCAACTCAATCCTGCCGATGTGTTCCGGCCCGATCAAATCAAGCGCATCAACCAGCTTTTTGCCGAGGAATTCAGTGCCTTCGGCTACAACACGCTGTGATCAGGCGGTCGCCGGGATCAGATTTTTTGCGGCCGGTCGCGGATCCATTGGGTGATCAGCCACTTCTCGCCGCGCAGCACGGGACGTCCGGCATGAACGGTCGAGCGGTCCGGTGACCCGTCATCCATTGTGTTCCAGAACGCTAGCGCATCGCCAGCCGCGCCGCGGATCGATTGGCGAGCCAAGGGAAACTCGGTCTCGCCGCCCTGGTATTCATCGTTGAGCCAGATGAGCACGGTTACGGTTCGTTGGCCCGCTCGCTCGGCTTCGGCCCAAATCGTCGGAATTTGCGGGTCGAAGAAATCGACGTGCCGCTGATATTCCTGTCCCGGTTTGTATCGCAGGACATTGGTGTCCTCGGCCCAGGCGATGTCAGTCCCGGTCCAGGCGGCGGTGCGATGAGCCAGGATCGCCAGAAGGGGATCGGAATTGGCTGGTCCGAACGCCATGTGATGGCTCGTGCGCACGCCCAGCACGGTTCGACCCAGCGTTGCGTTGTGCACGTCGGACGGCTCAAGCGTCGGTTCCGCCAGCGCGCAGATGTAATAGCACCAAGAAAGCGGCAGTAGTCGTCGCGCGATGCGCAGTCGCGGCGACTCTAACAGCGCTTCATCCTTTGGCGCGGCAGCGAGCGCTCGCAGATCCAGCGCCAGGCGTGCGCGATCGAAATCCGGACTAGTCGTGGGGCGCGTTTCGCGAAAGATTTTCACCGCAGGGGGATAGCCGGCTGCGGCCGCATGTGCGCCGAACAATTCCCTGTCAGCGAAAGATTCCGGAAGAAGCAGCGACAACTGCGTCAGTGCCCGCACGTTCCCCAGCCGCGCCGACGCAATCAGCCAGTCGGCCGCCTGATCCCAGTCCTGCGGGGCATGGGTACCCATCGCATGCAGTCCGGCCAGCAAAAGGGAGGCGATATCGTTGCCTGCTCCCGCTGCGCGCTCGATGCGTCTCAATCCTTCCTGCGAGTTCCGCTCTGCGATACGACCCATCACCTGCCACAGGCCGAGATGGGCGTCGGCGAGTGGAAGGCCGGAAACGGCTGCTCTTGTCATCCATGTCAGGGCGTCGCGGTCTTGGCCGCTGGCGGCCATGGCCATGGCGAGTTCAAACTGAGCGCCTGGGTCGCCGACTGCCGCCGCCCGTGAAAGTAGCGTTTCTGTGGTCTCAACCATCAAGGTCCCGATCGATTGGAAAGCAAATCCCTCACAAATTGTAATCTGTTTTCAGGGACGCAGCAGTGGTGGCTCGGTGCCGCTCAAATATCAGCCTCATCCCACAGGAGCCCGAAATTCTAAGTTGTAAGTTTTGTATTAAAATCAGCAACTTATATTGCCTTCAAGGTTTGCCGATTGGCGCATTTGGCGCCTTCGCCATTGGGCTTCCTTAATCAAGGCTCCATATAACTACCGAATAACGGTCGACATCAGATTCTGTCCCGGAGGGTCAATTCGCATGGTCGCGTTTCTTCGCTGGTCCAAGTCAATCGGTATGAGCGTCCTCAATGGCGTAGCCAAATTTGCGGTCTTTCTGGTCCTCGTGACGGCGGTCCTCATCGCCATCGCAATGTTCCAGGGCGATGGATTGCCGGGAAACATGGTTCTGGCGCTCGACCTGCGCAGTCCGATCTCAGATTCCTCCAACGTGAATTTTTCGCTCGGCAATCAGCCGGTCACGGTGATGGATATTGTTCTGGGGTTGGATGCGGCGGAACGCGATCACCGCGTGAAAGGCGTTTCGATCCGCATCGGCAGCGCCAATCTTTCGATCGCGGCGGCTGAAGAGATCGGCACGGCCATCAAGAAGTTCCGCAAGTCGGGAAAATTCGTCGTCGCGCACAGCCAGGGATTCCTCGCGACAGGCCTGGGCGACTACCTGACCGCGGCGTCCGCGGACCAGATCTGGATGCAGCCGCATGCGCCGTTCACTGCGGCGGGTGAGGGCGGCGGTCAGCTTTTTTTGCGCGGATTGCTCGACAAAATTCAGGCCGATCCGCAGATCGTCAAGCGCTCCGACTATAAGAGCGCGGCCGACCAGTACATGGAAAAGAACATGACACCGGCCGACCGCGAACAACTGACGCGGCTGATGCAGTCCTGGTACGACTCAGCCACGTCGGGCGCAGCCGCCGACCGCCATCTGTCGCCGGCAAAGGTTGTCGCGGCGCTGGAAGCGAGCCCGCAGTTTACCGAAGACGCGCGCGCAGCCGGGCTGATCGACCGTATCGGCTATGACGACGATGCGCAGAACGCCGCCCTGCAACGCGCGGGGAGCGGCGCTAAGCTGGTGCCGATGTCCGAATTTGTCCGCGTGGCGAAGGACGGGGGCGACTTCGCGGCCGGCCCGCGCATAGCGCTGATCCAGGCGGCAGGCGATATCCAGGACGGCTCGGCCGGCAGCAGTTTCTTCGGCGGCAGCAATGTGATCGCTGGTGATGACCTGTCCAAGGCGATCCGGGCCGCTGCGGCCGACACGGCGGTGAAGGCGATTGTCCTGCGCGTCGACTCGCCTGGCGGCTCGGTTTCGGCGTCCGACCAGATCCTCGATGCCGTGAAAAAGGCCCAGGCGGCCGGCAAGCCGGTCGTGGTCAGCATGGGGAGCGTGGCCGCATCGGGCGGTTACTACATCTCGCTGTCGGCGAACCGCATTGTCGCGGAACCGGGGACGATCACGGGCTCGATCGGGGTTCTGACCGGAAAAGTCTCGGTCGACCGCAGTCTAGCCATGATCGGCGTCGGCACCAGCTCGGTCGGTGTTGGCCGCAACGCGCTGTACGACTCCGAGTTCCAGCCTTACACGCCAGACCAGCTTGCTTCGTTGAATCATGAAGTGGACGCGATCTATGCCGACTTCACGTCCAAGGTGGCCAAGGGCCGCAAGCTGCCGCTGGCGCAGGTGCAGGACATCGCCAAGGGCCGCGTGTGGTCCGGCGTTGATGGGCAGGTGCACGGTCTGGTGGATGAACTTGGCGGACTGTGGACCGCGACGGACGCAGCCAAGAAGCTCGCCGGCATCGCGCCGGGCGAACGCGTCGCGTTCCGCTTCTATCCGCGGCAGAAGAACCTGTTCGACGCGATCGGCGATCTCTTCGGCAACTCCGAAGCGAGCACGCGCGCGGTGCAGGGCTTCGTCACGCTGATGAACGCTGCGCCGGTGCGTGCCGTCGTCGGCGCAGTGAGTGAGCTACCCCGTGGCGGAGTAGAACTGCGGGCAACGAACTTGCCACGTTCACCGTAGCTTCGATGCGCTAGTTGTGCGCGCGTGGAGCCGCATCAGCGGACGAGGGTGACCGAGTTTTGTGCGACGAAGCCAAATCTGCCCCATTGAAATCACTTAGCTTTTTGGTTTCGTTTTCCAGATTTGCGCTTTTCCATGCCCTTGGCCGGCTCGCGAAGGCGCTGGGTGAGTTCGCGCGTCAGGCGAACTCCAATGCCGCCCTGCGCATCTTCATAGATCAGAGCAACTCCTGCTGCAGCAAAAGCTGACTCTATACTTTCCATTGTTCCAGATCTTATCTCGCGTCCTGTTTCGTATCTTGAGACAGTGTTTAGATTCACGTTTGCTTTGTTTGCCAATTCTTGAAGCGTCCAACCAAGTGCCGCGCGAGCCATGCGGACGTGCAAGGGCAGCATCATGGCTTGACACTCACGCACCTAAAGAGTAGATTTTTTCTACTAAATAGAATAATTCTTACTGTCATAAGGTGATCAGGTCGTATGATAAACGATAACATTCTTCGTTCCGAAGTCTCTCACTACCTGATTCTGGCCGATAACCTAAAAGAGCGCTACGGCGAACTGGACGACGAGACGCTCAAGGACACGCTGGAGGGGATCTCCGACCTGCCCGAAGCGGTCGCGGCGGTAATCAGGTCCAGCCTGGACGACGAGGCCTACATTCTCGGTTTGAAGAGCCGGCTTGATGATCTGCAAGCCCGGCTCTCGAGGCTCAGGGATCGCTACGAGAAGAAGCGGGCGCTGGCGCGCTGGGCCATGGTCGAGGCCGACCTGGACAAGGTCATGGCCGCTGATCTTTCCGTCAGCTTGCGAAAGGGTGGCGAGAAACTGGAGGTGATCGATGAGGCGAGGGTCGCGGAGGCCTTCTTCGTGCCCCAGCCGGCAAAGCTCGATCGCAAGGGGCTCATCGAGGCTCTGAAGCGCGGTGAGATGGTCAATGGTGCGCTCCTGGTCATAGCAGAGCCAACCATCTCGGTGAGGGTCAGATGAGCGGATTTTCGCCGGCGCAACTGAAGAAGCTGACGGGCAAACTCGATCGGGCGCGCGTGCAGACCCGGTGCGTGGAGGGACGGCAGCTAGCCTACATCGAAGGCTGGTTCGCCCTCAGCGAGGCCAATGCGATCTTTGGTTTTGCCAACTGGGATCGGGAGACTGTTCAGGTCGAACGCCTGTTCGAACGCACGCGTGGAGAGATGACGAGCTGCGCTTACTCAATTCGGGTAAGGATTCGGGTGCGAGCGGGGAAACAGATAATCTCGCGAGAAGGAACCGGTTGCGGCTCCGGGTCCGCGCGAAACGCGGCTGACGCCCACGATCTGGCGATCAAGGCTGCCGAGACCGATGCCACCAAGCGGGCACTTGCGACTTTCGGCAACCGCTTTGGCCTTTGTCTTTATGACAAGGAGCAGGCGGGTGTCACGGACAAGCACCTGCTCGAGGTCCTTTGTCCAGACGGGACAGTCTTTGCAGGCGAGCTCTCACCTGAGGGCTTCTGCACAGCGCTTCGCAAGATCATCGAGAGCACAGCCGACACAACCGAGCTCGCTGCCTGGCAGGAGCGCAATGCTGATCAGATCGCGCGCCTTCGAACCCTGGCGCCCGAACTCAAAACACAGCGCGGTGAGCACTATGCCGACGTGCTCGAAAGACTGTTCCAGGCAAGGCTGCCGGCGGCGGCCCCGACCGTGTCCGAGCAGGCTAAGGAGCCGCCGCCCTCCATCTCAGCTGAGATCTCTGACGTGCTTCAGTCCTTCCCGCTCGCTGCCTCGCGCATCGCCTACGGACCACGTATCGACAAGGCGGCGCTCACCTTCAAGACGGCCCGGCGCCTGCGCGACAAGGCTCACCTGCTCAGAGTGGGCAGTCTTCCTTGCCTGATCTGCGGGCGGCGGCCATCGCATGCTCATCATCTTAGGTTTGCCCAACCACACGGCCTCAGCCAGAAGGTCAGCGACGAGTTCGTGGTGCCGCTCTGCTTTCTGCATCATGGCGAACTGCACGCCGCAGGCTCCGAGAGAGACTGGTGGCACAGGCAGGGGCTCGAACCGTTGGCCGTTTCCGCACGGCTGTGGGCTGAGAGAGACAGCGGACCGAGTGCGGGCACTTTGGAAGCAGCGTCTGCAGCGCTGCAAGCACCGTGAGCCTCGTTAAGGGTGGAAGCCCCGCAACAGGTCAGGGCACCCTCGGCGGAGAGGCATCAGCAGATCAGGACGGCAATTCGGACAAGACCATTGCGTCGGTGCGCAAGATCGCGGCCAACCGTCTAAACGCCAAGAAATGCTCCGGCCCGAAAACTGCGAGGGGCAAGTCGCATGCAAGCCTTAATTCGCTCAAACACGGGGTGTTCGCGAGGCGACGCCTCATTGCGGGCGAGGATATGAATGCGTATCGCGAACTCTCAGAAAGAGTGTTCGCCGAAACTAGACCGAGGACGGCGATAGAGACCATGCTCGTCGACCAGATTGTCGGAGATATCTGGCGGCTGAAGCGAGTCGAACAGGCCGAGCGGGTCTACCTCGAGCATGTTCGTGTCTCGAATTTGGCCCGCGCAATTCGAGCTTTGCCACCAATCGAAAGAGCCCAGGTGCCAAAGGTGCTGGAACCGCCGCCTCTCGGCGATGGTCCGGAGCAGATATCGCAATCGGTGAGGCGCAAGCTGGATGACGCCAGCCGGACGGATAAAGTAATGCTTGATGGCATTGTCGCCGCTGAGCGAGCGTTTCCCTATTCCAGCATGGAGCAGATCCGCCGCTCTTTGGTCCGCGATGTTCTACGAATGGGCTCGAGTTTGACCGAGCTACAGGCTCAAAGCTTGGCGATCGACGCGGCGAGCAATCGCGGCGGCGTCTGAACGCATCGCTGTCGACGGCAAGTGGCAATAAAATTGATTTCTTTCTTGGACAGGTTCGTCACCTCGCCATGTAGACGATTCGCAAACCCGCGCTTACTTGGCTCACAATTCGGCCTCGCGCTGGCAGAACATGTCTTATCACCACGCATTTCCGACGGCGCCGGTTAGCGGCCGAGCTCCGATAGATCAACCGTGCAAGCGATCCGCGTTACGAGGTGATCCTATCAAGACAAGTGCGATAGATCCGATCTAGCAAATAAGGTCGAACTAGACCGCTTGGTTTAAGTGGCGCGAAGACTAACTGATCTTATAACAAACCATTAAAGGCGAAGACTTAAGAGTCGTCCTGTCGAGCCCAAACTCCCGGGCCTAAAAAAAATTTCTGACAAAAATGAGAACGCGACCATGACCGCCAAAAAGCAGATTGAAGCTAACCGCATCACCGCCAAGCTGAGCACGGGGCCGATACGGCGAGCACCAGTCGCCGATTGGTTCGCCAGCGGACCTGAGGATGTCGTTCCTCAACCGCTTTCTCGCAGATCTCCGGCGCAAGCGTTGCGATGGACCCATGGTGGATCCTGCCATTCAGAGGATGTGAAATGTGGTATCAGCAAAGAAAATTGAAGCTTATCGTGCCAACGCCCAAAACTGAACGGGGAAAATCAATGTCACGCTTTAATGCGATGAAGTCAGGAGTATATGCTGGGGACTACATTTTGCCGGGAGAAAGCTTTGAGGCGTATGATGAACTGAGGGCTCAGGTGTTTGAAGAGTATGCTCCGTCAGGTTCCGTCGAAGTCGCCCTGTGCCAGATTTTTTTCATCTCCTTCGGCGTTTTGAGCGTCTTGACCTTGCCGATTACTCCGCCCACACGCGGTCAATGCTGCAAATCGAACACATGGGTCGCGGCGTCCATGCTGTTAATCCCCTTTCGCCGGACGCCGCTCAGATCGATCATTCGCTCAGCTGCGCCCTGACAGTTGAAGCCGAAAAATCATTCGGCAAGGGCACCGGAGCTGGTTCGCAGAACGAGACGATGAACTTCGTCGAAAGTGCTGCCGCTGGGAGGCCTGACTTCACCAGGCCATCCTCAGCAATGACGTACTTCAGGAGCCACGCCTGGAGCGAGACCAATAAGCCCTCCCTGGAAGTTGATCGGCAAAAACGCGCCGCCTATACAGAGCTGTTGGAGCTCGTCGCCGCCCTCGATGCGATGCAGTCCAAGCGTCGCGGACGCGAAGCTGAGACTCGGGAGTTGATCGATCCATTGACGTAATTGCATCGCCTGCTCGAGCAAGCACGACACACATTTGAAAGAGTTCGGGATCCGTTCCTGCAAGAACTTTGGACACTCACGGAATAGGCCATTGACGCCGGCGATTAGGCGCACGGGATCGAGGATCTGGGTGATGGTTTCTAGGGCCGTGGTACGGAACAGGCTCTTGACAGGCCGGCAGCCCTCGGGAGCACCACAACGGGCCCATCATGATACCGTTCCCCGCCTGCCGGATAAAGAAAAAGGCCGCCAGCGTTTTGCGCTGGCGGCCCCAATCTAGTCCCTGAAACCTGAGATCACATCTTCTCTGTAAGTCTCAGGAAGAATGACCGGCCGGCTTCGTCATAGGCGCCGCCGACATAGGTGTTGCACTTGCAGTTGCCGTCGGTGTTCACAAACGGCGGGTCCTTGTCGAACAGGTTGTTGATGCCAAAAATAATCCGGCTGGACTTCAGCACCGTGTTGTCACCGAACCACCCATTCAGGTTGTAGGAGACGCTGAGGCTATGCACAAAATAATCCGGCAGCGTAGAACCATATCCCGAACCGCCGGCAATGTTGTGTGTTCCCGACTGATACCGCGTGTCCCAGTGGACACTTATATCTTCGTCAGTCCAATCGAGGTTCAGCATGGACCGATAGCTCGGGTAGTTGAACTCCGTACCGGCGTTGTAGGTTCCCGTTTGGTGGATGTCTCCGCCAAAGACAGACGGCACAAGCACGAAGTTGGTAAATTCACGTGTCAACGTCGTGTCTACAACCAACGAACCCGGTATGAAGGGCAAATCAACGCCTGCGGCTGCGGTATCGTAGCTCGCTTCGAGCTCCATACCCTCTACGTGATTGCCGCCGAAGTTGATATTTTGGGCATTGATCTGGAAGATGCCCTGAGCGTTACGCGATATGGCACTGCAATACCCGGCAATTTGCTGAACGTAGCATGCCGTCACAAACGCATCCACGCCGACCGCAAGTGGTACGCCGCCGCTGCTTTGGATCGCGTTCTTCACAGTGGTCTCGTAGTAGTCACCACCGATCGAGAAACCAGGCAAAAAGGTCGGCGTGATGACGGTGCCAATGTTGAAGCCAAACGACTTTTCTGGCTGCAGCGCTGGATTTCCGCCTTCCACTACGCCGCGTTGGTCAGCGGGCAGAACGTTTTCTGCAGCTGTGTAATTGGCAATCTGCACCGGGGTCAGGCCCAGTGCCGAGAGTGCTGCGTAGCACGTAGTACCTGGAGCGAGCCGGGCTGCGGCGGAAGCGGCATCCGGAGCCATATTGACGTTTACATTGCTAGTACCGAGTGTGCCAAAAGGTCTGCTATCGCAAGGATCGCCCGAAACGGCGTTGTCGCTGACGACCGTGCCACCGAACAGTTCGGCAACGTTCGGTGCGCGGAAGCCGGTGGCGTACGTGCCGCGGAAGCGGATGTTGTCATCGACTTGCCATTCGGTACCGATTTTCCAGGTAGTGGCGTCGCCGAACGTCGAATAGTGGTCGTATCGCGCGCTCGGATTGATATCGAAGCTTTTCACGAACGGCAGGTCCTTGAGGACAGGAATCTGCAACTCTGCGTTAAGTGAAGTCACGCCGTACGCGCCACCGGTAGGTGTTGCGAAATTCGGCGCATATCCCAATTGGACCAGCGTGTCGGGATTGTCCGAAAGACCTTCAAACCGCCGCTCTACTCCGAATGCTCCTTGGATCGTTCCATAGGGGAGGTCAAACACAGGGCCGTGGATGTCGGCGTATGCATAGTTCTCGTACGAACGGCTCTGGTCGGTTTGTGTGTACTTCAAGTAAGCGAGCTGAGCCGGGGTGAGACCGTTCGGCTCGTTGTAGAAGTTTGGCGGCGCGATCGGAATGTCGTAGCCGAACGCCGGGCTGAACACGCAGCCACCGGGAACGTCAACGCACGGAAGCTGTCCGGTCGCTTCGGCCAGGTGGTAGAAATTGCCAGTGTTCAGGACTCTGTTCGTTGTTTCGTTGCGTTGTTGAACGTAACCGATGTCCCAGTGGTAGTCATCGAAGATTGTTCCTTCAAATCCTGCGCGGACCCGATAGGTTTGTGACGTCTGACGGTAGGTGCGCGGTCCAAACTGGACAGGTGTGTCTTGCGCAAGAATGCAGCCCAGCGGATCCGGGCACTCCGGATGACCCAAGCCGCCCGTTTGTATTGCCGCGGCCGGATTGAACACGTAGCCCCAGATTGGGTCGGCCGGCAGATAGAAGCCCGGCCAGACAATGGCGCCAGTTGCGGTATTTGCTGTGGCGATCTGGTTGCTGAGTAAAGGCTCGGGACGAAGCTGCTGACCGGACCTGCGATCCGTAAATGTGCCCTGCAGGATGAACGTAATGTCGGGCGTGATGTCGTAGTGGCCGTTCATCGACAGTTGCGTGCGGCCGAGAGAACCCTGGAGCGTGTTATAACCACCTTCGGGTGTGTAGCAGCTTGTGTCTAGCTTATCCAAGCCGCCCACAAAATTCGTGCAAGGAACGTTTGCCGCCACAGCGGGATCGGAGTTTGTCGTGGGTATACCGTCATACCAGGTTGCGCCCGAACCGGACGCGTCCATCAGCGTGGATAGTTGGCTGCGGTTGATGTTGCCTGTCACCCCGTGACTCGTGAGCTGCGTTGACCAGTCACGCTGCCACTGACCAATCGCGCCGGTGAAGTCGTTGGTGACATTGATCGTGACGTTGCCCTTGGCCATGTCGAGGCCAAGAGTTGCGGACATCGAATAGCCTTCGCCGCCACCGTGTTGAGGCGCATTGGCGTCCACGTTGAACTGAAGGCCCGAGAAGTCATTCTTGGTGATGATATTGACAACGCCGCCGATCGCGTCCGCGCCGTAGACGGAAGAAGCGCCGTCGCGGAGCACTTCGATGCGATCGACCATAGCAAGGGGAACTGAGTTAAGGTCCGGAACGGCTGTCGTGCCCGTGAAGATTGGGATCAGTCGTTCGCCGTCGATCAGAACCAGCGTTCTGGTTGGGCCGAGGCCGCGCAAGCTCACGTTGCTCTGGCCGATGCCGCCGTTGTTGTCCGCCGAACTCGTTCCAAGAGCGTCTGGTCCCGGGAGCGTCTTGAGAACGTCTTCGAGCGTTGCCGCCGACGTCATCTCAATGGCGGCTGAGTCCTTGACGGAGACGGGGCTCGGGTTGGTCAGATTGCTCATCGGAATACGCGAGCCGGTCACAACCACCGTCTCAACCGGTGTGTCAGCGGCGAAGGCCGGAAGCGTCAGAAGGAGGGCGCCAACGCCGGCGGCCCCACTCATCAGATATGACCGTGCTGAGCGGCCAGTCAGGATGGATTTCATGAAATATTCCCCGATAGGACTGTTTTGGGCGTCATCGCAGGTCAATCGCCACGAGCTGGGCTGGCGAAAAACGATGCAGAAGCCCCCTAGGGTGAGCTAACGGGATCACCGCTTACCGAGCAATGTAAATGTACGCCATATACGACAATTCCGCGACATGTGGTTTTTGTGCATCTAATTCGCAAATGAGACGAAAAGTGAAGTGTTGCCATAGTGATAGTCACCCGGCCACGCGCATGAAAGTTTCAAAACAGTCGCCGTTCGGCACACAAAAAAGCGGCGACCCGAAGGACCGCCGCTCTCGCCAAATTGGGTGGAAAAGCGGCGGTCTGCTCAGACCGCCGCTTGGACTTCAGTCCGTCTTCAGGGTCACGCCTGCGTACAGGAACAGGCCGATCGGATCGTAGACGTCGGCGTCCGTACCGGTGCCTGTCGTGTCCAGACCCGTGCCAGGGAACACTTCCGGCGGGCGTGTATCGAATAGGTTGTTGGCACCTGCATAGACCTGCGCCCACTTGGTTACGTCGTAGGCGACGTTCAGATCCACATAATAGAAGGTCGGGAGCTTGTTCGCCGGATCGTCGATCTGAACCGTACCTGTCTTGTCGATCAATGACGAGCCGATGTAGTGGATCGTCGTTGTGACCGCGAGCGGCCCATTGTCGTACGTCGCGCGCAGCAGGCCCTTCCAATGAGGAAGCCCGACCGTGCCAGAGCCGATGATTACGCTTGTTCCAAGCACACCCGGGTCAGTGTTGTAGG
>Ga0265325_10000795_pt1 | contig 22795 bp, 17 predicted proteins | sample 41420metaG_FD_202090 | JGI IMG/M metagenome (GOLD analysis project Ga0265325, IMG submission 202090) | Rhizosphere microbial communities from Carex aquatilis grown in University of Washington, Seatle, WA, United States - 4-14-20 metaG | ecosystem: Host-associated > Plants > Roots > Rhizosphere... | reverse complement strand
CTTAAGCGCGTCGCGATGGTCAACGACCAGGGAGATGAGGGCCCGAATCCTTTGTTCTATAAGGCCGGCAGTTCCTTCGATAACGGCAAAGAACCGACCTTCATTGATCGATTTGATTTTGGACCAAGTTGGGTAATATCGAGTATAACTGTTGATGGTAGAGAGTTGGATGTCAGGCGGCACGACGACCGAAACTTTTTTATGCAGTCGGGAATGGAAGCCGGAAGTTGTCCAACTGTATTTTCCTATCGACCGCGGTATGACCTTTGGGAGCGTGAGCGCCAAATCCTGACACGCTACTCATCGAAAGAGCGCGAAGGTACAGACACGTTGCGATTACGACACTTTGAAGGGCGGGTAAAAATAGTCGAGCTTGAAAGTGAAACCACCGTTGTAAAAAAGGTCGTCTTGATCCTAAAAAGGGGGGCAATAAAACGTCGGTTTAGTGCGACGGATCAAGCGTTAAAAGCGGGAGGTCAACTTGTGTTGCAGCACAATCAAGAAATGGAGATTCACTTTCCGGTGACGGCGGATCAGCTGAAGGGTGCAAGCGCCTATCTGGAAATCACAGGCTACTACATACCATTTTCGTCCTTCGTCGAGGACAAACTTCAATCATCACACTTGCCAGGAGGTTAAGCCGCTAAGCCGCGCGCAATAGCTGCTGCTGCAGAGAGCCCGCGCCGCGCACGCCATTGTCGACGAGAATATCGGCGATGAGAATTATCATCTTCCGATGTTCATCGCTTAGGTGCTTGCCCTTTTCTTCAAGGAGTCTCTTGAGGAGTTCGACTGTGTCCTCGCCGTTCAACGCCCAAAACTCCTGATTCTGTTTCTTCGCGACAACAATATCGCGTAGCCACGAGAGCGCAGGTTCAGGCATCAGATCAAAACCTCCGCGCTTAAGAAAGACTGTGACGGCTAAATAGAGCGTTTTGTTTAGCCCAAATTCGCGTACGGCACGTTCGATGATTGGCAGAAATCTTTGCAATTGAGGCCACCCCGGGTCCACACCGCATACGAGCGGGGAAAAATCTGGGGCAACACAAAATAACGTGGTGAACGCGCAATACTGGAAATCTCGATCAAGATAGTCGTCGTCTCGTCCGGGCTTCCAGCATCTGTTTTCAAATACCCATTTCGTCATTTCGCTCCACAATGCGAGATTCGCATCGGCGCCTGCACCCAACTCGTGACACTGCCGGCCAGTGAATTTCCAGGATGGACCGTTGTCGCGCAGGCCGGCGACGTCAGCCCGTTCAGCCGAACATCCGCGACGTGGCCTCGGCCTTGGCCAATCAAACCCGAGATCGTCCTCGAAGGCGGCAACTGCGCCGTCGACCCCGCGACTGCCCAAGGAAGCGAGCTCGATGTGCTGAGTCTACTTACCGCGTATCACAAGCTTGCCGATCGCCCTTTCACCGCATCGTCCATGACCAGCGCGGCCACTGCCTTGGCTGCGCGCGATGCCGCGATTCTGCAAAATCGTTATCCCGAACTATGGCCAGAGAGCATTCGCGGCTTACTTGTTCATTCGGCCAATTGGACGCAAGCGATGAAGGCACCCTTCCTGCCTTTGAACAATCGGGAACAAACGGAACGTTTGCTCAGGTATTGCGGATACGGTGTTCCCGATTTTCAGCGCGCATCCTGGAGTGCCGCGAACGAGCTCACCTTGATCGCACAAGACGACCTTCAGCCATTCGAAAAGCGTGACGGCGACTACAAAAGCAAGGATATCAACTTGCACACGCTACCCTGGCCGGCAGACGTCCTGCGCGAAATGGGCGACACGGAAGTCGAGCTCCGGGTAACACTCTCCTATTTTGTCGAACCCAATCCTGCGCGCCGCGGCTGGCGCGGCCGCTACCGCTATGCCTCACACGGGTTGCGTTTCGAAGTGAAGACGGCAACCGAGACGCCGGAGGAATTCCGCGCACGTGTAAACATGGCAGCGCGATCAGAAGATGAGGTGCCATATGAAGGTGATGCCGAGCGATGGATGCTTGGGCCGCAGCTTCGACACCTAGGCTCGCTGCATTCGGACTGGTGGACCGGCACAGCGGCGGACTGCGCCGAGAAAGGCGTCATCGCGATTTATCCGGTGGTGGGTTGGTGGCGGGAACGCCACCATTTGGGGCGCTGGGATCGCCGGGCGCGGTATTCTTTGATCGTGACGATCCGGACACCCGAGCAGGAGATCGATATCTACACGCCGGTCATAACGCAAATTGCGACAGAAGTTCTAATTTCGTAATTGGTGAAGTTGGACGAGCCATTTACTGCGCTCGATATGGGATGGCGGTTGGCCCTCTGCGAACAATTGTGGTCATCAGTCGAGGCACAGGGTCCGACCGTTCTTCTCGTAACGCATGATGTAGCCGAGGCTTTCCTTCTGGCCGATCAAGTAGCGGTCATGAATCACCGCAGGAAGCTCGTGAGCATTATTGAATCGCCGGATGTTAAACCGAAGACCCTGGACCTAGATTCTACGCGGACGTTTTTCCATCGAAACGCAGATCTCATCGAGGCTACGCAATATGAAATTAGTCGTGATTGTCCCGCAAAAATCTTCGGGAAATCAACCTAAATCGCTGACAAGAAAGACTAATCTGTCAGCCTGATGCTGGCCACGACACGCCCATCAAGGCCTTGCCCGCAACTGCCCTTATAGGTTCCCACGGCGCCATAGGCGTTGGACGCTTCGAAGTTGAACGCCCATTCCCACGTCGTCGTGTGATCGGCAGGCCAAGTCACCTGCCAAGGTGGTCCGGACATAATATCGTGGGGCTTGAAGCTGGCAGGCATGCTGAGCTTGGCCCGAACGGCCTGCTCGCAATACTCAACGAATTGCGCGCGGGATTTTTCCTTCGCCACGTCGTTGTCGACTAGCCGTGGCGCGGCCTCGGCTTTGGTTTCGCGCGCGCGCGGCGGGACAGGGATAGCTTGAGGCCCAACAAGCCTGCCGAGTGCATAGAACACCGGAAAAGCCGCCACCGCGGCCAATATCCAAATCGTGCGGCGTTTCATAGCTCCCCTCTCTGGTGATCGGGGAGTTGATAAGCCTCAGATCGGCAAGGCCGCGTCAGCCTTTAGGCTTTCGCCCTGAACATACGCCGACGCCTCCTCGACCATAGAGGTAGAGGAGTGCATTTGCGGCGGCACTTGCGCCGCCGATCTGAGGGGTTATCACGCCCCAGAACGGCCTAAGGACCGTCCTGTCACAAGTCTAGCGGGCGGGCGTTAGGAAGTCGTTAACGAAATGCCGGGCGCTAACCTGGGCCGGTAAAGTCGGTTGTAACGCCTTGGCGGGCCATCATGGCCAGATTGATATGCTGTGGCACCGCCCCCCTGCGGGCACTTCATGGCAGGTGTACAGACTGGTTGCAGACGTCTCACACCTCAAAAGTCCGTATTCTCCAACGTGGAGACACTTTCAGATCGGCATCAAAGGGGCCCGCGCGGTCACGTCCGATAAGTAAGGATTATCGGACGACCGCTTTGCGTCAATTCCGGTCATCATCCCGCGCGATCACTTCGTGACACAAGCCGATAGCATCTCTGTCGGAAGTTTGCTTCGATTCCGTTCGACTTGATAGGCAGAACGAGCGTGCCTGCAGCGTGACGCAGAGATTACTCCGCTCGACTACCAGAACAAAAATGCCTCTCTTTGAACCTTGCGTCTGGTGACGTTGGAAGAGCGAGAATGGGGCTCTCACATTTATGGATAAAATGGCTGCTAATGCGCGATAGAGCGTCGACCCTGCAGATGCCGGATCACCTCAACGACAATTACGGTTGCGGCATCAATTTCACTCTCGGTCGTGTCTCTGCTCGTGCTGAAGCGCACGGCGCCACGGGCCACGGGCCCAGAGATGCCCAAAGCCGACAAGACGTGAGATACCCCTCCGCTTCGGGATGAGCATGCGCTACCAGCCGATGCGCATATGCCTCTTTCGTCGAGATGCTGCAATATCGTCGCCGATGAGAGTCCGGGCCAGCATACCAAAGAGGTATTGGGCGCACGCCGAAGATGCTGCCCGATGACGACGATCTCGCGAGTACTTTCGCAAATGGCTGCTTCGAACTTCTGTTGAAGACGCCGCATCTGCTCGCGTGCGGCAGAATCGACAACGCGCAATTCCGCCGCGGCTGCGGCAAAGCCGACTGCGCCGGGAACGTTTTCCGTTCCTCCGCGTCGGCCGGATTCCTGCGCCCCCCCGACCCAGAGTGGCTCGAATGTCAGTTTCGGCTTCACGACGAGAGCTCCGATCCCTCTGGGACCGTGCATCTTGTGGGCAGATAACGTCACGAAATCTGCGTCCACCTTCGAAAGGCCGATATCGATCTTGCCCGGCGCCTGTGCGGCATCGATGTGAACCAAGGCTCCATGCAGCGAAGCCAGGCGCGAGACCGCCGCCACGTCGTTGATGATCCCGGTCTCGTTGTTTACCCAATCGATGCTGATGAAGTCGCCGCGGCGCAGCCCGATCTGCCTCAATGCGGCGACTGGATCTTCTGAATGCGGCAAGCGCAAGACATCCGTATTACCGCCGCGCAAGGCCGCCATCTCGCACGCAGTCAGCACGGAGAAATGCCCCGATTGGAAGAATATGAAGCGCGAAGGCGGTCTTCCATCGACATGCGCTCCCAATATTGCAAGTGAATTGGATTCCGTGGCGCCGCTGGTGAAAACGATCTGGCCCGGTGATGCACCGAAGGTTTCGGCAATGATATGCCGAGCATTTGTCAGCTCGGCCAAGCACAAGCGGCCTTCGCTGTGGTTGCTCGACGGATTGGCCCAATGCTCGGTCAGCCAGGGCTGCATGGCTTTGAGCGCCGGCGCGCAAAGTCGTGTCGATGCGTTGTTGTCAAGGTAGATCATGCTTCGGGACGCGTTTCCGACACTGAAAGAGGAGCATCGGTCATGAAGTCGACATTGCACGTCCGCATGCGGGAAACGGCCTCGCTCATCATGGCGGAGAAAGACGCGCGCCGACCCCGGCTCCTGAAATCGGAAAATGAAATCCTACTTCTATCGTAGTCTGCTGATTGGTTCAGTACGACGAGGTCGATCTCCATCTCCGCCTCCGGCTTCATTAAGGCGGCGATGATAGCGCCCTCCGTCAACTTGCGCTGGATGTCCGCATCGTCGGCGAGATCACAATAGATTACGAGCCGGCCGACATTTTTCTCGGTGAAGCGTAGCAGGCACCCTGCATAGGTCGTCGCGCAGGACGGTCTCTTGTCTTCTCGAACGAGCGAGATCATCGGCTGGTCCGCAACTCTGCGGTCCAGCAGAACGTCCGCGGCCAGATACATCCGGTGGCCGCCCGCGGTTTGCATGCGGGCGATGCCCCATCCCGTCTCGGCATAGCCTTCGCTAACCGCGGCGATGCTGTCGGGCGCGTCGGTCTGGGGATAAATTCGCTTGAGCTTGCCGATGATGTGCTTGGCACCGGTGTTCTGGCATCTGCCCTCGCGAATGATCTCGACGTCTTCGAACGTATGTCTTGCAAGTAGCTCACGGTAGGAGGGGGGCAACAGCCGCTCCCCCAATCCCCTGAGCTCGATAGGTAAGAGCAAGTCGCCGACAAGCAATCTCAGGGACGGTACCCAGCCCCTGGCCCGCAAGGCTTCAGCGTCGGCGATCGCACGCCGCAGCGTATCGCATTCGGTTTTCGACGGCTCGCTCAATTGGAACAGCGGACTGGGGAACCGCGGCTCTAAGGGCGAGGGCGCGGCATCCCTGGGCACGTGAAGAAGTATCCGATCCTGGGTTCCGCCAAGCGTGCGAACGCGCGCTACCTCGTATCGCACTGGCTGGAAATTGAGCGGCACGCTTGTAAAATACAGACCTGGGACCAGATGCTGGTCGTCATATTGCCGGCGAACCCAGGAGTAGATTCCAACTTCAAGGCAGATGCGCTGTTCCGCATTCTTCGAGGCGCTACGAACCGACTTGGGGTCGTGTATCGGTGGCGACATTTGAAAACCTTTGACGTCAGAAGCGCCACCGATCCCAAAAAGGTTGTGCTTCTTCCTAGTTATCCCCTTCCAATTCCAGCGCATGCCGGGGAGGGAGACGCGCGCATTCCATGCTAATCGTCTCGGTCGCAATCGGGCAAATGCCGATCGACTCATCAGCAGGGCTGCAGCGATACGGGTCCACCTCCCCGTGGTGCCCGACATCCGGGTCTGCCTCCAAGGTGGCCGAATGAGGGGCCGAAGAAGCTCGCTGCTCGCCAAAAAGCGCATGTCGTCCATCGGTTCGTTTGTATGGGCGGATCTCGATGGAACCGCGACCTAAGCAGGCTTCCGCCGAAGCCAAACCGTCCGGTGGAAGGCGCCCATAACGTTTTTTCTTCATCCAACCCCGAGCGATGATATCCACGTCCGCAGACCAAAGTCTGACACCATCTGACAATTGCGGTCTGACATCGTCTGACTGCAATACCTAGGTTAGGGCCCGGCTTTATTGACGTTCTCCGTTTCACTCCGGCACACTCGCACAGGTTGATGAGTGTCGGTGCCTCTTGGCGAAACAGCGAAAATTGGAGAAGTGCGGAGGACTTGGCCCGCTTTGCGCCTGCGGAAATCCGTCGACGGAGACCTCCCACATCGAAAATGACCTCTTCGAGGACCTTTGGATCAGCCTGTCGGGCAAGTCCTGCTTCGGACAGGGAAGGGGCGTCTTCCACTTTCATATCTTGGAGGGATGGCGGAAACGCGGCGCGAGTCTCGGCTATTCGGGCAAGGCGGATGGTAGCGATGCTTCGGCACTCCAGGCCGCCGAGACAGCGGTCAATCTTGCATTGGACGACCACAAAGGAACCATATTCGATCTGGTGAAGCGAATTGCGGACGCGGGGACGAACCCGCAGGCGCTTTTTACCTGGGCGAAAGAGACGTTTCGGGCGCACGGCCAAGAGTTGGGTGAAATTCCCTCGCGGCTCGAGCAATGCTTGACCATCAAGACTGCCCTCGAGCGCGATGTTAGCTTCAAAGTCGGCGCTCCCTTGTTCATTGCTGAAGCCCGTGCTGAGGAAGGCGGCGACGAGCGCTCCCCCGGGTATTTCCAAATCGATAATTATCTCCAGCCAAATATGGAGCTCGCCCAGCACTTCCAAGAAGCGTGCCGCCGCCTTGGGGCCTCCCAAACGACCGCGCTGAGCGGAGAGCTACCGGCCAGCCGGAGCGCTCTCAAATTCCTTTTGGCGGAGTGCTTCCACCTTTGGAACGGTTCCGAAAATCTGTCCGAATTTTCCGAACGGCTGGTGCGAGAGCCTCCCGGCCTAGCCATTGTGCCGGTAAGGATCCTGGGCCAGTACCGAGCCGCAGCATCGTGGTTTTACTCGGGACGGTTATGCGAGGCCTGCGAGCTTCGTGACCACATAAGCGTAGTTGCGAAGGAAGTGCGCCGTTGGATGGAGCCCGCCTTCGACCGTACGATGCTGAGTGCTACCAGCTACCGTTTGCTGCAAGTGCTTGTCGAATATTCCGCGCCCGAGGGTGTGCCAATCATCGGCCGGTGCCGCAGGGCACAGCAGGCGCTCTGCGATCTTTGGTTCGCCAACGAGGTTGCATTCGTCACCGGTGAAAAGTCGGCAGCATGGAAGCAGGAGGCACCGCTTCCGTATCTCAAAACTCCAACCGTTACGATTGAAGTCAAAATTGCCGAACGGGCTGAAGCCATCAAGCTTCTGGGGTTTGAGAAAATCGTTTTCAAGTGCCCACTTTTCCCCAACGAATGTGACCGGGAAGCGGTGGCACAGCGCGTTGAGAGAGCGCTCAATGCCGTCGAGGATGTAGCCCGCGGAGCCCAAGAGCGAATCGCGCGGCGCGCCCATGAGACGACCGAAAAGCAACTCGCTGTCGTCGCCCACGATCTCGCGAACGCGATGAGCGATATCACCTTCCTGTCCGCTCCATCGCGCGACGGTGAGAAATTGAACGCCCTTCGCCTGTCCGCGATACATCAAACCGCCGAGTATCTGTCCACCCACGCTTGGCTTATCTACGGCATGTCGCATGCGTTCGATGGCACAATCCGCAGCTCGTCTATCGCCGACGAGCTTCTTCAATTTGTCGAACGGCCGCCGAATAAGGGCGAGCTAGACCAGTGGAGTGGCTATCTAGCGGCTATGATTCAGGGAGTGGCAATGGCGGCGCGCTGGAAAGATCCGCCGCGACCGGAACTCGGCGAAAGCGGGACGCTCACGGTACGGTTTCAATTCAACGAGATTGACGCTCAAGATGCCTCTCATCTGCACCGCTGGGACAGGCAAATTTGGCAGATTGAGAAGGAGGCTAAGCCCATACTGCGCCCAGACTTCACGGCTGGACAGTCAGGGCCGATATGGCCGTTCCATAAGTCGGTCCGTCGCATCAATGACAGGCCCGGCGAGCAGGGGCGCATCGCGCTGATCATGTATGGTGCCGTGGAGCTCATCCGGAATGCTTGTAAGGCGACCGTCCAGATCAAAGACGGCGATGAGTGCGTCGACGTCGATAGTACTTTCTTCAGATATCTGGACCGCTGGGAATTAAATGTCAAAACGACGAACCGGTGTACGACATCGCGCAAGCGGGATATCAATCAAATCCCGTCAGCTATGCGTATCCAAGGCTTGGCACCATCCATCATAAAGTTTGCGAACGAGCCTGCAGACGATGGATACGTTAGCTATTCCTATACGCTCACCATACGTCCTGGCCTCGCTTCGAGTGGGGGCAATGATGACTGAGAGAAGGAATCTTAGGCTCTTCTATATCGACGACAGAATTCCGCCAGTCGAAATGGCGCACATCGACCTCGTTTTCAAGGGTCTCTATGGGTGGCAGACGCACTGTAGACATATATTTGCAGCCCCGTTCCTGGAGTTCGATCTACTTTCGGTAGACATCAATTTCTCCGAAGACACTACTGATCCCGCTTCTGCTGATGCCGACAATAACACGACCTGGGGACTGATCCACGCTCTCACCGCTTTGGCGCGCCGCCAGCATCATGACCGTGTACGCAACCGCTTACCCTTGGCCTGGGAGGTGCGATCCGTTTCACCAGGCACGCACAGAGAGGACGTCGAGGGCCTTCGGACATACGGCTTGCTGCGCACGCTAGCGGCAATGCCGAAAGATGGCGAGAACATATTCGACTGCGTGATGCGCGAGTACGAAGAATCCTCTCGCGAAGCTCTTTACCCTGCCTCGCACAGCCTAGTCGATACGAAACTCGATGTCCTCTTTGCCGAGGATTTAGCGAGACAGAAATCGCACGGCAGCGAGGTCCGAGACATCATCGATCGACTACTTTGTATATGGAGAAGACGTTTCCTTGAGGCTGTTCGCACTGGTACTTGCCGGTTAGGGGGATCAGCTGCAAGGAATCAGCTCGCATATCTGAAGGGCCAAAATCATATTGTTGCGGTCGGCGACGATGGGCCCTTTGTCCCGATAGGCAATGGCAAGGACATGGAATACGGAATATGGCTTGTCTCCATCTTCGCCGATAAGCTTCGACCAGACGACCAAGGCAGGTTGACACTAGCGCTCAACGACAGGTTCGCCGATCTGGCCTACGTGGAAGAGCCTGACGATCCGGTCACCATCACGGAATGGTACGGTCAATTGGTAAAAATGGGCTCGGGCGCGATAAGCAACCCCGCAACAATGCTACTGAAGGTTATCGCGCGCGCCAATCCTTTGATCGTGACGGACAAGGGCGATAAGGCGCCGCTGGGCGCTCTCAACCACGAATTGCGCAGCAGCAAATCTGAGCCTCGCGCCAATACGCTGTTTGATCCGCCGGGTCGTGGAATGCTTTTATGCTTCCTCTGCGCATTGAGCGTGCTGGAAAGCGACAGGCCCGCCAGGACCCTGACCGGTTTAGGTAAGCAATACAAAATAGATGCCAATGAGCGGACTTGGCGTGACGGGATCAAAAGCAACCCCGCACTATTCGGTAGTCTCAAGCCTAGCGAGATCGCTAAAGGAATTGTTCGCGCGATGAAAGGCGAGCCCGAGCACGATCTGGGCGACATCTGGATTTGGCTGAGCGAAGGCGTCGCTCGCTGGATCAAGACGCTACCGGCGCCGAAACCGAAAGATTTGTCGGACTGGCGCAACTTGATTAGGCGGCGGGCGCCGGGACTGATTGAGGACCAGCCTTTGCTGGCGGAAATTCTGGAGGATTGGAAATGATAGGGGCGATGCGGCGGCGTGCCGTCGCCGGTCAAGCCGGCGGCGGCTTCCGCAGCCGGGCGACGATCGCGAAGCCGAGCGCGCAGCCGAGCGCGAACGCAGGTTTGCTGATCCACCAGGCGATCGCATCCGCCAGATCGATCACCGCGCTGTCCAAGAAGCACTTGGCTTCGCGGCAGTTCGGATCGTTGAGGCAAGCCACGAAGATCCCCATGGCGGCGATGAGCACGGCTGCCGAGACCAGCGGGCGCTGCAGGGCCGCGCGAACGAAGCATCCGATCATCAGCCCGGCGCCGAACTGCTCCAGCAAGACGACGTTTGTATCGATGGTCATGGCAAGCACCTCCAGCCGGAAAAGTAACGCGGCAGACGCTTGCTGTGGGTGACAGAAGATGACGTGTAGCAATGATGGGTGCGACGGACTCAAAGTGGTCGGAATCGGTCTTTTTGGAAAGCGGAGCGAAAAAAATGACAGGACCTGACAAGAACGACTTGCCGTACCCTGACAAGTTTGTCGATCTCGCCGGACCGGAAGCGCATGGCTTCCACGCTTTTCACGGCGCCGCCGAATGTGTCGATGGTGCTATCCCGGAAAAACGCTGGCAGCTCGCCATGCTCGCTGTCGCGCTGACCACCCAGCGTCAGAAAGTGTCAGGAATCGTCCATACGATCGCTGCCGTGTGCGCACGCGGTGCAGTGGCGCGCAAAATCTTGGCGCTGCGTTGTTTTGAGAATTCAGAGCCGCTGACTTGAGCAAAGTACTGTTCTCACGATTGCCCCTAGAATGGGCGGAACTTGCGAGAAGGAGTTGAATATGGGCGCTATTGAACAAACAGTGCAGGCACCAGACAAGAAAATCGGAGCGTTTTCAGCAACGATGATGGTCGTCAGCATGATGATCGGTTCAGGTGTTTATCTGCTGCCGGCGGGACTTGCTGCAATCGGTTCAATTTCGCTTCTCGGCTGGATCGCAGCCGTCATCGGCGCGGCGATGCTCGCGGGCGTCTTCTCCCTGCTCACGATTATGAAGCCCGGCAGGCCAGGCCTCTTTTCCTATGTGGGAGACACGCTGGGACCCGCCGCCGGGTTCATCTCCGCCATGCTCTACTGGTTCGCTCTTTGGATCGGCGGTGTCGCAGTTGCGCTTGCTGTCGCTGGATATTTGAGCGCGTTTCTTCCCGCAGTGGCCAAGCCGCCCGGCCTGACAGCCATAACGATCGTCGTCATTTGGCTGCTGATAGGCGTTAATTTAGTCGGCGCGCGTTTCGTGGCCCGACTGCAACCTGCGTTTCTGGCGGTCGGCCTTGCGCCCATCCTAATCGTCGCGATCTTCGGCTGGTACCATTTTCAACCTGATATTTTTGCCGCGTCGTGGAACGTAACCGGTGGAAATTTCGTACAAGTGGTGTCGCGATCGGTCGTAATCGTGTTCTGGGCGTTTTTGGGCATTGAATGCGCAATCGTACTTTCTCGGTTGGTACGAAACCCAGCGCGAGACGTGCCGATCGCATCGCTGAGCGGACTTGCAATCGCCGCGGCGATCTACATTTCGGCCAACACAGTCATCATGGGCATCCTGCCCGCAGCGGTTCTCGTAAAGTCGAACGCGCCGTTCGCGGATGCAGTGGTGCCCCTGCTCGGTGCTTCGTTTGCCGCAGCGGTCGCTATGTGTGCGGTGGTGAAGGCGTCCGGTACGCTCAGCGTGGTAATTCTGGGGTCGATTGCAACGGCAAAAAGTCCGTCCATGCTCGGGTCAACGCGCAATTCTTTCGATAAGCAACCGGACAGCACAGTTTCCAGACCTGGCCTGATCTTTACCGGCGTCCTTATGAGTCTTGTGGCTGCCGCTTCAGCAAGCCCCACGCTGGCCCGCCAATTCACGATCGTGGCAAACGTCACGGTGGTAACTTTTATGTACGTTTATGTCGCCGCGTGCGTTGCATTGCTGCGGATGAGCAGCGCTGCGCCGCGAGGCATGCGGGTGGTGGCAAGGGCGCTGGCCATCGGCGCAATGCTGTTCTGTATCGCGCTCATTGCTTCTTCAGAAACCGATCTGCTGATCTGGAGCGCGGCCACAATTGTCATTGCAGTCCTGGTTTATGTGCCGGTCTGGCTGCTACGTGTGCGGGCTAAAAAAATGAGTTCAGGAGCCTGAACGCATGGACCAACCGGCAGTCTAATTGCGAAGGGTGATTCTCATGAAGCAAAACACAATTGTGATCCATGGCGGCTCCGAGCGTCATGCGCACGGCGCTATCGTTGAGCCGATCTGCCGGTCGACCACTTTCCGCTTCGATACGGTAGATGAGTTTGGCGCGCGCGTCGCAGACATCCTCGGAGGAAAACGGGACGCGTATGTGTACACGCGAGTCGGCAACCCGACTAACGCAGCGCTCGAACACCGTATGGCCATTCTCGAAGGCGCAGAAAGCTGTGTTGTGACTGCCAGCGGAATCGGCGCCGTGTCGGCCGTCATGTGGACATTTCTCAAGCAAGGCGATCACCTCCTGGCGGATGCCGCATTGTACGGCGACACGCACGCGTTCTTCGGAGAGGTGTTGGCCAAGTTCGGTGTGGACGTCACTTTTGTTGACTTTACTGACCTTGCACTTGTGAAAAGCTCTATAAAACCCACTACCCGACTGGTCTATTTTGAGAGTCCCTGTAACCCGACCCTGAAAGTGATCGATATTTCAAGTATCAGCACAATCGTGCGTGAACAGCGCAGCGACATCCGAGTTGTAATTGATAACACATTTGCTTCGCCGTTTCTTCAGACCCCGCTCAACTTGGGGGCCGACATCGTTGTGCATTCAATGACCAAATACCTTGGCGGCCATTGCGATGCCGTTGGGGGGTGCGTGTGCGGATCGAAGGTTGACATTTTAAAAGTGTTGCTTGAGGGCATTGAATACGCGACCGGCGCGGTGATGGCACCAGACAATGCCGCACTGATATTGCGCGGCATCGAAACGCTTTCTGTGCGCATGGAGCGGCACTGCGAGAATGCGCTCACAATCGCTCGGTACCTTGAGGGCGTGCCACACGTTGACCGCGTATATTATCCCGGTTTGTCCTCGCATGCGGGACATGTCATAGCGATGAAGCAGATGCGCGCCTTTGGCGGGATGATCGCCGCGGAACTGCACGGTTCGCTCGAGACGACTAAGGCGTTCGTAAACGCCTTAAAGCTAGTCCAACTTGCTGTCAGCCTCGGCGGCGTGCAGAGTCTGATAGTGCATCCTGCATCGATGACCCACGCGAATCTATCTCCTGATACGCTTGCTGCGGCGGGCATCTCCCCGACGTTGGTCAGAATCTCGATCGGGATTGAAGACTCGGGCGATTTGATTGAAGATTTTCAGCAGGCGTTCGAAGCAGCTTGAGATGCATACGTTCGAGCAAGGCTGGCTCCGAACCAGTCTTGCTCTTTGTCGGGCGCAATGACTTGGCCCAGCCTACATTAGGACGTGTTGACAAAGGGATTCACAATGCTGTGGTGATGTAATTCAAGACTGCGTTCTTGAGGGATGCGGTTTTGATTCGCGGACTGATGATCGATGCGGAATGGGCGTTTTTCGAGCCGTTCGTGATGGCGAAGGTCAGCAGGCCCAGCACCTACCGGTGGTGTTGGACGGCAAATTTTGAGTGACGCGCACCGGTATACCCTGAAGCAATCTGGCCGGGGAACGCGGCAAGTGGGACTTCATCTATTAGCAATTCCGGCACTAGAACCCGTCAGACCTAGTTCCACGTCACCAATCCGGCCATCCCAATCAAGACAAATCGCAAGGCCAAACTGCCGGTCGCTCCGCCGCTTGAAGCCGCGCGCACCCTCATCGAGGGCTTCTCTAAAAGTTTTAGAATGCACGCCGTGTGGACACCCGAAACGACAAGACCGCAGACAGTTTTCCCGCCTTCGTGCAGCCCAATCCCATCCGAGGCAGGCAGCGCAAATAGGGAGTGGGCTACAGAGCCCACTCCGGGTTACGAGCAGACACCGTCCGATAATTTCCATTATCGAATAGAGTCGGCATGGCGGATTGTTCGAACAACGATAGTGGAAACTATCTACGAGCCGCTGATCGGCAACTGCCGTACGTCTCGCTTTAATCACCCGCGAGCGCAGGGTTCGCAGGACCAACAGCGCTGAAATTGTCGTGTCATTGCACAATGACTTCGTGGCCGCCGGCAAGAAGCTGCACGAATCTGCACTTCCGGCCAACAAACCGCTCAATCACCGCGGCAGCCGTCCGCGCATGCTCACTCGGCTTCACGGTGGTGAACCGCCCCCGGCCTGCCAACGCTATGGGCAGCAGGAGTTGATCGGCCAGGTAAGGACCCGCGAAGGCTGAGGTCTCCATATAGCCGACCATGCGGTTGGCCGCGGTACGCGCCAAGGACTCGGCGCCCGTGCCAAGCTTGCCGAAGCCACTGACGATCTCTGTGACGTGCTCGTATTCGGCTTCCAGCAGCAGGATGTTACCCGGCCCGATCTCCTGCTGGAGCAGCTCAACCGAGAAGGCCTCCTCTGGCCAGTCGAGATACTTGCGGGCGCTGTCGATCTCTCGCTGACCGATGTCATAGGGGAGCGCCGCAACAAAAGCCGTGGCTGACACCTTGCGAAGCGCGCCACGCTCGACAAGTTCCAGAGACATCAGCGGGGCGGGCTCAATGTCAACCTCGATCCGTCCGCCGCCCACCGGATAAAAGCCGTGGCGGATGAGACGGATCTCGATCTTCGGCCCCATGCGGCACACGAGCGGCAGGAAACTGCGCGCGAGGAACTCGAACGGCGGCGACGCCGGATTATGCGTGCCGCCCTCCAGCACGACATGCGACGGACCATCGGCAAAGAGCAGCGGCATCAGGATGGTCTGCAAGACCAAGCCCGTACTGCCTGCCGTGCCGATGGCAAAATGAAAGTTGCCCGCCTCGATCCTGCCAGGACGGAACGTGATTTCCTGCGAACCCACCGCCGCGCCTTCACAAGCCGACTGTCCGATCTGGCAAGCAGCTTCCACAGCGGTCAGATGCTGGCGCATCAAACCCCGCCGCTGGCGCTTGGCTCGGATGTTGAAAATGCGGAACGGCTCGCCAGTTACAAGGGACAAAGCGAGGGCGTTGCGCAAAACCTGCCCGCCGCCCTCGCCCTCCCCGCCGTCGATCTCAATCATGACTTCCCCCAAACAGGTCTATCCCTTTACGCAGACGACCTGCTTCAAGGTGTGCACGATCTCGACGAGATCGCTTTGTGCCGCCATCACGGCCTCGATGGGCTTGTAGGCCCGCGGCGTCTCGTCGATGACGCTCTCGTCTTTGCGGCAGGCCACACCTTGCGTGTCGGCGATATGATCGGCGACCGTGAAGGTGTTCTTGGCGGCGGTGCGTGACATCACGCGACCGGCGCCATGGCTGCAGCTCTCGAACGCATCCTTGTTGCCAAGGCCACGCACGATGAAGGACTTGGTGCCCATCGAGCCCGGAATGATCCCCATCATGCCCTCGGCGGCGCGCACGGCTCCCTTGCGGGTGACGAGCACGTTGGCGCCGAGATGGTTCTCGCGCTGGACGTAGTTGTGGTGGCAATTGATGGCCTCCACCGCCACGTCGAAGGGCTTGGCGATCTCGCCGCGCAGCGCTGCGATGACATTCTTCATCATCGCCTGGCGGTTGCGCGAGGCAAAATCCTGCGCCCAGCCGACCGCCTCCACATAATCGTGGAAGTGATCCGTGCCTTCCGGGAAATACGCAAGGTCGTCATCGGGAAGATTGATGAACCACTTGCGCATGTCCTCCTTGGCCAGCTCGATGAAGAAATTGCCAATGGCATTTCCCACACCGCGCGAGCCCGAGTGCAGCATGATCCAGACGCGCCCCACCTCGTCGAGGCAGAGCTCGATGAAGTGATTGCCGGTACCCAAGGTGCCGAGATGAACGAGGTTGTTCGTGTTCTTCAGCTTCGGGTACTTGGCCGTCAGGACCGCAAAGCTTTCGGCCAAAGGAGCCCAAGCTTCCGTGATCTCCTCGGGCGGATCGCCCCACGAACCGATGTCGCGCTTGCCGCGGCCGACTTTGCGACCGTGCGGCACCGCACGCTCGATGGCGTGCAGGATTGCGTCGAGGTTCTCGGGCAGGTCCGATGCCATCAGCGTGGTCTGTGCCGCCATCATACCGCAACCGATGTCGACACCGACGGCAGCCGGAATGATGGCGCCCTTGGTTGCGATCACCGAACCGACCGTGGCGCCGATACCGACGTGAACGTCCGGCATCACCGCGATGTGGTCGAAGACAAACGGCATCTTGGCGGCGCGGGCGAGTTGCTCGCGCGCCTTGGCTTCCACCGGGACGCCCTTGGTCCACATCTTGATCGGGACACCGCCCTCGACCTCTTCAAACTCGTAATTCATCTCAGTCATTATCGCTTTCCTGTTATCTTTATAGTGGCACGCCAACGCGGCGACGACCAATTCGGTGAGGACTTGCGCCGCCCTTTTTTGAAGGCTGAGGAGTCGAACCTCCGGCGTCCCATGTAGTCCTGCCGGCATTCGCCGCGCTTTTGTGCCCCGACCGGCAACGAGCTTTGATCGGACATGCGGATTTGAACCGCGAGCTTTCGCTCTCACCATGTAGTCCGGTCGGCATTTGCCGGCCCCGGTGACGAGACTTGGCCAGACTTTTTCCTTTGCTCTATCCACTGAGCTACGGGCACATCGCCCGACGGGATTCGAACCCGCCACCTAAGGATTACATGTAGTCCGGCCGGCATTCACCGATTTTGCCTTGGCTTTTTGGCCTCAGCAATACGCATCACGGCGACGAAACTTGGCGGACAGCTTTTCTGCCAACGGCAGTTCTGCTCTACCACCTGAGCTACGGGCCCGTAAGAATTGGTGGACCCGGCGGGGTTCGAACCCGCGACACGATGTAGTCCAACCGGCATTCGCCGTGAAAAAAATAAAGCCGTGGCGACAAGAGTGATGAGATATTCGTCCTTTGAGCTACCGTTGCAGCGGGCGGGCTCGAACCGCATCTCCCGGTTTCCCGGACGCTCTACCTTCGGACAGTAGGGGTTACCCCCTGCTTGGAGCATGTAATCCCATCGGCATTCGCCACGGCTTATTTCGTCATACCTCCGTCTGTTGAACCTCGTCGACCCAGTTGCGAGTCTCGCCACGAGCGAAACGCACCAAAGTGTCGAACACGGCGTCGGAGAAACCTCCGACATTCAAAATGTCTCCGCTCGAAGCGGCCTGCGTAGTGCCGTAAGGCTGCAGGTCGATACAGACCAGCTTGGCCTTCGGATTGCGCCGCTGCAGGCGCCGGAACGCACGCATCGTCTCTGTGGAGCCGCCCGTATGGGCATCGACCCAGGACTGGTTGTCCGAGACGATCACCACCAAGTCGACATTTGCGCCCTCCCGATCCAGCAGATTGAGCGGAGCCGAAACATTTGTCCCACCGCCGCAGATCTTGGCGAGCTTATCCGCGTTGACGCCAATCCGATCCGTCGGATCGAGCTTGACCGACACCACATCGCATTCGAAAGGCAACACACGCGCCTTCGGATTGCTCCGCAACATCGCCGAAGTGACCAACGCGGCCACATCGACACAACGCACGGCACTCGTCGCACCGCGGCGATAACCGGTGACCGGAGAGCTCATCGAGCCGGACACGTCGGGGCAGACCACGACGTTGCCTTCGATCCGCGGCACCGCCGCGAGCGAATTCTCCAGCGCCGTCTCCAGCGCAGCCTGAACCTTGAGCGGCACGCCATTCCCGGCGGCCTTCAAGGCCATCATGAGCTGGTAGGGCATCACGCGGGCCCGACCCATGGCGTCCTCATTCTCGAGGCGCGCCACAACGGTTTCCGTCACCCCCTTCACCTGGAACGCGCCGTGGCGCGCCAAGGTGTTGAGGTTGATGCGCAGAGCCTGCCAGCCCATCTGGCCGGCAAGCGTTCCCCACTGCTCCGCGGTCAGCGGAAAAGCGGTCAGCCAGGCGAACGGCACGGCCGGCAACGCGCCTTCCGGTGCCTTCTTCCAGGCTTCGAACGCCGCGATCGGCTGCGGCAGACCTGCAACGTCATAAGGACGCCCCAGAAGCCAGCCATAGAACGCACGCCGCTCTGAATCGGCCGGCTTGGGATGCACCATGGCGACGATGTCCTTCAGCGAAGGATCGTTGCCGGTGGCCGCCGCCATCAGATCGGCGAGCGAAGCGCTCTCCAGCCAGTGCTGGACCAGACGCTTCGGACGCGTGCCGAGCGAGGTCCGCCCGACCTGACCCGAACGCATGATCTGCACGAAGTTGCGCAGCATGCGGGCGTTGTCGATCACGCGATGAAACACGCGGGTCGCCAGCACCGGATCAACCGTCGTCAGATAGGCCGTGAGCAAGGCGGGCATGTCCTTCATGGCGCCGGTCTGGCGCGCATAAACAGCCGCCTTGGCAACATAGCCAGGCTCTACCGCGCGGACCGCGTCCAGAACATCCGAAAGCTGCGTCTCGGCCGCGGTGTAGAAATTGTCCGCCAGCGTGCCGGTTGCGGCGAGCTGAGCGAGCTTGGCTTCGGGGCCATAGGCGTAAGCCGGCGCGCCGTGCGCGTTGCGGCTCGTGGCGTTCGGCAGAAGCTTGGCGATCGCCGACGCGAAAAGGCTCTTGTTGGCCATGGTTTGTCCCCGTTCGTGTTCTTTGGGTTTTCTGGGGCGGCCGGCCCATTCCAGCCGCCCCATTTTCCCGACACCCGCATCCGTGCGCGGATAGGCAGGCAAAAGCATTCCTCGTGCCAAGCGTTGGGATGCCGGCAAAATTTCTTCTAAAGTGCTGCGTTTACTCAGAAATTTCCAAATGGCTCGCTTCCAGAGCAAGAGATGTGTGGCGATTCTTCTATCGTGCAGGATAAGTTTTTATCCTAATATCTACCCATGAAACCCACCGTCGTCATCGGCCTGCTCGGCTCCACGCTGGACGCCAGCAAATTCGGCCCCACCCGCTGGAGCAAATGGCGCCCCTCCGTCGGGCTCTGCATGCATGAGGATTTGCGGGTGGACCGCTTCGTGCTGATCCACTCCACCGCCCATCGGCGCCTCGCCGAATATGTGGCGCAGGATGTCGCCTCGGTGTCGCCGGAGACGACGGTCGATCTGCGCTTGCTAGATTTCACCAATCCATGGGATTTCGAAGAGGTCTACGGCAAGCTTCTGGATTTCGCGCGCGCATTCCCCTTCGATTCGGAGACCGAGGACTACCTCGTCCACATCACCACCGGCACGCACGTCGCTCAGATCTGCCTCTTCCTGCTGACGGAGGCGCGCTTCCTGCCGGGACGGCTCCTGCAGACCTCCCCCAAGCGCGGCACACCGGGGAGCCCCGAGGGCACCTGGACGGCCATCGATCTCGACCTCTCACGCTATGACAGCATCGCCACCCGCTTTGCCGCCGAGGCGACCGAAAGCACGTCCTTCCTCAAATGGGGGATCGAGACCCGCAATGCCCCTTTCAACCGGCTGATCGACGAGATCGAACAGGTGACGATCCGCTCGCGCGCGCCCTTGCTGTTCATGGGACCGACCGGTGCCGGCAAGAGCCGTCTGGCGCGGCGTATCTATGAACTCAAGCGGCTGAAGCACCAAGTGCCGGGACCGTTTGTAGAAGTGAACTGCGCCACCTTGCGCGGCGACGGCGCGATGTCGTCGCTGTTCGGGCACAAGAAGGGCTCCTTCACCGGTGCCACGGCCGACCGTCCCGGCCTGTTGCGTGCCGCGGACACTGGCGTGCTGTTTCTCGACGAGATAGGCGAACTCGGCCTCGACGAACAGGCCATGATCCTGCGCGCCATCGAAGAGAAGCGTTTCCTGCCGGTCGGCTCGGACAAGGAAGCTTCCTCGGACTTCCAACTGATCGCCGGCACCAACCGGGATCTGATGGCTGCGGTCGCCCAAGGGCGTTTCCGCAAAGACCTGTTCGCCCGCCTCAACCTCTGGACCTTCGTCCTGCCAGGACTGGCAGAGCGGCGCGAGGACATCGAGCCCAATTTAGAGTACGAGTTCGAATGCTTTGCCGAGCGCGAAGGAAATCGCGTCACCTTCAACAAAGAAGCACGCCAGCGTTACTTGTCGTTCGCCATGTCGGGCGAAGCCCGTTGGCCCGGCAATTTCCGCGATTTAGCCTCCAGCATCACTCGCATGGCTACGCTGTCGACGCGTGGCCGCATCGATGTGGACTGTGTCGAGGTGGAGATCGCGCGCCTCAAGCGACTGTGGAGCGGCTCTGACGCAGTGGATCCAAACGGGCTGGACGCCCTGCTCTCGCGCGTAGCACTGGCCGAGCTAGATGCCTTCGACCGGGTGCAACTTTCTGAAGTTATCCGCGTATGCCGGAGGAGCCGCTCGCTTTCCGAAGCCGGCCGCAAGCTGTTCGCCGCCTCGTTCGCCCGCCGCACATCTGGCAATGATGCAGATCGCCTGCGGAAATACTTGGCACGATTTGCCTTGTCGTGGGACGCCGTAAGCACTGCAAACTCCGACTGACAAGACCGCGTTCAACGCGAGCCATGTGAGGCTGATGTGTTGTTCCGCGTCTCAGGCATGGATGTCAGCGTTGCGGCGCATAGTGGCCGTCAGCTCCGAGCACAAGTCCGGTGTGCAGGCCGTCACGGATACCGCTCATCCGCGCCACACAACGCAATCCAAGTAGAAAGTGTGTGATTGGTGCGATGCGTGATGATAGCCTTTGCCGTCATGGGCAAAGCTGACACAACCAAGTCGCCGGGACTGGGTAATACGAGCGCGGCTCACATCGACGTAGCAGCCGCGACATTTGACCCCTCGGAATATCTTGCCGCGGAGCGGTTGCAGGCTCGACGGGTTGCGGCGCTTTTCGCTGACGCATGCGAGCGTGGCGACACAGCGACATTTTACGCCGCGCTGGATTCATTGGGGTCGAACACGGATGGTTGGCGCCTCGCGATGGCTCGCGTTGCCCGGTTGGACTGTGTAAGCACAGCGATCAGACGGGCGTTTGGCGGAATTTGGGTTGAGAGCAAGATGTTACCGCTTAGGGTCGGAAACCGGCGCGTTCTCGCAAATGCTTTGCGAGTCTTGATGCCATGCGATTATCGAGGAAAGCAACTCAAACTGTTCCGCGGCACCAACACCTTGGAGCGCAAACGGCGCCTGTACGGATTTTCATGGACGACAGACTACCGGACTGCGCGAACCTTCGCAGGAGGTCCGCTGAAGGTGGACGGTGCTTCAGTTGTGCTTGAATCGGTTGTGCCAGCACACGCCATTTTGTGGAAGCGAAAGAAAGAACGAAATCACTACGACGAGGGGGAGGTAATCGTAGATCCGTTCGGTCTCAAAACGGTCAGGGTCGCAGAGCGCCTGGTAAGGCCAACCCTCCGATAATTGACTGTTATCAGTATTCGTTGCTCGACCAATATAACCCAAGGTTGTTCCTGGCGCTACTGCACCAGACGACCAAGTTGGCGCGGTATACCGCTTGCCAAGCCCTATGCGGCTCTGCCCGTCGTGAGACTAAAGGAACGCACGCATTACGTCAGCGCGCGCCAAAGCGCTTCTGAGTGCAACGTCCGTTACGTTGGTATAGATCTGAGTGGTGGCAATGCTCGCGTGACCTAGCAGACGCTGCACGAAACGTATATCGACCCCGCCTTCAAGAAGAAGTGTCGCTGCCGTATGTCGGAGCATATGGGGCGTAATTCGCTTGCTAATTCGTAGTCGCCTGCGCAACGTATGCAGCCTAAGCCTTAGACACTGTGGACTCATCAAGCGCCCACGGCCGTTACGAAATAGAGGCGCTTGTTGATCGTCGCGGTCTGGAAGAGAGCCAATATGGTGCGCTAGCGCGTTGCAAATGTGCTGATTGGCAATTATCACAACACGTTCCCGCGAGCCTTTGCCCAAGACAGTGATTTCTCCTGATTGAAGCGCAACCTGTCCGATACGGAGTCCGCACAATTCCGACACGCGTAGCCCGGTTGCCGCAAGCAATGACAAGCAAAGCTGCGTTATAGCGTCGGTCGGTATTGGAGCGGGCCGCTTTGTCCCCTTCGATCCCAGCAGTAAATGTAGATCTGTGCGCGCTATTGCCCTAGGCAAGCGCTTTGGCATGCGGATGGACAATCGCCAAGTACCGAAAGTCTCAAGAGTAAGGGTTTCGTCCGTCGCTCTCAGGAATGCTCGAACAGACGCTATTTTGCGTCTGACGGTACTGGGTGAATAACGGGGGTCTTCGGCGACTTTCGTCAAACAGCCGCGAATTGACTCAGAGGTGAGTTCGTAGCGTGGGCCTAGGCCAGCGGTGAATTGGGCGAGGTCGTTCTTGTACGCTGCAACTGTGTGTTCTGATAATCGGCGAACGCCGCTGCAACGTTCTAAGTACGCGCCGATCGACTGATGTAACTGTGACACTGAATTTCCCCTCATGACCTGAGGAGGTGTTCATTACCAAAACTCCTTTAATTCTCGGTTCGCAGCGCGTTCGTAAGCGCCAAACGCAACCCTCGGTAGGGCAGCCTAGAGCGCTCTATCGATAACTGCGAATTATGGAGCGTTGCGAC
>Ga0265325_10000794_pt1 | contig 22811 bp, 14 predicted proteins | sample 41420metaG_FD_202090 | JGI IMG/M metagenome (GOLD analysis project Ga0265325, IMG submission 202090) | Rhizosphere microbial communities from Carex aquatilis grown in University of Washington, Seatle, WA, United States - 4-14-20 metaG | ecosystem: Host-associated > Plants > Roots > Rhizosphere... | reverse complement strand
GCGTTCGTTACATTTCCGTCTTTCCTCCACCGAACGCCGATTCGACGGGTCCCGCGCGTCCGGAACGGGAGTAGCGTCCGGGCTTCGCGTTTCGCGCGCACGCTGGCGCGCCCGACCCCTTCCAACGGAGAACCCGATGGCCCGCACCGCATTGATGTCGTTTCTTCAGAGTCTTGCTGCCGTACACCTCGAGGCCGAACGACGGGGCCTGCCCGTCGAGCGGGTGCGTGCGGAACGCGCCCTCCGCCGTCGCGAATTGCTGAAAGGCGCCGGCGCACTGGCCGGCGCCGCCGTGGTCGCCAGGAGTCGACCGGCGATCGCATCGACAGAAAAGCCGCGCATTGCGATTGTCGGGGCAGGAATCGCGGGATTGAACGCGGCGCTCTCGCTCCGCGACGCAGGGTATTCGTCGACGATCTACGAAGCGGCCTCGGTGGTCGGCGGTCGAATGCACTCGAACGCGCGGACGTGGGCGAATGGCCAAGTCAGCGAGTGGTGCGGTGAGCTGATCGACAGTGGCCACACGGCCATTCAAGACCTCGCGCAGCGCTTCGGACTGCCCCTCGACGACCTTCACGCCGCGGAGCCGGCCGGGTCGACCGAGACGTACTACTTCGACGGCAAATATTATCGGTATGCGCAGGCCGACAAGGACTTTCAACCGGTCCTCAAGGTGCTCAACACCCAGAACACCGACGCGCCCTTCCCGACGCTTTACAATTCGTCGACCGCGGCGGGACGCGAGCTCGATCACACGAGCGTGTATGCGTGGATCGAGCGCTACGTACCAAGCGGCCACGGGTCGACGTTCGGCAAGCTGCTCGACGTTGCTTACAACATCGAATACGGCAGAGACACGAAAGAGCAGAGCAGCCTGAACCTCGTTTATCTCCTCGTGGGTCCCACCAACGATCTCGCGCTCTTCGGCTACTCCGACGAGCGTTTCCACATTCGAGGCGGCAATGACAAGCTTCCGAAGGCCATCGCCGCGTCGCTGCCGCCGGGATCCGTCAAGACGGGATATCGACTCACGGAACTGAGCAAGGCCAGCGACGGGGCCTTCGATCTGACGTTCGCGACCTCCGCAGGTACCGAGTCGGTGACCGCGGACCGCGTCGTTCTCGCCATTCCGTTCAGCGTCCTTCGCGGCCTCGACTATTCGAAGGCGGGGTTCGACTCTTTGAAGAAGACGGCCATCACGAAGCTCGGCTACGGAACGAACGCGAAGCTGCAACTCCAGTTCTCGAGCCGCATCTGGGACGAAGCCGGGCACCCCTGGCCGCGGAGCTTCGGATCGTCCTACGGCGACACGGGCTATCAGAACACCTGGGACGTCACCCGCGCGCAGGCGGGCGTCACCGGAATTCTCGTCGATTACACCGGCGGCTCCATCGGAGCGTCGTTCCATCCGGGAGGCCCCTATACCGATTCCAGTTCGTCTTCGGTGCGGGAGTACGCGGCCGCGTTCCTGCGGCAAATCGAGCCGGTATTCCCCGGGATCACGCGCCTCTATACCGGGACGGCGACGTTGAGCGTGCCCGCGATCGATCCGAATCTCCTCGGCAGCTACTCGTGCTGGCTCGTCGGGCAATACACGTCGTTCAGCGGCTATGAGGGCGTCCGCCAGGGCAAGATTCACTTCGCCGGCGAACACTGCTCCACGAGCTTCCAGGGCTTCATGGAGGGCGGCGCGGAGGAAGGCGCCCGCGCCGCGGGGGAGATCCTCTCGGACTACCAGGACGGCGTCTTCCCCTGACAGCTGGGGTCGTTCGGCGGCTCACGGCAATGTCTTCGAAAAGGGCGATTGGCCGATCGACGGCGCGCCCGAGCGGACTATCCTCGGGGCCGACGACATGCGGCCCCGGCGCCCAATCCCAGAGCCCCATTCGCGCCCCCATGGATGACGAACAGCTCGTCGCCGTGTCTCCTCGACACTCCGTGAGCTTGGCGCAGGAGCTTGCCGGCCTCCTCGAGCGACCGCAACAGAACGACTACGTCGTGCGCACGATTGCGCATCGCGAAGCCAACGACCTTCCCCTGATGTCGGCCGAGATCGTCATCGCCGGGCGAGAAACCAGGCAAAAGCATCCGCGCGCGGTCGCTTATCCGCTGCACTTTCGGAAGACGTACTTCGCGGCGCGATTGCACGGCGACACGGCGAAGGAGTTCGAAAATCTCTCGCGGGCGTGCGACATCCTCGGCCTGGCACCTCCCATCGGCTTCACCCCGGGGGTACTTCGCAGCTGCCTCGCACCGGGACGCCCCTACCAGCGTCTATCGCCGTTCGGTGTCGACCCGGAAGAAGGCAATCTACGAATCGCGCTCAAACTGGAGCTCGCCTCGGCCGCCGGGCTCTGGGGATTCGCTTCGAGCGCGTTCGAGCAGCTTCGCACGCTTCACGACCGCGGCCTCGCGCACGGCGACGCCGAGCTGCACAATTTCGTCGTGTGCCCGACTCCGCTGGAAGTCGTCCTCGTGGACTTCGAGGCCGCGGTCAAGCGAGCGGAGGTCGACGAGCCGGCCTGGCGCGCCCGTACCGAAGCTGACCTCGCGCCTTTGCTTCGTGAAGCGGTGTTTCTCCAGTGCGTCCTCGGTCGTCAGCGAGGCCCGCTCGCCGATGCATCCTGGTCCGCGCTCGGCCGACTCTTTCGCGCACCGGATCGGTTTCGGAAGGCGATCGAGGTCGACGCGTCGTCCCGCTCGTGACCAAGCGCGAAGAATCACCTGAGTCCACATCCTGCGCGGAAGACCTGCAGCCGTTGACGGTCGAGTCAGGCGCCGTGATACGCTCTAAGATGGTTATGGGGGTGGAACGCATCCTCGCGTCCCTTTGCGATGCGCTCGTCACGGAAAACGGGGAGCAGGCTCTCGCCCGAGGGCTGTCGATCCTGGCCGACTCGGGAATCGTGATTCAAGGGCCGGGGTGCGGCGAGACTTGGCTGTCTATCGAGAGCGCCGGCCGCTCGCTTTCGCTCGCGCTCTCAGTCCCCCCGTGCGAGGCGCCGGATCGAGCGCTCGTCGGATGCTTTCTTCGCGCCGCCTTGGCGCGCGCGGTGGCCGAAGAGCACGCGAGAAGCACGCGAGAGCGCCTCGAGATGCTCTCGCAGGCGTCGTTCGAAGGGATTCTGATTCATGCGGACGGTGTGGTCATCGACGTGAACCACCGGTTCGAAGCGATGATGGGCTGCGACCGCGCGGAAGTCGTGGGACGCAATACGACCGAACGCTTCGTCGCGGCCGAGGATCTGGAGGGTGTCCTCGCGAAGATGGGGAGCGGCTACGAGGGCGCCTACGTGATTACGGGAGTCCGCTGGGACGGCTCCCGTTTTCGTGCCGAGCTTCAGTCCAAACAGGGACGGCTGGGGGAACGGCCCGTGCGCGTGGTCGCGATTCGGGACGTGACCGAGCGCGAGCGACTCCACGCACTCCTTGCGGAGAGCGAAGTGCGCCTGCGCGATCTCGCCGCGGGCGCGTTCGACGGCATCGTCTACGGTAGAAACGGGATCGTGGTCGATGTGGCTGGGCCCATCCGGGAGAAACTGGGGGTCAATCCCGACGATCTGAAAGGAAAAGCGGTTGTCGATCTGGTCGCGCAGTCGTCGCGCGCGACGATCGCGCGTTTCACCCAAGAAGGCCGGGTAGGCTCGCTCGAGGCCGACATCTTGGCCAACGACGGGGCCCCCGTCCCGGTGGAGGTCGTCGTCGTCAATTCGACGCTCCACGGCGCGCCCGTTCGCATCGCCGGGCTGCGGGACTTGCGCGAGAAGCGACGACTCGAGCGCGAACGCGCGAACCTCCTCCAGCAGATCGAGCGAAGCCAGCGAACCGAGAGTCTTGGAATCCTGGCGGGCGGAATCGCGCACGACTTCAACAATCTCTTGGTCGGCGTGCTCGGGAACGCCGAGCTCCTTCTCGACCGCATCACCGACCCGCTGGAGCGGCAGGCCGCACTCGCCATTCGATCGGCGGGGGAAAGGGCCGCCACCCTCACCGCGCAAATGTTGGCGTATGCGGGGCGTCGCGACCTTGGCCGCCGCGAGGCGGTCGATTTGGGTGGGCTCTGCCGCGATTTGCGCGAGCTCCTGGACGCGGTCTTGTCCAAGAAGGCACGTATCGAGCTCGCCATCGGCCCGGAGACCTGGGTCTTCGGCAATCGCGCCACGCTCACGCAAGTCCTGATGAATCTGCTGACGAACGCATCGGACGCGCTCGGGGACCAGCCGGGAGTCATCCGGGTGACCATGCGCAGGACCCGGGACGTGGACGCTCGTTTCCACCGGGCGCTCGGAGCGTCGGCGGAGCCCGGCAACTGGGTGCTCACCGACGTGAGTGACACGGGCGCCGGCATGGACGCGGGCACGAAAGAGCGGATCTTCGAGCCGTTCTTTTCGACGAAGGAGAAAGGGCACGGCCTCGGTCTGGCGGCATGCCTGGGCATCGTCACATCCCACGGCGGAGCGCTTGTCGTCGACAGCGAGATCGGGCGTGGTAGTTGTTTCTCGATGATCCTTCCCGGGGCCAAGGCGTCGACGGAGGCACCGGCCGATCCGCGTCCAGCGGCACATGCCCGCCCGATACGGGTGCTCGTGGTCGACGACGAGCCGCTCGTCAGGTCCCTGGTTCGCCGGCTCCTCGAGCGGCGAGGTTATTCGGTCGAAGAAGCGGCCGACGGGCGAGCGTGTCTGGCCGCGCTCGAACGCGCCGCGTTCGACGTCGTGCTGCTCGACGTGACGATGCCGGACATCGACGGGGCCGAGGTCGTGCGACGCCTCCGCGCAGCGGGATCGAACATTCCCGTCGTCCTGAGCTCCGGCTACATGGCCGTCTCCGCGGAGAACGCGCTCGATCGGTCGATGATTCAAGCGTTCCTGCCGAAACCATTCACCCCGACCGATCTCGTGGAAGCCCTCGAACGAGCGCTGGCCGCGCCGAAATAGGCGCGGGCGCGCTTTCCTCGCTCCCGGGCCGGCGGGGGCAATCCCGCGGTCCTTACTGGTTTGCGAATGCCGCCGCGATCTTCTGCGCCATCTCCGCGTCGCCCGCCGCCGTGAGGTGCGGACCCGTTGCCATGAAATCGGCGCAAGAATTGGCTGCGAACGGCGGCGCGACCTTCACGAGGTCGGGACTCGCGGCCGCCACGGCGGCGAGCGCCTGGTCGACGTAGGGAGGAATCAGCGTATTTTCGGCCACGACCGTCGTGTTACCGCACGAGACGTTCCCCGGACCTCGGACGATCGTCATGAGGACGATCTGCTTGACGTTCGGGTACTTGGTCTTGATGTTGTCCACGTCCTTTTGGACGTTGGTCTCCCAATCGGCAAGAGTGACGAGGGTCCAGCTCAGCGCCACGAGCAAGACCCGGTCCGGGCTGCTCGAGTCTTGGGCGCAGGGCGACGTGGGAACGATTCCCCAGAACGTGCTGTTCGGGTTCGCCCACTCGTCGATGTACGCGTGATCCATCCACTTGAGCTGCCAGCGCGCGTCGTCGATCCCGGGCGCCGTCTCGAAGCCCGCGGTGTACCACTGGTCGGTGAGCATCAAGCCCATCACCTGACTGCAAACGAACGTCTGCGGGACGACCACACCTGCCGCCGCCTCCGGCGCCGCGCCCGCGTCGGTCGGGGCGGCGCCGACGTTCGTGGAGCCAGGGCTCCCCGCGTCGACGTCCGTCCCGCCCGCCTTGCCCCCCGCTCCGCCGCTACCGCTACCGCTGGCGCCGTTGTTTGCGGCGCCGCTGCTGGCGGCGCCGCTGCTGGGGCTCGCTCCGCCCGCATCGACGACCATGCCGGCGGCACCGCTTCCGGATCCGACCATCGCAGGGGGATTTTGCGCGCCGCCCGCGGGACTCGCTGCGCCTGACGTCGTCGCCGAAGTGCCGGGCGACGCATCCGCGGCCCGACCGCCGTTGCCGGCAGCAGCGCCGGACCCGCAAGCGCTCGCCAGGGCGGGTGACAGGGCGAGCCAGAAGGCCGCCACAAATCGTCGGATGCGCCGCTCGATCATGCCAACCTCGCGCTTGTCACAGGCTAGCGGTGCGCCCGCGCCCGCGCGACAAGAAGCCGCGATTCGTGTGCGGACAGAATGTTCCGTCTCGCGTCAGCGGTCCGCCTGCAGGTGGGCTTCGATAAACCAGAGCCATTTGTCGACGCCTCGGGACACCTCGGTGAAGATGTCTGCCGTATCGGCATCTTTGAGCTCGCCGCTCTGGTCGATCGCATGGCGGACGGCCTTGCCGAACGCGGCGAGAACGGAGGAAAGCGCCTCGACATGGTCCCGCCCGGCGTTCGTCTTCGGCGCGTATTCGCTGAGCGTCGATCGCTTGACCACGGACCGCGCCGTTCCTTCGGCGACGCCGCCGAGCTGCACGGCACGCTCGGCAATGAGGTCGACGTAGTCCTCGACGTCCTCGGTCACTTTGTCGAATAGCTCGTGGAGAGCGATGAAATCGGGGCCCTTGACGTTCCAGTGCGCGTGCTTGCACTGCGTCTGAAGATCGATGGCGTCGGCCAGTCGTGCATTGCAGAGGTCGATGACCTTGGTGCGGACGGTTTCGGGAAGATCATTCTTCGTCGGATACATGGCATTCTCCTTTTGGACGATCGCGCCCGACTGTCGAGGGCGGAGACATTCTTTCACGTAGGATGCCGAAGCGCTCAACATCGTCTTGCGCGGAGCACGGGGAAAGCATGCCGCGACTCGGGAATCCGACGAGAAGCAGCCCCGGCCTTGGAGCACTCAAGGGCCGCAATACACCTCGCCAACTGCCTGCAGCCAAGCGCCGAAGCTCCCCTGATACTTCGCGGGGTTGCACACGGCTGCAGCCCCGGCCAGCGCCTGCGCGACGCACGCGATCGCCTGGACATAGGGCGCGCACGTCGCGGCTTGAGCCTGGCTGCTGCACTCCCCTCCTTGCAGAACACACCCGGCACAAGCCTGAGTCAGGCAGTCGTCGAGACAGCCGGAGCTATGGCTGCACGTCGTGTCGAGATACGGCGCCGCGCACGCGCGAACCCCGACTTGGGTCGTGAAGTCGTAGAGAAATGGCCGCAAGCACTGACCACAACCGGACCCTGCGGCGAATTCAAAACAGGCCCCGGTGCTCGGACCGGCCGCGCACGCCGCCTTGGCGTTGGCGAGGTCGCTGATCGAACACATGCCTTGTCCTTTGGGGACGGCCTGCGCTTGAAGTCCCGTCGGACAACCCGGGTAGCTCGCGGGACACGTGGTCTGCTCGCTGGTGCACGTACGGGGAGCCACGGACAGATCGCACGTCGAAGCCGGCGTTTCGCTCGTGCAGTCCTGACAGGGAGCGCCGCGCTGGCCGCACTGCGTATCGATGAACCCGAACTGGCAGACGCCCGCGCCGTCGCAGCACCCAAGACAACTCGCGTAGCAGGCCACCGTTCCGTCGGGCGCGGTGCATTCCCCTTGGATGCACCGGTCGCCGAGCTTCGTACAGTCGACGCACGCGCTTCCCGACCCGCCGCACTGCGTGTCCGAATCGACGGGGACGCACACGCCTGAGGAGTCGCAGCACCCGCCGCAATTGAACCAACCGCACCCGAGCCCTCCGTCGGCGGTCCCGCATCGCTTGCCGGAACAAGACTCCCCGAGAGACGGACAGTCCTGGCAATTGACACCCGCCGTGCCGCACATCGCGTCCGCACTGCCAAGCTGACAATTGCCGAAGGTGTCGCAGCATCCCGACGGACACGTCTGCTGGTTGCACGCCGTGGTCGGGTCAAGCCCCGAAAGGCAACCCTGACCGGTGCAGGCGGCTCCGGAAGCCGTGCAGTCCGTGCAAGCGACTCCGCCAGTCCCGCACTGCGTGTTCGAGCTCCCGGACCGACACACGCCTTGCGCGTCGAGGCAGCCGAAGGGACACGGCGCGGGATACACACACTGCTGCGTCGAGCACGTCCCCGGCTCCGCCTGGATGCCGATACCGTGGGTGCAGTCCACGCAGGGGGTGCCGCCCGAGCCGCACGCGTCGTCGAGCGTGCCCGCCTGACAGGTTCCCCGGTAGCCGCCGCCGAGACAGCAGCCGTTCGGGCACGACTCCGGAGTGCAGGTGCAGGATCGTTCCGTCTGGCAAATCACTCCCGGAGGGCATTCGGGGCACGCGGATCCCGCCGGGCACACTTGGCAATCGGACCCGCCTCCCCCGCAGGCGGCCGCGGACGAGCCTGGCTGGCAGACGCCGTTCGAGTCGCAGCACCCCTTGGGGCAGTTGGCGAAGCCGCACGCTGCAGGCGCCGCGGCCCCACAGTCGACGGCCGTTCCGGAATCCGGCCCGGCGCCGCAGCCCATCGCGTCTGCCAGCGAACGTGCCTCCGCGGCTGCCTCGGCGCCGGCGTCGACTGGCATCTCGGCCCTTGCGTCCGCGTTCGATGGGAGCGTCACATCGGCGCCCGAGTCGGCGCTCGCGACGGGGCTGGCTCCGGGGCCCGCGTTGGTATTCGGCGCGGCGCTCGCGTCGATGTCGGCCTCGGCCCGAGCATCCGCGATCCTTGCTGCGTCGCCGCCGTCCGGCGCGGCCTCGCCGCTTCGTGTCGTCTCTCCGCAACCAGTCGAGAGAGCCACGAGGCCCAGTAAAATGCGCAGAAAGGCGTGTTTCGGCATGACCGTCGCGTCTCCTGATGGCGCCATGGGTCCGTTACTCCCCACAATCGCGTTACTCCCCGCAATACGAAGTGGCAACCGCCTGGAGCCAAAGACCGTAGTTTCCGTGGTATGTGTCCGGATTGCAAAAGGCGGCAGGTCCGGCGAGGGCTTGCGCCACGCACGCGTCGGCGGCGAAGTAGGTAGCGCAAGTCCCGGCTTGGGCCGAAGCTTCGCACGCGTCGGGCTCGGAGTAGCAGCCGAAGCAAGCCTCCGTGAGGCAGTCGACGATGCACCCGCTGTTGTGATTGCACGCGGCGTCCACGTAGGGCGCGGCGCAAGAGCGAATGGCATCTTGCATGGAATGCGGAAGGCTTATTTGCAACCCCCCGGGGCCGATGGGCGACGTCGTGTCGAATGCAAAATTCTCCAAGCATCGGCGGCACGGCAAATCCGAATCGTCGAGCTGGCCCATGAAATCGAGGGGGCAAACGCCGCTCGCGCATGCCGCCGCGACGTTTTGAAGCACGTTTGCGGAGCAAACGTGCTGTCTCACGGGGGGAGCTTCCTCGAGCGCCGCCGGGCAGCCCGCGTAGGCCCTCGGGCACGTCTCCTGGCTCGCGCAGACTCCGAGGTTGACGTCGCATGTCGACGGAGGGCTAAGGCGCGTGCAGTCTTGGCAGGGACCGCCGGAGAAGCCCGCGCCGCACTGGGTATCGAGAAGGCCCAACTGACAGTTTCCCAGCGGGTCGCAGCAGCTGGAGCACGTAGCGTTGCAGGCGGATCCTCCGTCGAGAGCCACGCAGGAGCCCGATTGGCACTCGGCGCGGATCGCCGCACAATCCGTGCACGGCTGCCCTCGCCCTCCGCAGAGGGTGTTCGAATCCCCCGACGAACAGTTGCCCTTCGCATCACAGCAGCCGGCGCAGGTCTCGTTGCACGACGGAGCGCCGCTCTCGATCGCGCACGCCTGATTCGTACAGGTCTCGCCGGCCGCCGTGCAGTCCAGACAGTTCGCACCGAAGTTGCCACACGCCGTGCCGACGAGTCCCTGCTCGCACTTTCCCTCGAAGTCGCAGCAACCGGACGGACACGTCTGCCCGCTGCACAGGCCGCCGTCGCCTGACCAGAAGACGCATTCCTGATAGAGGCATACGAGCCCGGTGGCCGCGCAATCCATGCACTCGCCGGATTTGCCACACGCGCCGTCGGCAGTGCCGGGCTGACAGCCGCGGAGCGCGTCGCAGCAGCCGGTAGAGCACGAGCCGCTGCTGCATGCGCTTGCGTTGCCGGTCGCATCGAGGGCGCGGGCGGGCGTGTTTGCGTCGGTGTTGCCGGCGGGGCCGTCCTCGCCCGAATCGAAGCGTGCGCCGGTCGAGCCGCCGGCCCCGAGGCTTGCTTCTCGCGTAGCGTCGCCCGCGTCGGCGCTGTCCCCGCTCGATTCGGCGTCCGCGTCCGCACTTGCGTCGCTCGCCACGGTTGCGTCGTATGGGCCCCCATCGCTCTCGCCGGTCGTCGGGAGGGAGCTCGCACCGTCCGCGTCGACCCGTGCGCCTGCGTCTTGTGACGCCGCGCCGTTACGGGCGGTGCTCCCGCCGCAGCCGGTTCCGGCCAAGAACAAGACTCCTGCGAGCACTCGAAATGCGGCGCGAAAAAGGGCTGCTCTGCGCATGTCGCTTCTCCTCGGTCCCCCAAGCCGGTGCCGGGTCGGCGCCGCGGAGGCGAGGGATTGTGCTCGAGTCGACCAGTTCGCGCTACCGAAGAAATCGCGCTTGCAGAGGAAGAGTCCAGACTTCTCTCGCGCGCGGTGTCGCGATCCAGGAAAAACCGTTTCTGAGCTTTACCGAGGGCCGAACCTCCGCGACCGAGGCGCGGCATGGCGACGGCGAAGGTCGCTTGGGCGAGAGCGAAGCCCGCTATCGCAAGAGCGATTGAGTATCGTCGAAGCGCCGAGCGAGGGCCGCGAGTGAACGTCCGAAAGGCGGACCGCGACGACCGACGGTCGCTCTTCCGATACGGAAGCTCGTGGGCCGAGGAGCGAGGCAGGGTACTCGGCGGAAGAGCGGCCGCTTCGCAACAGCGAATCTCGCTGTTCGCGGAGTGAGCCTCCCTCTCCGGGGACCGATGCCCGCGACTCGACGACCGACTCTCGCTCGGCCACGAGCGAGGCTCGCCGTTCCGGCAATGAGTCCCATTGTCGACCAAGGGAAGGCCGTTCCCCGACGAGCGAGCGAGGCGAAGCGACGTCCGAGCCCGGGGCGTGCACGAGTGACGCTCGTTCGCGCACGAGTGAGGCTCGGCTTCCCAAGAGCGAGCGTCGCTCGTGAACGACCGAGCCTCACGAGCCGGGGAGCGAGCTTCCGTCTTCACGGGGTGAGCTTCCGTCTCCACAGAGCGGGGTGTGGTCTTCGCGGATTGAGCTTCACTCGTCGCGGTGTGGGCTTCGGTCATCGACGAGCGGGCTTCACTCGTCGCGGAGTGAGCTTCCGTCTTGCTGGAGGGAGCTTCACGAATCGCCACGTGAGCTTCCGTCGTCGTAGAGAGAGCTTCTGTCTTTGCGGAGTGAACTTCAGTTGGCAGACGCCGAGCGCCGGGAGTCGTCGATCGAGCCTCGTTCATGGCAATGCAAGACACATCGTCTGGAGGAAGACGGTTGATCACTTGCATACGAGTCTCGACGGTGGGTCTTGGCCCCCGCTCAGGGGGGGCTCCGACCGATGTGGACGTTGCGGCGACACCGCGCGAGTCCGCACGCGCATCGGCAATCGAAGCTTCGACGCCGAGCGTCTTCGCATCGCAGGCCACCGTAGATGCGACGAACGCGGCGGACCAAATCGAGGATCTCATGGATGAATCTTTCGCGGCGTGAGGTCGATCGGCGCCTCCGACGAAACTCGCCCGCGGAAAAAAATGAACCCCACGGTGACGGGTTTCCATCGGGTGGCGACACAGATAATTATCAGATTGGTGCGCGTCCCGCCTGGGGACGAACATCCCCGAGCCCCGCCAACGGGCGGCGTCTCTTCGCACAGATCCACCCTCGAGGCCCTTCATGATGAAGCGCGACCTCCGGTTTTCTCGCCGGAATTTGTTGAAGTCCATCGGAGCCGGCGCGGCGCTCTTGCCGCTTCTCGAGTCCGATCGCGCAGATGCGCAGTGCGTGGCAGGTGGAATCAAGCGCCTCTACGTCCTCGTGTGGCCGAACGGAATGCTGAGCAGCATCAACAGCTGGGCGACGGCTGGGAACGACCCGTCGAGCTGGACCCTGCCCCCATTCATGAATTCGCTCCAACCATATCAGTCGGATCTCCTTCTTCTGAACGGCGTCGATTACAAATTCATCAAGGATATGCCGGGCACCGGCGAGCGAACCGGACACGCGACCTATCCGGGACTGCTCACGGGCGCGTTCTACATGCCCCTCGCGTCCACGTCGACCGACGTCGCCGGCTGCGCGTCGGTCGATCAATACATCGGCAGCAGTCTCAAGCCCGCCGGGGGGCTCGTGAGCCTGAATCAGGGGGCGTTCGTCCAGAGCACCGCGCGCATTTCGTGGACGGCCGCGGCTCAGCCGGTCCTACCGGACCTCAACCCGTATCACGTGTTCACGACGTATATCCAAGGCAACATCACGACCCCTCCGCCCGCCAATTCGGGGCCCGGCCCGGCCCCGCCGGTCGACGCCGGCGCCCCGCCGGTCGATTTCACGAAAGTGAACCGGAAGAGCGTTCTCGACTACGTCCTCTCCGATCTCAATCGGTTCCGGTCGGTAGTCGGGACCGCGGACAAAGCGGCCATCGACTCCCATTTAACCTACGTCCGGAATATCGAAAACACCCTCACAATGGTCGCCGGGGTCAGTCGACCGTCCGACGACGGGGGCACGATTACGATGGGGAGCGGCAGTGCGTGCGCCATTCCTGCCGCTGCCACCGCGGCGCCCGTCGACTACCGTCTTTCCGCCAACATTCCGGTCGTCGCCAAGCTGCACATGGACCTTGCGGTCCTGGCCTTCGCGGCCGACTTGACTCGCGTCGCCGTGATGCAAATCGGCGATCAGGGCGCGGCTGAGCTCATCTTGTCCTGGCCACCGTGCAACTACTCGCTCGGGGGGGCCAATCCGGGCGACGCCAACACCGGCGACGTCAACGGCTTTCACGCGATCGCGCACCGGAACGTCGCGGACAAGGTGGTCTGCGACACGTGGTTTCAGACCCAAGTCGCCTACATCATCCAACAGATGAAGAGCGTAGGAGACATGGCAGGCGGCTCGATGCTCGACAGCAGCGTGGTTCTCGCCATGAACAACATGAGAACGGGAACGCACGAGACGACCGGCGTCCCTGTGATCATGGCGGGTAGCTGCGGCGGCTACTTCAAGACCGGGCGAAGCCTCGCGCTCCCCGCGGGAACACCGAATAACGGGATTTTGGTGGCGCTGTGCAACGCGTTCGGCGTCCCGGCAATGGGAGGCGGCACGTATTACGGCGAAGCGATGTACGGCGGCGAGCTGGCCGTCCTCAAGGGTTGAAGATTGGCCGGGCAGAGGAAATTGGAGATTCCAATGAAAACGAATTGGCTCTTGGGCTCGTCTCTCGCGCTGGGAAGCGTGGTTACCGCCGGGCTGATCGCAGGGTGCACGGGCTCCGTCGGAGACGCGGCACCGGTCGCCAACCACCCACCTGCTCCGGTCCCGAGCGGCAGCAGCGCCTCCTCCGGAAGCGGCACGGGCACGGGCACGGGAAGCGGAACCGGAACGGCGGCGGGGGCACCCTCCGTCACCGTAAATACCGCCGGCCCACCCGCCGCCGAGAGGGCGGGAACGCTCTTGATGCGCCGCCTGACGTTCCGAGAGTACGACCACATGATGGCCCGCCTCTTGGGCGACACCACTTCGCCGGCCTCCGGCTCGATGCCCTGGACCCCGGACGCGGCGGGGGACAGCGGCTTCGTCGCGCCTACGTCGGTCGCGAGCTACCACGTCATTCAATACGAGCAAACGGCCAACGCTCTCGTCACGACAGCGCTCCTATCCGCCGCGGCCGGCAAGCCCACCGGTGCGTTTGCCATCCCGTGCACGAACCCCGCCGCTGCGGCGGAGACGACATGCGCCACCCAGTTCATTGCGAACTTCGGTCTGCATGCCTACCGCCGGCCCGTCTCCGCGGCGGAGCAGACCGACCTTCTCGCGCTCTTTTCCGCCGTCCGGACGAATCTCGGCTTTACGGACTCGATCGGCGAGCTTGCCAAGGCGATGCTCCAATCGCCCAATTTTCTCTACCATTGGGAAATCGGGCCGACGAATTCCGTCGCCGGCGCCGATGGCCTGGCGCCGCTCACGCAATGGCAAGTCGCTTCGCGACTGGCCGAGACGATTTGGGAGAGCATGCCCGACGACACGCTGTTTCAAGCGGCGCAGAACGGCGAGCTCGGGAGCCCGACGCAAGTCGCCGCCCAGGCCGCGCGCATGCTCCAGGATCCGCAGGCCCTGCAGTCGCTGTACAGCTTTCACCTTCAATGGATCTTCAACATGGGCTTCCACGTGACCGACCTAGGCACGATCGTGGCGAAGCCGAACTCGCTCCTCACCGCATCCGCCGCGCAAGGCCTTCAGACCGAGTTCACCCAATTCTTGGCGTCGGTCTACGTCCCGCCCGGCGACGGAACGCTGAACACGCTGTACACGGCCCCCTACGCGTTCGTGAACCATGACCTCGCGGCGATCTACGGCGTCGCCGGGCCGGTGAACGGCTTCGCGAAAGTGACTCTCGATCCGACCCAGCGCGGCGGGATCTTCACGCAGGTCGCCTTTTTGGCGGGGATCGAGGACAGCATCGCCGACAATCCCGTGTACCGCGGACTCGCGATCTACACGAAAGCGCTCTGTGGCCTGATCGGACCACCGCCGTCGAACAACATACCGCCCGTCAATTTCGTCCCAGGCGCGACGACGCGACAGGCCTACGACAAGCACGGGTCGTCGGGGTGCGCGCTCAAGTGTCACGGCATTTTCGACCCGGCGGGCTTTGCTTTCGAGAACTACGACGGCGTGGGCCAGTATCGAACGAACGAGTCGGGCACACCGGTCGACGCGACGGGGACCTTCCCGACCCCGCTCATGGCGCAAGGTTTGGGAGGCAGCACGTTGACGTTCAGCGGGGCGCTCGATCTTTCCAAGCAGCTCGCCGCGAGCGCCGAGGCGCAGGCGTGTGTCGACCGGCAGTGGACGCGTTACATGCTCGGACGAATGGAAACTCCGGCGGAGGAGGGGTCGCTGGAGGTCGCGTACCGGACGGGCGCCGCGACCGCTGGCTTTTCGGTGCGCGACATGCTTGTCGCCCTCGTCTCGTCGAAAGCCTTCCTGTACCGGCTCCCGTCGCCGGGCGAAATGTAAGCGGGCCGAGGGCACTCCGTCGGGGATGCACCTTTACACGGAGGACGGTCCGGTGCACGGTATGGCGCGCCGCCTTGGCCCCAGCGGTGGGACCGGCGCGCGCTCCACGGTGACCCAGATGTTCGTCCGCGCGTTGCGGCTCCTTCTCTCCAGCTCTCTCTTCGTTATTTTCGTCGCAGCCGGCGCTTGCGGCAACGGCGACACCACCGCCTGGTCCCTGTTCGATGCCGGAGTCGACGCGACCGGCGAGGCGTCGACGGCCGTGTTCCCGGGGGGCGACGGGGCGGTGGAAGGTTCGGGAGGGTTCGTCTTCTCGGGCGAGGCGGCATCGCCGGACGCTCCGGCCCCGTCGGACGCCGCGGCGGCCGGCTGCAACGCGGACGTATGCGCCGACGCGCCCACGGGCTTCTGCGGCGACGGCGTGATCGGTCCCGGCGAGGCCTGCGACGACGGCAACTCAGCGCCGGGCGACGGGTGCTCGGGGACCTGTCAGATCGAGCCGGGATATGCGTGTCCGACCCCCGGGCAGCCGTGCGTCAAAATCTGGGTTTGCGGCAACGGCAAGCTCGATCCCGGCGAGGCCTGCGACGACGCCAACATGACGTCCGGGGACGGCTGCTCGTCGACGTGCCAGGTCGAGAGCGGCTGGCAGTGCCCGACCCCGGGCGCCCCCTGCGTCGCCAACGCGGTGTGCGGCGACGGCATTCTCTCGGGGACCGAACCGTGCGACGACGGGAATACGACTTCAGGCGACGGGTGCAGCGCCACCTGCGAGATCGAGCCCGGCTACGCCTGCGCGCCGTCCGCGACGCCGCCCCCCGCCTCGGTGTGCCACGCGACTGTCTGCGGCGACGGCAAGAAGGAAGGCACCGAGCAGTGCGACGACGGCAACCTGATTCCGTACGACGGCTGCTCGCCCGCGTGCGCGATCGAGCCTTCGTGCGACGGCAAGGGGGGATGCACCGGCGTCTGCGGCGACGGACTGGTGTTCCCCGGCGAGCAATGCGACGACGGCAACACGGTCTCCGGCGACGGGTGCAGCGCCACCTGTACGATCGAGACGGGATACGCGTGCGCGAAGGTCGAACAGGCCCCCGCCGCCACGCTCGTCATCCCGATTCTTTATCGGGATATGCTCTATTACAATACGACGAGCTTCCCCGTACCCCAGCCCGCCGGGGGCGGGCACCCGGACTTCAACCATTTCAACGGAACGGCGACGGGCCTCGTGCAGGCGACGCTCGGCGCCGACCACAAACCGGTGTGGGCGTCGAACGGTCCGGCCGGCACTCCACTCCTCACCGGAGCGGTGGACTATTGCTGGTGGTACCACGAGACGGGGTGCGGCGACGGGGGAGCAAACCCGTACGACAAGCTCGTGTACCTCGACGCCACGGGCGAGCCCACGACGCTGACGCTGACCCAGGGGGCCGCGGGCACGTACACCTATGCCGCCCCGCAATTCTTTCCGCTCGACGGCCTCGGATGGAACGCCGGGACAAACCCGCAGACCGATACGGACTGCGAAGCCCAGAACGAGCCGGCCGACGCGGGCGTCGCGGACAAGGCCGGTCGCAACTTCTCGTTCACGAGCGAGCTTCACTACCTCTTCACGTACCAGGCCACGGTCGCGGCGAGCGCGACTCCATCGGTCTTCAACTTCACCGGGGACGATGACGTCTGGGCGTTCATCAATAGCCAGCTCGTCGTCGATCTCGGCGGGGTTCACAATCCGCTCAGCGGCTCGTACACGCTGAACACCGCGAATGCGACCGCGCTCGGGCTGACCGACGGGGGCTGGTACTCGATTGATCTCTTTCAGGCCGAGAGGCACGTGTGTCGATCGACGTACGCCCTGACGCTGAGCGGATTCGTGCACACGATCTCGCAGTGCAAGAGCACCTGCGGCGACGGAGTCGTCGCCAGCGACGAGAAATGCGACAACGGGACGAACAACGTCTCCGCGACGACCGGGTACGGACCCGGCGTCTGCACCACCGACTGCACGCCGGCTCCCACCTGCGGAGACGGCGTCGTCGAAGCCTCGTTCGGCGAGCAGTGCGACGACGGCACCAACCTCGCCACCTACGGAGTCAAGAACTCGATGGTCTGCGGGCCGGGGTGCAAATGGGCGCCCTATTGCGGCGACGGAACCGTGCAGAACCCGCCGGAGCAATGCGACAACGGCGCGAACGACCAGCCCGCGGCGACGGCCTACGGCCCCGGGATCTGCACCGACGCCTGCTCGGTGGCCCCGTTCTGCGGCGACGGGGTCGTGGAGACGCAGTTCGGAGAAGAGTGCGACGGGCCCCCGAACTGCAGTCCGACGTGCAAGAAGACGGGAGCCATGTGAACGTCGCGGCTCGGCGTGCTCGGCGCTCGCACACGCGGCGGCTGCCAACCACACATCGCGAGCTGGTTCGTTTTCGGCTCTAGCGGTGCGGGGCCTATTGCGGGATGCTGGCTCGTATGGTCAGACGAATCTTTGTCGACGCAGGGATCGCACTCTTTGCGTGTCTTGTCGCATGTGGAGGCAGTAGTGGCAGCGGAGGGAGTAACGGCGCGGGAGGCGCCGACCATTGCGGGAGCGTCCCCGCGTGCGGCGGCAGCAACGTCGTGGGCACTTGGAAGATCGTAGATGCGTGCGAGAGCGCTTCCCCCGGGACCGTCTCCGCCAGCTGTCCCGGCGAGACCGCTCAGGTGGGCTCGTTCAGCGCTGCCGGCACAATCACGCTCAACGCCGACATGACCTACTCGAGCTCGATCAGCACGTCGGCGACCGTGGTCTTGAGCATTCCCACGAGCTGCCTCCCGTCCGGCGGCGTGAGCCTCACATGCGATCAATTGGGAATGGCGGCGAACGCGCTCGACGGGGGCGACACGACGAGCTGCACGACCTCCGGATCGAACTGCAACTGCAGCGTGAGCGCGAGTTCGGCGACCACGACCGACTCCGGCACGTACGCGATCTCCGGGACCACGGACGATCACCTCGGCGACCGACGGCTCAACGAGCACGAGCGGCTACTGCATACAAGGAAACACCCTTCACATCATCTCGCTCTCGTCGACGATGAGCGCGGGCGCGATGGGCATGGCGACGATCACGTCGGACGTCGTGGCCCAAAAGCAATAGGTCGCTTTCGAGCCCAATCGCGAAACTCCGACGAGAGAGCCAATACCATCGGAATCATCGAGATGACCATGTACAAGAATCCAGGTATCGTCTTCGACCAGGCTACGTTCGATCCGATGCGCATCATGCCGGTGACGCACACGCTCGCCGGCCACCCGCTCCTCGAGTTCGGCAGTCTGATCGACTTGGCGCGCCGTCTGGAGAGCGTCGGCTCGGTGCGATCGCACAACGACGCCGCGAAAGCGGATACGAGCTTCGTCAACGCTCCAGAGACCCATCCCGCGGCGCTGTCCGTCGAAGAGACCATCCGGTCGATCGAGAGCGCGAAAGCGTGGATGGCACTCCACAACGTTCAAAACGACGCAGTGTATCGGCGGTTCGTCGACGAGGTGCTCGACTACGTTCAACCGATGGTGAGTCCGAAGGATCCCGGCATGTGTCATCGAGCCGCGTGGATCTTCGTGACCTCTCCCAACGCGGTCACGCCGTTTCACATCGATCACGAGCACAACTTCATTCTGCAGGTGTTGGGAAAGAAGACGATCCACGTCTTCGATCCGCTGGACCGAGCCGTCGTCAGCGAAGAGGCGCTCGAGCTGTTCCACGCCAAGCTGTCTCGTGACCTCGTCTCGTTGGACGACGAGAAGCAGAAGCGCGCGCACGTGTTCGAGGCCAGTCCGGGCACGGGCGCGTACATGCCGACGACCGCCGGCCACTGGGTCAAGAACGGCGACAACGTGTCCGTCTCGGTCAGCTTCACGTATTACACGCGCGCGACGATGCGGAGGAAGGCCGCGCACCAGGCGAACTACGAGCTCCGGCGACTCGGCCTTTCGCCGCGCCCCGTGGGGACGTCGCCGGGGGTCGATTGGGCGAAGGGCGTAATCTTGCGCGCTCGACTTGCGCTCGGGCGCACCGTGTCGCGCAAACCGGCTCACGCAAGCATTCTGGGCGGCCGGTACGCCGTCGGCAGCTGACGCGCCCTCCGGGTCAGGAGCACCCTCGCAATGGCGATCGGGGGGGCTCCCGGCCCGGTAAGGCCCTTACCTCGCGACCCCCTTACGGGTGGGCGTTGATGTTGTTCGGAACGCCTGCCGGGAGGGGCTTGCTCACGGTGAGGACGACGTTTCCGATCTGCCGGTACTCGAGCAAATCGTTGTTCGGCGTCTGCACTCCGTAGCCGGCGAACGTCATGCTGAGGTGCGTCGAGTCGATCTGCACCGCGGTCGGCGCGTACAGGCGCTCGGCGAACCAGGCCTGCGTGGGCACGATGGGCGGGTTGGCCGGAATGGTCACGGTGGCGCCGCCGGCCTGATTCCTCGTCGTGATCGGGTTGATCGACGCGATCGGGCTGTTGATGTCGTTGTACACGGTCCAGTGGACCATGTCCGCCGACTCGGCATAACCGATGTAGTGGAACGCGTCGGAGTCGCCATCGAGGCAGTTTCCTGCCGCGAAGTACAATCCCCAGAGGCTCCCGTTGCCGTTGACGTCGATCAACGTCCCGCGCGGGCTGACCCAGCGGGTCTTGTTGTAATCCACGGTCGTCGGGTCGCTTAGGCCGCTGACCGGTCCGAGGTCGGTGAAGTGAATTCCGTCGGTCGTCGTCGCAAGACGAACGGTCGCGATGTCGTGGTTGACCTTGCCGCTGAAAGGCGCCGCGGTGCACTGCTGCGCCACGGGCAGCGCGGTCGGAGCCGTGTTGTCACCGTTCAGGATCTTCTGAACCCAGAGCACCGTCACCGGGGAGCCCGCAGCCGCCGTCGGCGAAGTCGGGAAGACGGCCATGATGCCGTCCGGATCCACGAGGCCGACGGTCTGTGTGACGGTGATCGGGGAGCCGGAGTCCGGCGTCTGGTTCAACGTCGAGCTAATCGACTTGATGTCGTTGTTGCTTGTATTGCCCCCGTCGGCCACGACGAAGTTCGTGTTCCAGATCGGGAACTTGGGCGACGCGCCGCCGCCGAGGGCGCTCCCGGGCGCGAGGCTGATCACCCAGAGCGGCGCCCCGTCGACGATCGCGATACCCGAATCGGGGAGGTTGTTGGTGTTGCGATCGAGCATGTAGAGAAACTGCCCGGTCTTGGAGTTGCCGCTGCCGGGAAGCTGGATGATCGCGGCGTGGCCCCATCCGTCGTCCGCCTGGGAACCGTTGGCCGAGACGTAATTGGCGTTCGTGCCGTGGACGGTCGTTGGGCAGCCCGTCGCGCCCGCGGGGTTGTAGCCGCCGCTGATCGGGTTCGTGTAGTCCGGGTTGAGCTCGAGCACGAGCTGCATGAAGTACCAGGTCTTCCCGTTGTCGTCGGACTCGGCGGCGAGGAGGGCTTCGTCGATGTCTTTCGGGCGCCAGTCGAAGAGGCCGACGATCGGCGGCTTGCCGCCGAACGCGTTGTCGCTCGTCGTTACCGCTGAATTGTAAACGAGCGGGAAGTAGGCCGGCGCCAAGGGCACCATGGGGTCCGCGGTTCCCGCTTCCGGAGACGTTTCGAACTTGGATCCCGCCACGTGGTTGATTCGCGTCGGGGCCCCGCCGTCCGCCGGGTAGTTGCAGAATCCGAACGCAGGATCGGGCACGGTGCCCGAGGCGAGGAACGGGGCGCCTCCGTCATTGCTCGTGATCGTCTGGCTGTTGTTCGGGTCGGCTGCGAGGTTGTTCAATAGGAACGGCGTTGCGCCGTTGAGCGCCCCCTCGCCGATGGCCGTGCCCTGATTGATGGCGACCGTGGTCGGGAAGGCGCCCGCGCCGAGCGACGTAACGAGCACTTGCCCGACCAGAGCGTCGCACTGAATCGTGACTGTCTGGGTGCTGAGCGCCGGGTTGCACGAGCCGCCGTCGGGCACGAGGCCGTCGGTGACCGTCAGCGTCACGGTGACGGGGCCGGCCGTGGTGCAGCTGAAGTTTGCACTCGATGCGTTGGGCGCGTCGAACGTGCCGCTCGGCGCGGACCACGCATAGGAGATCGCGCCGCCGTCGGCGCCCGGACCCGACGCGGTCGCGCTGAGGGCCACCGCGGCGCCCACGTTGACTTCCGTCGGGCTGGCCGCGATCGAGCTGACCGACGCGCAGCTGTACGCGGACGCGTTGATCTGAGCCGAGCCGGCCTCCGAAGCGGGCTGGGTGCACTGGAGGAGGACGAAGACGCTGGTCGTCGTCCGGGCGCTGGTGCTGAACGTTCCCGAACCGACGCAGGTCGTGACTCCGTCCGTCGCCGTCGCATTCAACGTGATGGTGTAGCCGCTGGCGGCCGGAATTCCCCCCACGAGGAAGCTGATCGACTGGCTGTTCTGGACGTTGACGCTCCCGCTCTGCACCACGGTCGACGCGCCATTCGGGCCCGTGATGGTCCACGAGGCGGTGTTGACACCCACCCCGCCGGGCAGCTGGAGCTGCAGGCCGACGCTGCCGGTATTGTCGGTTGCAGCGGCGCTCGGAAGGGACGCACCGCTGCCGCCTGCGGTCTCGGGCGAACCGGTCCTGGAGGAGCAGCCCACTTCGGTCATGGCGAGCGAAGTCGAACCAGCCACGGCGGCGAGCAACACGGAGCCGACGAAAGGCTTTCGGATGTGCAGTCTCATGAGTCTCCTCGGTGCGATCAGGAAATGGCGAGCGGGCGTACGCAACGGACGTGCCGAACGCCTGAGCTCGTGATTCTTCGGGACGCATTCGACGCGCAGTGGCGGTGGCGACTGATTTTCGGATGACCGCCGTCGATTCTCGGAAAGGGCTGCCCCCCAACCGACATACCGTGAGGGCGTGATCGGGACGGCCATTCTCCTTGCGCTCGGCCTTCTGGGGGCGGCGTTCGTCCACCGCTGGCTCGCCGCGCTTCGCGCGGGCGCGTCGCCTCGCTTCCCGGTCCCGACGGCGTACGAGGCGTTCGTCGGCCTCTTGACCGACTTCTTCGACACCCTCGGCGTCGGATCGTTCGCGACGACCACATCGCTCTTTCGCCTCCGGAAAGTCGTCCCCGATCGCCTGATCCCCGGAACGTTGAACGTCGGTCATACAATCCCGACGCTCGCCCAAGCGTTCATCTACGTCGCGATCGTGCGCGTCGATGGCGCGACTCTGGCGCTGATGATCGCCGCGTCAGTGGCCGGCGCTTGGCTCGGCGCGGGGATCGTCGCCACGTGGCCCAAGCGCCGGATTCAGCTCGGGCTCGGCGTCGCACTCGTCGCCGCCGCTTCGATGCTGTGCGCCCAACTCTTTCGCGTCTTACCCGCCGGCGGCGACGCTCTGGCGCTCCGTGGAGCGCGCCTCGCGCTGGCGATCGGAGGCAACTTCGTATTGGGGGCTTGCATGACACTCGGCGTAGGCCTCTACGGACCTTGTATGGTGCTCGTGAGCCTGCTCGGGATGAACCCGACGGCCGCGTTCCCGATCATGATGGGTTCGTGCGCCTTCTTGATGCCCGTGGCCAGCGCGCAGTTCGTGGCACGCGGGGCGTATGCGCCGAGGGCGGCCATGGGTCTCACGGTCGGGGGCCTGCCCGGCGTCCTCGTGGCCGCGTGGATCGTGCGGTCACTGCCCCTCGACGCGGTGAGGTGGCTCGTCGTCGCGGTCGTTCTCGCCTCGGCGATCTCGCTGCTACGGGCCGCGGCTCGCGCAGATCGCTGAGACGAGCTCCCGGATGCACGATGCCTCAGCCGGCTCCCAATGAATGGAAGCGACGTCGAAAC